>OLQF01001082.1_pt1 | contig 13370 bp, 10 predicted proteins | sample 1643171 | NCBI WGS metagenome assembly OLQF01 (sample SAMEA3136702, study PRJEB25190) | human gut metagenome | reverse complement strand
AAACGGGATATACCGGGATATAAGGTATCCTCTGTACTTATTAAGAACAACAAAACGCGCCGTTTTGATGACGCTTCAGGCCATGGGACGCTGGGGGAGGCCGCGACCATTAATGAGTCTACGCGGTCTGTCCGCGGAAATATGCCCAATGATGACCTGACTGTGGCATACAGATATGAGCCTGACAGTTCAAAGAAATTTGCCCTGCGTGTAGAATATGCAGATGGGAGTGGCCGTGCTATCCGTACTCCGGAAAGCTATCTCTATTCCGCGGAGTCGCAGGTTTCTGCTACACCGGCACAGATTACGGCTTATACCCTTACCGGCGCTCAGATAAAAACAGGCAGCGGGGATATAGATGATTTGTCGGGAAGAGGGATATATTCGGCGCAGACAGCAGGGTGCACATTTGATGCCCAAAAGAACTTTACCGGAAAGATGCCTAATCAGCCGGTAACCGTGGTATATACTTACGAGATTGACCCTTCTTATGTAACCCGTGTAACCATTAACCGGATAGACAACCACAACAATGTGCTGGCTGAGCCGGAAACAAGGGAGGTGTCTCCTAATGAAACAGTGACGGTAAATGTAGAGCGAAGATCCGGGTATACGTATCCGCCTAACATTGGATGGAATGGAACTTTTACCGATATCAGTATGGACCACACAGCAGCCACGCTGAGTTTTAAAACAGACTTTACAGGCGGCACTGTTACGATTACCTATAATGAAGATCTGAATGATACAACACATTGGGCCAGGATAAACTATTACAACAGCGAACATGGAAGCCTGTCAGGAGACAGCAGCCCGCGTTCCTTACGGCTTGGTACCCACTCCATTGATACAATCACAGAAGGAATCACGCCATCTCCTGAAACCCACTATATGTTTAACGGCTGGTATAAAGCCAATGCTTCCGGTACGGGTAAAGTAGGAACCGTATTGACCGGAGATATTGAACTGACCGGTGACCTCAAACTTTACGCGGATTTTGTGGAAGACCCGGGACAATGGTGCGATATAAGATTTGAAAGCGGAAGCCACGGCTCTATTTCAGGAACCAGGTCCATGCATGTGCCGAAAGGGACTTTGTGGTCTCAGATTTCCCTGCCTCAGACTACACCGGACAGTAACTATATGTTTGCCGGCTGGTTTGATGAAAACGGGAATCAGGTTACGGACTCTAATATGCCGATACTGGCGGATCAGACTTACAGGGCTCGTTTTACACCTGTGGGAGGCGATGATGGAATCCTGTGCATTCCAGATGGAACAGGAACTATAGGAAATGACGGGATGGGTAAGATTGAGATAAGCGGAGCAAATGAGGCCCGTAAATATGCCCTGACGGACAGTGATGGACGGCTTTTGGCAGTGATGACAGGGGAACAGCTTGGCAGCGGCTGCTTTGAAGAACTGCCGCCCTGTGACAGCTGCTATGTGTATGAGATGGCGGAAAGCGCAGCTCCTGTTGTTGGAGACATACTGACAGATTCAGTAGACCCATCCTTAATAAGTCAGCCGGCCCGTGTCATGGTACCGGCTATTGGAGGGAATTATTCTATCGCGGATGATACGACAGAGGGACGAAAGAAGATTGTTATCCGTCCGGCAGGAGAAAATACCGTGTATGCGGTTCTTGATATGGATGGAAATGTAGTCAGCCAGGACGGGAACGAAGATGGATGGGTAAGCCCGTCCGGCAGTCCGCGGACAGCGGAGCTGGCAGGACTTGAACCCAATGTATCCTATACCATCGTGGCCAAGCAGGCAGATAACGGCGATGCGCCTTCAGACCGTATGATAAACGGGAGCCAGGTAATGGTAACAGGCACTTCGCAGCAGGACCGTGTTTATACCTTCCGTCTGGTGAACGGAGGTTATGTGGAGTCGGTGACAAGAAACGGGGAAGCGCTGGATGTGGAAGAGCATGCAGATGAAATCCTGGTAAAGGCAGGGGATCAGATTAGGATATCCGCGGAGGATATGAATCCTGCTGGACAGGCATTTAAGCAGTGGGAAGTACAGATTGGTAATCTGCATATCTCGTACCCGGCCAGAAGAAATCAGACCGTGGAAATGACAGCGGGAGATGTAATCCTCCAGGCCATGTATGAAACGCCTCCTGTAGCGACTGCATCCAACGCAACGGTGGATTATTCACCCAAAAACGGGATATTTGCCCTGGACAAATCAGATGAAGCACTTCAGGAATTGAAGGAGGAGCTGGTTGATAATGATGAGGATAGAACAGCGCTTTCAAACGGGCAGCGGATAGCTTATACAGTCAAGCTCGACCGACACGCACCGGTGGCGTCTGCTTCGGAAGCGGTGAGGCAGGAAGCGGATGACGGGGAGAGCGTTAAGACACCATGGAGTCTGGATATCGGACTTACACGAAGGGTGGATGGAACCAATAAACCACTGGTGGAGGAGGCGAATCTGACTCCGGCAATTAAAGTGTTTGGAAAATTGGACACCAGTCTTTTGGGAAATCTGGAATACAGGTTATGGAAAATTAATTTTGGAGAGGATGAGGGAGACACGACCTGTGAAGAAGTCCTGATGACACCTGACCCGAATGGGAATGAGGACTTTACCGGAAGCTTTGCCTTTGAAGCTAATATCGGTGATACTCTGGTATTTAGTTATTATAAAGCGTATGAAGTGACCATCATGGATACCGGAAGGGGGCAGGTTCATACATTTAAGGTAAGGGATGGCAGGTCTTTGGATGATACGGAAGACTATATGGATTTAGATATTCACGAAGGCTATACGGATTCCGTTACAGGCATAGCGTATGAGTTCACAGGCCTGTCGAAACGCCAGTCTGGAGGAGGGATGTATGATACTTCAGATCCTGTGACAAGAGATTTGGAATTATATGCTGTCTATGAGCCGGAAGACGATACCCAATGGCAGGAAGCAAAAGAAAGGCTGCAGGAGGAGATTAATATCGCCAATGCCCTGAAGAATAATGGGTCTGTAAGCGCAGAAGACAGAGATGCCCTTACAGAGGCTGTGAATGAGGCTGTTGAAGTGCTGAACCGCCTGCCCAGACCTTCGGTTGATGACCTGGAAAATGCCTTTGATACACTGAAAGCACTGGTAGACAGTATTAGCAGTGGCGGCAGCGACAATCCCGGCGGAGGAGATAACACCGGCGGAGGCGACAATCCTGGCGGAGGCGATAACCCTGGCGGCGGCAGCTCAGGCGGCGGCGGCTCGGGCGGCGGCTCAGGTGGCGGCGGCTCAAAAGGTTCTTCTGGCGGAGGACGTGGTCCGGGTAATAGCGGTGCAGAAAACGGTTACCGCACTTATTTGGAAGGAACCGATGGCAGATGGGATAACTTTGACCTGATTAACCATAAGTGGGCATTTGTATTGAACAACGGAGCCCATATCAAAGACAGCTGGGCAAATATACGATACACACATAATGGAAGCAGCCAGATTGCCACATACCATTTTGACAGTGAGGGCGTTATGGACAGCGGCTGGTTCCTGGACCGGGATACGGACAAGTGGTATTTCCTGTCAAATGTACACGATGGCTGGTTCGGTCGAATGACAAAGGGATGGCACTATGATGATACCGATGGCAGATGGTATTACCTGAGCCCATTCACCGGAGCTATGTTGCTGGGATGGCAGAAGATTGATGGAATATGGTATTATCTAACAGCTGATAACCAGCAGAAGACTTGGACGTTTAATAAGGTATCGAAGCGATGGGAATATACGAACCGGAATGGCCGTCCATTGGGATCCCTGTACATAAATGAGATGACGCCAGATGGATACCAAGTCGATGAAAACGGAGCTTGGATTCGGGAAACACCTTAGGCGGTATTAATTCTGCCCCATAGTGCTTGATGGCATTATGGGGCAGAATCATAATATGCGGCAAGGCGGATAAAGCCATTATCAATGAAAGAAATATGAGGGATAAGGTGATACATATGGAAGAAAGCGGGTATTATGCACTGGCAAACACGGACCGTATGAGTGTGTTTCTTATTTGTATTAAAAACAAGCAGGGAGAACTAAGTGGGAATATTGTAAATTTTTATTTAAAGGAACCAGTAGAATTTACCGGCATACTGGACTTGGGACTGAAGATTGATACATTATGCGCGAGATTGCACCGGCCGATGGCGACAACAGAGCCAAGATTCTTGGACGCCCATATGAAAGAAGCATATGAGAAGCGGGAACTGGATAGAGAGCATATTCCACTGAAATACTGTACAAAGATTCAAAATATGGATCGGTTTATGGCCATAGGTACAACCGCATATGAGACGTTGGTAATTGAAATTCATCAGCGGCAGTTCTCCAGTATGCAGGGGCGTATAAAAGGAAAATGTATTGAAGGAAACTATATTTCATTTCGCAGTGCACTGGAGCTGATGAGAATGCTGCGTGAGTATGAGTATATGCGAAATGGAATGGATGAGAGAACGGATAAAATATCAGGGCAATAGATAGCGAGAGGTACTAAAAAAGAAGGTAAAACAACCAAAGTATTTTTGTGTTATCACAATCAACAGGCTAAAGCCCATAAACAAAAATTTGGCCTAAGCTGTTACTGCTCAGAGGCTTGAAAAGACAAGAAAAAAGCAAGAATTTAAAAGAGACATTTATACTAAAGCTATGATAGAATGTTTTTATAATAATTAAGGAGGAGCTGTCCTGTGCCCAAATCAACACTGTTCGACAGTCGTATCAAAAAATACGCATATTACGAAGCAGAAGAAATATATCGGGAGATCGGTACATCGAAAGATGGCTTAACTGGCGAGCAGGTCGAGATGATGCAGCAGCGATATGGCGTAAACAGTTTCATAACGAAAAAAAAGGATACGACAATACATCGGTTGCGGCGGGCTTTTGTAAACCCATTCAATGTGATTCTCTTTGTCCTAGGTATGATTTCGTTGGTGACGGACGTCTTTCTCGCATCCAACTTCGCCAAGAACGCCACTACTGCTATTATTATCTTTTCCATGATCCTAATTGGTGGCATGATCCGTCTGGTTCAGGAGCTACGGGCCAAAAATGCTGCAAAGCAGCTTGACCGGCTGCTCCATGAAAGCATCACTGTAAAGCGAGAAGGAGAACTTATAGAAATACCCGTGGAAGAATTGGTGGTGGGGGATATCGTCCTTTTCTCTGCGGGTGACCGTGTCCCGGCAGACATCCGGCTGACAGAGGTCACTGACCTGTTCATCTCACAGGCATCCATAACGGGTGAGAGTGCCATTTTGGAAAAGAACTGCCGTACACATAACCGCGGCAGTCAGAAAACACTGACCCAGCTTGAAAACCTTGTGTTTATGGCAACGACAGTCATCAGCGGTAAGGGTGAAGGAATCGTACTGGCGGTAGGCGAAGATACGCTCTACGGCAGCTTTGCAAAACCTGATTCCGATGATAAAAATTCTTTTCAAAATGGGGCCGGCTCCATCGCTTGGGTCATGCTCCGCTTTATGGCTGTACTGGTTCCCATTGTGTTTGTGCTACTCGGTATTACAGGCGGAAAATGGCTGGAATCCTTTGCTTTTGCTCTGTCGGTAGCCGTAGGACTGATGCCGGAGATGCTGCCTATGGTCATCACAGCCTGCCTTGCAAAAGGCAGCCTTACCATGAGCCGCAAGCAGACCATTATCAAAGATATCAATGCTATGCAGGGTTTTGGCAGCATGGATGTGCTTTGCATGGACAAGACTGGAACACTGACCAATGAAAGCATTCTGCTGGAATATTACATGGACGTGCTCGGCAATGAAAATACCGAGGTACTGGATTTGGCGTTCTTAAACAGTTCCTATCATTCCGGCGTCCACAATCCCATAGATAACGCAATTCTTGCCTGTCAGACTATGCCAGGGCGCGAAACGCATTACACTAATTTGCTCACTCAGTATCAAAAAATAGGAGAGATTCCCTTTGACTATGCCCGCAAGCTTGTCAGCACTCTTGTAACAGGCAGAAACGGAGAAAGTCAACTCATTATGAAAGGGGATATCTCCCATATCGTTGCCCGCTGTAGCCATGTGGAGTATCGGGGTGAAATTCTGCCGATAGAGAAAGGCGGGATTCAGAGCGTAGCCGCTGTGGTAGATGAGATGCTCCAGGACGGGATGAAGGTCATCGCTGTTGCACGAAAAAATGTGGGATATAAAAAGCAGATTATCCCTGCCGATGAAACGGGTATGATCCTGATGGGGTATTTGGCGTTCTTTGACGCACCCAAGAAAACCGCGAAAGCGTCCGTGGCGGCGCTCAAAAGGCTAAAGGTGGCTCCAAAAATTCTGACGGGGGATCAGGTGGACGTGGCAGTCTCTGTATGCCAACGGGTGGAGATTTCTTCCGAAACCGTGCTGACCGGCGCCAGGCTGGATGAAATGACAGACAGCGAACTTAGCATGGCGGTTGAAGAAATTCATGTTTTTGCGGAGCTTACGCCGGGGCAAAAGGTCCGTCTGGTTTCCGCTTTGCGCCAAAATGGCCACACAGTGGGATTTTTGGGCGATGGAATCAATGACATTCCGGCACTTTGCGAGGCTAATGTGGGCATCTCGGTGGATACGGCAGTTGATGCGGCAAAAGACGCGGCGGACGTGGTACTGCTCCAAAAGGATCTTGGCGTGCTGGAACAGGGGATTTTAGAAGGGCGCAAGACCTTTACCAATATGCTCAAATACATTAAAATTACCGCCAGCTCCAACTTCGGCAACATCCTCTCCATTGTCTGCGCCAGCGCCTTTTTGCCGTTTTTGCCAGTGACCTCCGTGCAGATTTTGCTGCTGAATCTGCTGTACGACATTTTGTGCATCGTTCTGCCCTGGGACAACGTGGATGAAGAAGAAACCCTGTCTCCGAGGGATTGGTCGGGCAGGACGTTGGGGCGGTTTATGCTGTCCTTTGGGCCGATAAGTTCCCTGTTCGACATAGTGACATTCCTGTTTCTGTATTACTTCCTGTGTCCTATGCTGTGCGGAGGAGCGACCTATTTGAATCTTACCTCCCCCGCCCTGCGGCTTCAGTATGTGTCTCTTTTTCAGACAGGATGGTTTTTGGAATCCATGTGGACGCAGGTGCTGATTCTGCATTTTCTGCGGACCCGCAGGATACCCTTTGTGCAGAGTAGGCCATCTGCGCCTGTTATCTGCATTACTCTTACCGGAATCGCTGCCTTTACCGCAATTACCTTTACCGGCGGCGCGCTGCTGTTCGGCCTGACAAAATTGCCGTTCGGATATTTCGTGTTTTTACTGACTGTGGCTCTATTGTATATGCTGCTGACTACGGTAGCCAAATACTTCTATCAGAAGAAGTACCATGAGCTGATTTGAGGAGGAATTCATCATGAAAAAGAATATCAGTTTCATCCCAATGGATTCCGCCCTTGAAACGTGGCTGCTGGAAAAGCTGATGAAAGAACCGCCGGAAAGTGACTGCGCAGAAGATTTACTTTCCGGCATCCGGGATATGCTAAACGGAGAGGTGTCATCCTTGTTATTGAGTTCGTCCAACGAGACAGAGGCTCCCGTGCCCGTCCCGTTGGACGGGATGAGGCTCGGAGAACTGGAAATTTATCCAAAGGGCAGAAGGGTCATTATGCAGGGGGCGGAGGTCAGCCTGACGCCAAAGGAGTTTGAGATTCTGTATTTTCTTGCGCAGAACCAGGGCGAGGTTTTTACTAAGGAACAGATCTATCGGGCAGTCTGGGCGGAGGATTACCTTTTGGATGACAGCAACATCATGGCGTTTATCCGAAAGCTACGGAAGAAAATTGAGCCTGACCCGGACGCGCCAAAGTACATTCTGACCATCTGGGGCATTGGATACAAATTTAACGACCAACTTTAACACAGTCGGGCCAATCTCAGCCCGCCTAAATTCTTGCAAAATCGCAAGGAAATCGCAAGGCTTTAGCCATGTGATTTCCTTGCGATTTTTGTATTCTATTAATGATTGAAGGGAGGCGATTCGTGTGGTTTACACCGGTTTTGTTTTAAGAATCTCTCCTCAACTAAAACTCAAGGAGGTAAGACCAATGAACAAGAAAGAAAAACGTATAGCTGTTCGTCAGGCCGCGGAAAAAGCAGTCATCCGTGACGGGCAGGATCGCCGCATTCAGTTTGCGGCTACCAATCCCGTTAAAGAAGTTTTGAAAAATCTGCATACCACACTTCGTGGCCTTGATGCAGAGACTGTATCCGTAAGCCGTACTAAATACGGAACCAACAAAGTAACCCATGAAAAAAGGAAATCTCTGGTAAAACGGCTGGCCGGGGCATTTATCAATCCCTTTACCGCTATCCTGTTTTGTCTGGCGCTGGTGTCCACCATGACGGATATGGTGTTTCCCTATTTTTCTCTTTTAGGCAGTACGCCGGAGGATTTTGACCCTCTGACCGTGATTATTATTCTGACCATGGTTATGATTTCTGGTACACTTCGCTTTGTACAGGAATCCAGAAGCGGAAACGCGGCGGAAAAACTGCTGGCCATGATTACGACAACCTGCACGGTTACCCGCAGGGAACAGGAAAAAGCCGAAATTCCCATGGAAGCTCTGGCGGTGGGCGATATCGTACATCTGTCCGCCGGGGATATGATTCCCGCCGATGTACGCATTTTGGATGCAAAAGATTTGTTTGTAAGTCAGGCAAGTCTTACGGGGGAGAGTGAGCCTGTCGAAAAGATGCCCAATGTGAGCGCACAGAAGCAGAGCGTGACCGATTACACAAACATTGCCTTCATGGGCAGCAATGTGGTTTCCGGCAGCGCGACCGCTGTTGTCATCTGTGTCGGCGACCATACTTTGTTTGGCTCTATGGCATCCGCCATTGCCGGAGAAGCGGTGGAGACCAGCTTTACCAAGGGCGTCAACGCTGTTTCCTGGGTACTGATCCGCTTCATGCTGGTCATGGTTCCGCTGGTATTCTTCATCAATGGCATTACGAAAGGTGACTGGCTGGAAGCATTCCTGTTTGGCATCTCTATTGCCGTTGGCCTGACCCCGGAGATGCTTCCCATGATTGTGACTACCTGCCTTGCCAAAGGCGCAGTATCCATGGGCAAAAAGCGGACCATCGTCAAGAACCTGAATTCCATCCAGAACTTCGGGGCCATAGATATTCTTTGCACCGACAAAACCGGAACGCTGACACAGGATAAAGTTGTGCTGGAATATCACCTTAACGTAAACGGTGAGGACGATACACGGGTTCTGCGCCACGCTTACCTCAACAGCTACTTCCAGACCGGCTATAAGAATCTGATGGATTTGGCGATTATCCATAAGACAGAGGAAGAAGAAGCGGAAGATTCCCGCCTGCTCGATCTGTCTGAAAACTATGTGAAGGTAGATGAAATCCCCTTTGACTTCACTCGCCGCCGTCTGACCACGGTGGTACAGGACAAAACCGGTAAGACCCAGATGGTGACAAAAGGCGCTGTGGAAGAAATGCTCTCCATCTGCGCTTATGCGGAGTGTGATGGCAGTGTGCGGCCGCTGGCCGATGATGTCCGCCTCCGTATCCTGGAAACAGTGGATGATCTCAATGACAAGGGCTTCCGTGTTCTTGCCATTGCACAGAAAAGCAACCCCTCTCCGGCAGGCGCTTTTGGCGTAAAGGACGAGTGCGAAATGGTGCTGATAGGGTATCTTGCGTTCCTCGATCCCCCGAAGGAATCCGCCGCAGACGCAATCAAGGCGCTGAAAGACCATGGTGTGACCACCAAAATCCTGACCGGGGACAACGACAAAGTGACCCGTACCATTTGTAAGCAGGTGGGACTGAAGGTCCGCAATATGCTCCTTGGCTCTGATTTGGAAAAAATGAGCGATGCAGAGCTGGCAAGAGCCGCAGAAGCCGCCGATGTATTTGCCAAGCTGACGCCCGACCAGAAAGCCCGTGTGGTTTCTATTCTTCGTGCAAGCGGGCATACCGTTGGTTTCATGGGCGATGGAATCAATGACGCCGCTGCCATGAAAGCCGCCGATATCGGCATTTCGGTAGATACTGCTGTGGACGTGGCAAAGGAATCGGCTGACATTATCCTGTTGGAAAAAGACCTGATGGTTTTGGAGCAGGGTATTATTGAAGGCCGTAAGACCTATGCAAACATGATAAAATATATCAAGATGACCGCATCTTCAAACTTCGGCAATATGTTCTCGGTACTAGCGGCTTCTGCACTGCTGCCCTTCCTGCCGATGATGAGCGTGCATCTGATTTTCCTGAATCTGATTTACGACCTGTCCTGTACCGCGATTCCTTGGGATAACGTGGATGAGGAATTTATCGCAAAGCCCCGGAAATGGGATGCCTCCAGTGTAGGCAGTTTTATGATTTGGATTGGACCCACCAGCTCCATTTTCGACTTTACAACCTACATTTTCATGTATTTTGTATTCTGCCCTATGTTCGTGTCCGGCGGTGTTTTGTTCAACGATCTGGCCGCTCATTACAGCGGCGCAGAGCTTGCGGCAATTCAGGCGCAGTATATTGGGATGTTCCAGGCCGGATGGTTCGTGGAATCCATGTGGAGCCAGACACTGGTCATTCATATGATCCGCACACCGAAACTGCCCTTTATCCAGAGCCGTGCATCTGCTCCGGTGACACTGCTCACCATGGCAGGAATTACGATACTGACCATTATTCCCTTTACGGCCTTTGGAACGATGCTGGGCTTTGTCGCTCTGCCCGTAGCATACTTTACTTATCTGATTCCCTGCATCCTGCTGTATATGGTGCTGGCAACCAGTTTGAAAAAAGCCTATGTCCGTCACTATGGCGAACTGCTCTAAGGAGGTGTAACAATGAACTGGAAAGAAATTTGGATGACTCTTTTCGGAACGACCCAATGGCTGGGGCTTAATATTGGCTTCTGGGTGGCAATGGCTGCGGTTTTACTGATTGTGATTCTGATGAATGTAATATTTTGGGGAATAAAGCCCAGACAGTCAAAAACAGATGAACCGAAAAAAGCTTGATTTCATCACGTGGGCACTGTACCAGAATCCGTATTGAAATGCTAATTGCCGCACGACAACATGAGAAAAGGCTAACAGCGCTACAGGGGGGCTGGCAATCGGTCATGTAAGCCCTGAGACATATGAAGGTGGAAATATAGCTTTGATTAAAGACGGAGATATGGTCCATATTGATATTCCTTCCAGAAAGCTGACTGTTGATGTAAGTGATGAGGAATTTGAAAATCGTAAAATGAATTGGAAGCCTGTTGAAAAGCCTGCATTGGGCTGGCTCAAGCTGTATAAAAATAATTGTACGTCAGCCCACAGAGGCGCAACAATTTATTGGGACTGATATCCTTAGAAGACAGATGGGGAATGTGCCGTGAAGGATAAATGCAGGTTGTTTAAAACAGAGAGAATTGAAAATATAGTAATTGGATCAGGAGCGGCTGGTTTTCAGGCAGCTTTGAGATTGTTTCAATCAGGGGAAAAGGAACTGGCGCTTGTGGAGAATGAATTGCATTCAACAGATAACCAAAGAGATTATAATAACTGAATTATTAACTTTATAACAAGAGCATCATAGGATTGATACTGTTTACAGCACCAATCCTATGATTATGGTAAAACTCAAAAATGCGGTTATTGCAATAGAAAACCGCCAATGCTATAATATAAATATAGCATTGAGTTTTACAGGAAAGGGGCGAGAAAATGGATGGGATTTATGCGGTAAGCGAAATTAGCAGGATCATTGCGCCGATACTTGAAAAATATGGCGTTAGCAGAGCCTATCTGTTTGGCTCTTACGCCCGTGGGGACGCCCTGCCTGAGAGTGATATTGATTTGCGTATTGACGGCGGGCAGGTACGGAGTATGTTTGGACTCGGCGGACTTTACAGCGATTTGACAGAGGCGTTGCATAAGCCGGTGGATTTAGTTACCACGGAGGCGCTGAACCACCGTGCCAACGCAGAACGCACAGAAAGTTTCAAAAAGCATATCAAGGAGGATGAGAAGCTGATTTATGAAGAAGAAAGCCGCTGATATTTTAGAGTATATCCGTCATTATTGTATTGATGTGCAGGAAACGCTGGAACGATTCGGAAAAGACAAAGCAGTTTTTGAAACGGATAAGGATTTCCGCAACTCTGTCTGCATGAGCCTTTTCCAGATAGGAGAATTGACAGGACACTTGCCGGAGGACTTCCGGGAAGCGACGAAAGCAACTATTTACTGGCCGGCGATTAAGGGGATGCGTAACCTATTTGCACACAATTATGGTGCGATAGACATTGACCGTGTGTGGGAAACTGCACTGGAGGATATTCCGAGGTTGTTGGAGTTTTGCAACAAGACGATTGAAATGCATCGCATGATGGAGCAGGAAGCCGTGCAGCCAGAGCCGGACGAGGGGTGGGAACGCTAAAAGTAAATAACTGACGATGAAAAGTATCATGGGAAACCATGGTACTTTTTTTGACCCTTATCAGGGTGGAAAGGGAAAAGCTACGAAACCAGTTTTGATTTGCGGCGGGATTGCCGCTGGACTTGCGTTGGTGGTATTGGCAATCGCCTATGCAAAGCGCGTGTGCAGGTATGCCACCATCTTCATGGATTACTATTGATGTGACGCGGCAGACTGTTGTTCTCGCCTTTTTGGGGAGCGTAGCGACCAACAGCCCTCACCGCTTGCGGTGGGAGCTACTTAGTGCCAAAATCTTATATTTTGGAGTTAAGGCAGGAATAGGGTTGTTAAACAACCCACGGAAACACCATACAGGCAAAGCCTGTACCCTTGTTAAACAGCAACTTGCGTTGTTTATTTTCGACTAACGCCGAAAGGAGGGCGCTAATGCCAAAAAAGGCCGATCGGGAGCATATCTCCCGCAACGAACAAATACGGCGGTTTATAAAAAAGGGATTGACGGTGGACGGCTACGCCGAAGATATTGATTTTATCGCCAGCATCATCCGGCAGGAATTTACCGCCGTCTACCACATCGGGGACATCAAGGCGGTGGTGGAGCAGCAGACAAACCGGCTGGCAAAAATGCTGATGAAGTCCGGCAAGATGGACGCCGCCGCATTTTTCTTACTGATAAAGGTATTGATGAATGTAACCCATGATGGTACACAGGACGAGTTTGGCCAGATGTTGAATGAGGCCGTCACGCTGGGCGTGGACTATATGCAGAGAAAGGATTTCCAGATCAACGGCTTTTTGCAGGACACGGACAATCTCCGTTCCCTTGCGGATAAATTGCAGGAGGCGCTTATGGCAAACGATATTGAATACAGCAAATTTTTAATCAAAAAGAGGGTTTAATTCCCCGCAGCTTGCTGCGTAACAAACTTTTTC
>OLQF01001076.1_pt1 | contig 13470 bp, 9 predicted proteins | sample 1643171 | NCBI WGS metagenome assembly OLQF01 (sample SAMEA3136702, study PRJEB25190) | human gut metagenome | reverse complement strand
CTTCAGAAACATATAAAAGAGTATGTGCAAAAATTTGATAAAGAGTTTTTTGCATTGGAACAATATAATAAAGAAGAGTGGTGGAGAGAAATACTTCAAACTCTTAGCACTGACATCTGACAGCACCAATGCAACCGTTGATCAGAGCAAAGGAATTGTGACGTTCAAGATTGGACCGGAAGAAACCAAGATTGCAAGCGATACAACTAATGAAAACGGAGAAGTTAAGTTATGTAAGAGAAAATAAAACAAATAGAATTAAAAAACAATACATTGACAATGATTAATATAACCATAAATGCTGATTATGATCATATACATACATATGGCAAGGAGGATTTAACATGATAATACAATTAAAATCATTTACAAATGATGCAGCATCAAGAACAAAAGGATTACAGTTGAAAACAAAGTTGGAACATGCTATAAAAGAAGAAAGGAATATATCTGTTGATTTTGATGGTATTGACAAATTTGCTTCTCCATTTTTTAACAATAGCTTTTCTGCACTTGGAATTCAATATGGTTTTGAAATAATAGAAAAAATTGAATTATTAAATATTTCCGATAATGGCAAATTAGTATTTGATTCTTCAATAGAAAATGCAAAATTTTTAACAGACCATAATGATCAAAAAACTGATAAATAGTTCTGTGGAAAGATAAACAAAATACCAGAAATTTAATTTTATCATCCAGTCCAATTTCGGATTGGATGATTTTTTTTTGAACATTTTGATATATTGTAGCTGTATAACTTGCAAACAGCTACATACTTGTGCTATAATAAGAGTATGAAAAGAGAATATAAAGTTACAAAAACAACAACATCACTGATCAAGTATCATTTCGTTTTTTGCCCAAAGTATCGAAGAAAGATATTTCTGATCCATGGGGTAGAAGAACGAATGAAAGAATTGACAAAGGAACAGTGTGAAAAGGATCAGATCGAGATTCTTGAGATGAAATGTGATGTGGATCATGTATATTTATATGTAAGAGCATATCCACAGACAACAATAACAAGGATCATGGGGAGCATCAGAGAGTACACATCAAAAATATTAAGAAAGGAATTTAAAGAACTATCAAAAATGAGTTCTCTTTGGACTAGATCTTATTTTGTTAGCACAGAAGATTTTATTAGTCTGGATACGATCAAATGGTATGTTGAGCAGCAAAAAACTAGAGGGTAAGTAAAATTGGAGGTAGATTATGAGTAAGGTAAAAAAAGGAAAACGAGTGGCAGCAGCTGCGATGGCTGTTGCGTTATCTATGGCTACGGTAACGACTGGTGTGTTGCCGAACACAGAAGTTCATGTTCATGCAGAAGAGTCGGATAGAACGTGGACTAAATTGGCTGATTCTAGCGTAGATGGTTTTTATTATAGGGAAGATCAGCATGGAAATATCGAGTGTGTAACGGATAAAACCTATGTATACACATCATATGATCAAATGGTTAAAGAAATTGCTTCTATGGCAAAAAGAATCTTTCTTGAAAATAAATATGCAAGGTATGATCTTGATATTCCAGTTGAAATAAAATCGGATCATACGATTGAAGATATTGAGAATGGAAAATGTGATAAAGATATTCATAATGAAATTTATAAAGATACAGGGAAGCCAAATGAAGGGCATACAATGTCTGCATTTACTGTTGGAGGAGGCAATCTGCTGGCAGAGAATCGTTCAGATGGGATAAAATATTCAGATGGTGAATATAAAGGATACTATTCTGGAAGTGGCGGATATGGAGATAGACGGGATAGATATCAAGAAGCGACAAAAAAATTAGATGAAGTTATTAAATCATGGAATCTTGATGGGAAATCGGATTATGATAAATTTAAAGCAGTTACAAACTGGATTGTTTCAAATGTGCGATATGATGAAGATAACGAAACAAAATACCAACACGATTTAACCGGAGCCGTTTTAGATGGATTGGCAGTTTGTGATGGGTATGCAGGGACTTTTTATTATATGGCAAATGCTGTAGGTTTAAATGCTTTGTTTGAAGATGGCATAACAAACAGTAATAGAATTCGACATGCTTGGAATCTGGTCGAGATTGATGGAACATACTATTATACAGATCCTACAAATGCATATTTTAAAGAGGATGGAGAACCTGGGAAAGAACTGCTGCCGGGTCAAAAATATTTATTCAGTCTTTATACTCCAGATGATACTACAATTGAAGATACCTACAAAAATATCTCAGAGGATGACTATTTGAAAGAACATTCTGTATGTAAAGGAAATCACAATCTTCGAGAGAATGGAGGAAAATCTGCTCAATGTACAACACCTGCTACAATACATTATGAATGTACAAACCCTGGCTGCCTATATGAATACGATGTAGAATCATCCCCAGCTTTAGGACATGCATGGGATGAAGGCAAGATCACACAGGAACAATCCTGTGATAATCCAGAAATTACAACATATACATGTACCAGAAGTAATTGTAGAAAGAAGAAACAGGTAGAAACCAAACCCGCACTTGGTCATACATGGGATGAAGGGAAGATTACAAAAGAAGCAACCTGTTCCGAAACAGGAGTTAAGACTTATACATGTAGTCGCTGTGGTGGAACAAAGACCGAAGAGATCCCAAAAACAAAACATGACTATGAAGAGCATGTAGTAAAAGCTCCTACTTGCACAGAAAAAGGTGTTAGCTATTATGTATGTAAAAACTGTGGACTTACAACATCAAGACGACAGACACCTGCGACCGGTCATATCCACACAGAAGTACGGAATCAGAAAGATGCAACTTACAAAGAAGAAGGGTACACCGGAGACACTTACTGTAAAGATTGTGGTAAAAAGCTGGAAACAGGAACCGTGATCCCAAAATTGGTAGAGAAAGAACATGATTACGGCGAATGGGTTCTTGATCAGGCGCCAACGTGCAAAAAATACGGAGCAAGACACAGAATCTGCAAGAACTGCGGAGATCGAGAAGTCGATGTGCTTGATAAGGTCGATCATACATGGGAACTTGTCTCAACAACACCTGCTACATGTACCATTGGAGAAATCCAACATTATAAGTGCAGCGTTTGTGGAGAGACAAAAGATGTGACATTAAGTAATCCATTAGGAGAACATTCCTGGGATAACGGAAAGGTTACAAAAGAAGCTACCTGCACGGAAGATGGAGAAAAGACTTATACCTGTACTGTCTGCAATACGACAAAAACGGAAGTCATTCCTGCTACCGGACATCAGCACAAAGAAGTAAGAAACGCAAAGAAAGCTACATGTACCGAAGATGGCTATACAGGAGATACTTATTGTAAGGACTGCGGAGCGAAACTGGAATCTGGAACCGTGATCAACAAATTAGGTCATACATGGGATAATGGTGTTATTACTAAAGAAGCTACAGAAACAGAAGAGGGTATCAAAACTTATACCTGTAAGACATGTGGTGAAACAAAAACAGAAAAGATTCCAGTTGCATCCCACCATTGGGATCAGGGAACGATCACAAAGAAAGCAACTTGTACAGAAAATGGAGAGAAAACGTATCATTGTACCGATGAAGGATGTGATAAAACATGGATCGAAACGATTCCTGCCACTGGACATCAGCATACAGAACTCAGAGATAAAAAAACAGCCACATGCGGAGAAGATGGCTACAGTGGAGATCTTTATTGTAAAGATTGTGGTCAGCTGATCAGTAAAGGAGCAGTAGTGAAAGCCACTGGACATTCTTGGGAGAGTGGAAAAGTAACCGAAGCTGCGACTTGTAAGAAAGAAGGAACAAAAACCTACACCTGCAAGAACTGTGGAGAGACAAAGACAGAATCCATTCCAAAAACAGAACATCAGTGGGATAACGGTAAAGTGACAAAAGAAGCTACCTGCAAAGAAGAAGGAAGCAAAACCTATACCTGCAGCATTTGTGGTGACACGAAAACAGAAGCAATTCCAAAGAAAGACCACACATGGGATGAAGGAAAGGTAACCAAAAAAGTAACCTGCACCGAAGATGGTTTAAAAGTCTACACATGTAGGGTTTGTGCTGAAACCAAAGAAGAAGTGTTAAAGGCAACAGGGCATCAGCATACAGAACTCCGCAATGAAAAGAAAGCGACCTGTACGGAAGAAGGTTACACAGGAGATACTTACTGTACCGACTGCGGCGAGCTGATCAAAAAAGGCTCTGTGACAGAAAAAGCCAATCATAACTGGCAGTTAACAAAAGAAGAAAAGGCTACTTGTGAAAAAGATGGTTCTAAGACATACACTTGTGCAGATTGCAAAGAAACAAAGACAGAAACGATTCCTGCCACTGGACACAAGTTTGGTGATTGGCAGACTGTAACAACACAAAGCGTCTTTACTGGCGGGGTACAGAAACGAATTTGTAGTATCTGTGGAAAAGAAGAAACCAGAAATGTGGGCAATCAGCTGAAAGCTACGATCAAAACCAATGCATCATCCTTAAAGCTGAAACGCAAACAGGCAACAAAGAAATTTGTGGTAAGTGGACTTGCAGCGGGAGATTCTGTAAAATCTTGGACAAGCAGCAATCAGAAGATTGTAAAAGTTTTCGGAAGTGGAAACGGAGCGTGTACGATCAAAGCAGGAAATAAGACTGGAAAAGCTAAGATCACGATTACACTGGTATCAGGACTGAAAAAGACGATCAATGTAACCGTTCAGAAAAATGCGGTTGCTTGTACATCCATTAAAAATGTACCGAAAAAAATAACATTAAATGCGAAAAAATCTTATCAGTTGAAACCAGTGATCAATCCGATCACATGCACTTACAAAGCGATATATAAGACTTCTAACAAAAAGATCGTAAAAGTGACATCAAGAGGAAAAATCACAGCTGTAAAGAAAGGGAAAGCAAAGATCACAGTTATGGTAGGCAAAAAGAAGTTTGTATGCACTGTAACAATCAAATAAGGACTATTTGCCGAGTAGTTCACGAAAATAGAGCACCAGAGATATCCACAGTCAATTTGACTGTGGATATCCAACAAAGGAGAATAATTTTTATGAAAACAATAAAGTACCTCACAGTATTTTGCATGATGATATGTATGATCATGCAATTAAATATAAATGTTTCAGCAAATGAAAATAATATATGTTATGTCGCTCACAGAGGATATACGAAATATGCACCAGAGAATTCAATTCCTGCATTCGAAGCCGCAGGAAAAGAAGGTTTTCAAGCAGTTGAGTGTGACATTCATGAAACTGCTAAGAATAAAAAGGGGAAACGTAGATTTGTGATCATGCATGATCAAACATTAAATCGTATGTGTGGATTATCTGGAAAAAATATATATCAAAAGAAATTAACATATCAAAAGATTCGAAGCAAATATCATATCAAAACAGGAAACAATATTGAATCATATACAAAAAAACAATTAAGGATACCGTCTCTTGAGGAATATTTAAGTATTTGCAAAAGATATCATATGAAGCCTGTGATTGAGATCAAACAAAAGATGAAAAAAGATACGATCAAACGACTGTATCAAAGTCTAAAAAAAGCAAAAATGCAAAATCAGGCAGTCGTTACTTGTAAATACAAACAACAGCTTACTTATATGAGAAAATACGCACGTAAAATGCCATTAGAATATGTTAGACATGATTTTACTCAGAATGATCTCTCATGGATGAAGAAATATCATATTAATGTAAGTATTAATAAAAATATCTTGTCGGATGATATGATCCAGTTATTTGAAAGAAATAACATAAAGATTAATATCTGGACGATCAATAATAAAGATCAATTATATAATTTTACCAACAAAGGAATAAAAATTGTAACAAGTGATGATACTTTGTGGAAAGAGTAATAAGGATGATCTCACAGTCTTTGGACTGTGGGATCGTTATTTTTATCGAGAAATATCGGAAAAGGAAACAAAAGAAAAATAATATAAGATTTAGAACATGAGGATAAAAAAGGAAATTTTACGACTTCAGGAACGACAAAGAATGTTTTTACAATTGGTAGAGTGACAAAAAAATACAGAAGATCTTTGTGCAAGATGTCGAAAAAAATGAAAGTGATTGAAATGAATATATGATATTTGTATAATCAACTTATATAAAACTTAATCAATGGGGAGTTATCTATCTTTCAGAAGAAGCAGAATCTGTCTTAGATGGAAATGATCAAAATAAGGGTGAGGAAACATAGAAAACAGCCAATGGAAAAGCATAGGAGGATGTTTATGAAAAGATATGCAAAGATCTTTGTCAGTTGTCTGTTGACCTTTACGATGGTTTTTACATCCGTACAATGGTCTGCGATCGTGAATGAAACGACTGTGGTAGGAGCAGCAGAAACGGTACCGAAAGAGAAGAAAGAAGTTGTTGAAGAAGAGAGCACAAAAGATTCGACTACTTTCCAGATGAAAGATGGAAAGAAACAGACGGTCTTTTACGGACAGGATGTTCGGTTTGAAGATGAGAATGGAGATCTTCAGGAGTACGATCCAAGTCTTGTCAGGGTAACGGGATCAAAGAGTGAGCAGGGTGAGGATCTGAAGGGTTATCAGTATGAAAATAAAGAAGGAGATAAAAAACATTATCTTCCCAAAGATCTGTCCGAAGAGACACCGGTCTTAATGGAAAATGGGAAATATCAGATCTCTTTTGCACCGATCTATGGACAGGAAACAAAGAATGAGGAAGAGAAGAAAACGGAGGATCCTGGAACAGACTCTGTGGAAGATGCTGTCTCACAGGCAGAGGAAGCAGTAAGAAGCATTTCAACGGATGGATCTTCCGAAAAAGAAACCGCAGAAGATACGGAAGACGCCCTGACATCGGTCAAAGAGCTGGACCGACAGGCGATCGAAGATCTTCCTGTGGAAGATGCACAGGGAAAGAAAGAAGAAAAACCAGTGAAAGTCTCCTATGAATCCCAGAAGAAAGAATGTACATTTTCTTACCAGTCGTTAAACATGGGGATCAAGGAAAGTATCGTACTGACCAAAGCTCCAGAAGGAAATGTTTTAAAATTCCGCTTTCAGGCAAAAGGACTGGTCCCAAAGAAAAATATACTGGATGGCGGGATCAGCTTCCTAGATGAAAAAACAGAGGATCTGGTCGCAACACTGGAAGCTCCAAACATGAACGATCATACAGGAAAGGCATACAGTGAGAATCTTTCCTATGACATTGAGTCAGATGGAGAAGAAGGTTCATATCTGTTAACCCTGCATCTGGATGAAGATTACTTTCAGGACAAAGATAGACAGTATCCAGTCACGATCGATCCGACGGTCACATGGACCGGATCTACGGATTTCTGGGATGTCTATGTAATTAATGGATCTTATAAAAATACGAACTTTTATGACAATGGAGTTACAGCCATGATGGCTGGAAAATCAAAACAGGGTGTCTGCCGGACATATCTGCGTTTTAAAGATTTTACAGCAAAGATCAAAGGAAAATATGTAGACAGTGCAACGCTTACGATGTATGAAACCGGAAGCAGCCAGAGTGGACAGACAATCGAGGCAAGAAGAGTTACAGAAAACTGGACAAGACCTGGATTGAAATGGAGTAACCGCCCGGGATATAGTACGAATTATGGAAATGTAAAAACAACAGGGACTGCAAAGAAAGCAAGAAGCATTAATCTGACGGAATATGCGAGACAGTGTGCATCCGGTAAGATCACATCGTATGGTGTGATGTTAAAAAATGCGGACGAGACAAAGAGTTATGGACAGTTTTACAGTTCCAGAGCATCATCAAACCGTCCAAAGATGTCAGTGACTTATTATGATGGACCGACAACGGCATCATCTGTCAGTGTTACACCGCAGTATGCAAACAACAATCATCAGAAGACATTACATGTAAACTGGGCAGGCATCTCATCCCATTCATTAAACCGTGTGGAATACAGGATTGCAAACTGGGGAAATGGAGAAGAAACAGGTGATTATGTTTCATATTCTTCATCTACAAAGATTGGAACGAGTGGAAACGGAAGTGCGGATATTGACTGCAGTACGATGCCGGAAGGCCATTATAAACTTGTTGTAAGAGGAGTAGACAACGGTTATATTGCAGGTTGGGGAGCAGCGGCATGGTTTACGATAGACCGCACGGCTCCGGAAGCAGGAGATATATCCTTTGAGGAAGGAAATGATGAGAGCGAACCATCTGGTTCTCTGAATCCGAGACTGGAGGTCGGAATCGTAGATGAGAATGCATCCTATTTTAAATACCGTCTGGAAGGAACCTCAACTTACCATGAAAGTGCAAGGGCGGATGAAGATGGATACGCCTATGCAAATGTTTCGATTCCAGCAGACAGCATGACAGGAAGAACAGAGTATCAAGTTTATGTGATCGTTGTTGATAAAGCAGGGAATGAAAGCGGGGAAACAAAAGTATCCTATTATTATACGGATGCCTCAAAAGCACAGGATTATGCACCAACCAATGTAAAGGTCAGAAAATCGTATGGAAAGAATGTCATCTACTGGGATAAGAGAGAACTGACAGACAGTATCTATTATGCAGTTTACAGGGGGGAATCCGCGGATTTCACACCGGATGATTCGACACTGGTACGTGGTGCGATCAAAGATTCCTACTGCATGGATACCAGAGTGGGAGATGGCAAGAGTTACTATTATAAAGTACAAGCACAGAAACTGGCAATGGATGGAACGATCAATGGAAAAAGTACGGATGCATTATCAGAAAAAGTGGCACAGGATACACAGGAAGAATATGAAAAAAGACTAGGAAGTAAAGATTACAGAGACAGCATGGAGATCAGCACGCCCAATGGGACAGGATCCGTTGAAAAATCCCAGGGGAATCTGATGTATGAAAGTACAGATTTTTCAATTCCATCACTGCTTTTGAATCTTGAACTCACAAGAACCTATAACAGCCAGTCAGATAAAGAAGGAATGCTTGGAAAAGGATGGTATGACAGTTTTCATAAGGAATTATACCAGCTGGGAGATGATCTTGTATTTCAGGACAGTGACGGAACCTATCTGACATACAGTCCACAAAAAAGCAGAAGTGTTGATGTTTCTTATCAGAATAAGGAGACAAAGGACTATGCACTTTCATTTAATACAGAAGATGATGTAAAAAGATCATCAAATGGGGATCAGAGAGCAGCGGCATATGCAAAACTTCAGAATGCTGCTTCTGACAATATCTTTGGAAGTGCCATTTCCAATAAAGGAAATTATCGTCCGGGGAAAAAAGACGATGATAGTGAAGACAGTGGAGCATCCGAAGGAGAAAAGGAAGTGATCACGGTGTCCAATGTCGGAAATATCCATATGAAGGATGGTATGACATATGCATTTGATGGGAATGGTGAGATCACAAAAGCAGAGGACAGTAATGGCAACTATCTGATCTATCAGTACGATGAAAAAGGAAGATTATATAAGGTTGTTTCCAATCTGAACAAAGAACTGGTTTTTACATATTATGAAAACGGAGAACAGGAAGATCTGTTAAAGAAGATCGATCTTGCAGATGGAACAAAGGTTGTTTATTCATATGCTGAAGGGAAACTTACGAATGTTTCTCACAAAAACAGCGGAGAAACAGCTTCTGTGGATCAGACATATGCTTATGGAAGTAATGGGAAGATGAGCAAGATCATCGATGCAAAGAAGAACGGGTACCAGATTGCTTATACAGGAGAAAAAGCAGAAAGATTTATCCGTCCGAATGGAGAATACCAGCAGCTTTCTTATGGAGATGGAACAACGACGGTATCTTCCCACAAGGCAGACGGAATCAAAACAGCACAGGATTCCATGAGTTTTGACAAGAATACAGGAAAGATCCTGAAAAAGACGGATGCCAATGGAATTGAAAGCAGTTACAGTTATGATGATGGAGGAAAAGACGGAGAACAAAATGGCTGGGTAAATGAATATCTTGTAAGAAAGATCAAAACGGAAGTGGATTATCAGGAGCTGGATGCTGCCGGACTGGTGAAATTTTTGAAAACAGACAAGGAAAAAGAAGAAACATTTACGATCGCCAGTATCGAGTACAATGAAAACGATGATGTCATCTCTGAGACCGAAGAAAACGGAGATATAACAAGCAGTGAGTATGAGGATGAGAAAAATCCATATCTTCCAACAAGCGAAACTACAACGAATGGAAATGACTTTATTTCACAGACTGTTTATGAATATGATCCCAAAGGGAATGTAATATCAGAAACAGATAAAGGTGAAAATAAAAAAGAAGAAACCAAAACAGTCACATCCTATGATGATCACGGACAGCCAACAACAGTCACGACAACAAAGGAAGGAGCTCCTGATTCTGTAGAACAAACGACATATCAGGATACTGTACAGGGAACGACACAGACAACAACAACGACACAGGGAGAAGAGAAAGAGACATCTGTGATAAAAACAGATGCCATGGGGCGTGAAACAGAAAATACCAGTAAAGACAGGAAAGGAAATATCTTAAGCAGTACGGAAACATCGTATGATTTCATGGGAAGAGCGATACAGACGAAAGTAACATCCGATGGAGTGACACAGACAGAATCTAAAACATATGATGATAACGGAACGGTGGCAACAGAAACCAGTGCATCAGGAATAAAGACAACGTATCGTTATGATTCACTAAACCGCGTGATCAAAGCAACAGAATCAGCAGACGGGACAGATACCGTCACGGAAACTTCCTATGGATATGAAGATGCACAGATCCATACGTTGAATGGAACGAAAGACTATCAGAATCTGAGCGTTCAGACAACAAAGACCAATGGACATGTCAGTGAAAAGTCATGGACAGATGCAGCGGGGCAGACCGTCAGAAGTTTCAGCCATGGATTATATACGGATCATGTGTTCACCAGTGACGGAAAAGAGATCGCAACGATCAGTCTTGGAACAAAGACTTCCGGAGATGGAAAGATTGCCTTGCAGTTATATGACAAAGAAGGAAAACAGACAGCTGCGATCCAGAATCCAGAGATTACAAAAGGGACTTCTGATGCCACAGTAAAGGTTGGAAACAGTTCCATCTTACAGAAAACAGAGTATGACACAAAGGGAAATGAGACAACAAAAACCGATGGCAATGGAGATCAGATATCTTATGCTTATGATGACCAGAATCGTGTAACCGAGATCACACAGGGAGGACAGAAGACAAAAGTTTCCTATCAGGTGAATTCAGACGGATCAACGACAACAAGCGTTACAGATGCGAATGGACATGTCAAGCAGGAAACAGCCAGTGCATCCGGATCAGTGACAACAACATCGGATCTTGGAGACGGCAGTGAATCCATTACAACAAAGTATACCTATGATGACCGTGGAAATAAGATTTCAGAAGTCTATGCCAACGGGGCGAAAAAGACCTATGAATATAACAGCCGGAATCTGGTTACAAAAACACAGTCTTATGACAAAGAAGGAACAAAAACACTGATCAGTCGGTATCGTTATGATGATTATGGGCAGTTGCTAGAGATGACAGATTACAGGGTATCATCTGAAACAGAGACTGCGTATCGTTATACAGAATATACTTATGATCAAGGAGGAAGGATCACAGCATTTGCAGAGATCAGTCAGAATACTCAGCCAACGGCAGATGATATCAAAGCACATCAGATCCGGTATACTTATAATGAGGATGGAAATCTCAGTAAGGTATCCTATCCGACCACCAAAGATGGAATCCAGTCATTATCTTATATTTATGATGAAAACGGATGGCTGCAGGAGATCGAAGGAGAACTGCATTCCAAGGGACAGACAACAGAGAAAGTCCTCAGAAGTTATACCTATGATGTGTATGGAAAAGTCAAAGAGATCAAGGATTACAGGAATAGATATGCAAAAAAGAATGGAAGAAGTGGCAAAGTTTGAGTAACTTGGATTAATCAGCTAATTATATCAGGTGTGTGGAGGTTAATGATTGTGAAAAATATTTTGAAATTGCTGATAGTAATAATATTTTTATTGATTGGTTATTATTTGTATTTTAATATGCCATGGATATTACAATATAAAGAACGAGAATCTAGTATGGTAACCGAGTATTATCGAAAAGGAAGTTTACAATATGATATAATAACAGGTAATTATGTTTTTGCTAGAATAAAAGTGTTATTTGGAGAAAATGTGAATGAGATAGATAAAAAAAATAATACAACACCATTAGAAACAGCATTAATGTCAATGTCGTATCCTGATCGGTTTATAAAAATGTTAGTAAAAAATGGAGCAAATTTTAAATAAAGAGGGACATGAACTTCTATCAGAATATATTTATTATTTCGGGCAACAAGATTGTAATAAGATGATAAAATATTTATTAAATAAAGGTGCAGATCCAGATAAAAATGCATTAGTAGTAGCAGTAACAAAAAATAATTATGACTTAGTGCAAATACTCTTAAAAAACGGAGCGGATGTAAATCAAAAAAATGAGAAAGGTATAACAGCAATAATGGCAGCTTGTTACTCAGAAAATTATGAGGAAGAACCGGGAATAAATACAAGAAAACAATATAGAATCATAAGATTATTGATTGAAAAAGGGGCAGATATTAGTTTAAAAGATAACAAAGGAAATACAGTAGAAAAATATATACAACAATATAGAAAAAATATAGAAAATGGTAATCATGAGTATACGGAATCATTATACAAACTAATTAAATCTTATAAAATAAATTAAGTAGACTAATGTACCCGAAGGAATCGTAAGGTCCTTGGGACCTTACGAAGTTAAAATTTGTTAATTAGGATAATATTATGAAGATGCAAAAAATAGAAGTACATATAAAAAATACAGAAAAATGGATAAAATTAATACAAGAAGATTTAGAATTAATTAATGATAAAGAAGACTATTTACATGGACATTATATAACACCAGATATAGATGAATCAGAAATTACAGTGTTTAAAGGATTTGTTGAAGAAGATATAGTGAAAATAATATATATATATGAAAAAAATCCATTTAATATAAATGAAGTTGTTATGTTTGATGGAAAACTTGAAAATAGTGAGTTAAAAGGTTGTACGAAGCTTGAAAAAATAGAATATATAAAGGAAATTCCAGCACCAGGCATATTGATTTTTGGAACGTTATATGTGTTGTTTTTATGCATGGGATGGATCAAAGTGACAGATTTTGTTCTGTTTATGATAAGTTTTGTAATAATAATAATGATAGATAGAAGATCAACATTAAGGAGAGGAACAAAGAAGATAAAAAAATATATACAAAAATTTAATCGAGAATAAAAAAGGAACTTAAGCTCCCTGGACATTACGAAGTCATTTGCAAGATCAGTCAGAATGCTCAGCCAACGACAGATGATATCAAATCTCATTAGATCCAGTATACTTATAATGAGGATGGAAATCTCAGTAAGGTATCCTATCCGAC
>OLQF01001068.1_pt1 | contig 13622 bp, 9 predicted proteins | sample 1643171 | NCBI WGS metagenome assembly OLQF01 (sample SAMEA3136702, study PRJEB25190) | human gut metagenome | reverse complement strand
TTATTCTTATACGTCCTGTGGCATTTATGCTGGGCAGACGGGAAAGGGCAGGTGGACATCATTAAGCTGCGGCTGGACTTGAGTAAGGAATATGGAATTGTCCTGGAGGGAGGAGGCGCCAAAGGCGCTTATCAGGTGGGGGCCTGGCGTGCCCTCCGGGAAGCGGGCATCCGGATAAAGGGCGCCGCGGGTACCTCCGTTGGCGCCTTGAACGGTGCCCTTATTTGCATGGATGATTTTGAAAAGGCGGAGCGCATTTGGGAGAATATCAGCTACTCCAGGGTCATGGATGTGGACGACGAGCTTATGGAGCGTCTGAGAAAGTTCAGCCTTAAGGATATTTCCAGTCTGGCATCCCTGAATGTGGGGGAACTCATAACGGGGGCCATACGGGTCCTGAGGGACGGCGGATTTGATATCGCTCCCCTCAGGGCTTTGATTGAGGATGTGGTGGACGAGGAAAAAATACGTAATTCGGACAGGGAGCTGTATGTGGTAACCTACTCCATTTCTGACCGGCAGCCCCTGATTGCCAATGTAAAGGAGGCTCCGGAAGGCACGGTGGCGGACCTGCTTATGGCCAGCGCCTATCTGCTGGGCTTCCGCCAGGAACGGCTGGGCGGCAAGTATTATATGGACGGCGGCGGAATCAATAATGTGCCGGTGGATGTGCTGCTGGACAGAGGATATAAGGACGTGATTGTCCTGCGGATATATGGTTACGGCGTGGATACGGAAAAGAAGCTGGAGGTACCGGGAGGGGTAAACCTGTACCATGTGGCGCCCCGGAGGGATTTGGGCGGCCTTCTGGAGTTTGACAGACGCCGGGCGAGAAGAAACATGCTGTTGGGATATTTTGACGGAAAACGTATGCTTTATGGTCTGGCGGGACGTGTCTATTATATTGACGCGCCGGAAGGTGAACCATATTACCTTGACAAGATGATGTCAGAGATACAAAGCCTCATCTCTTACATGAAGCCGGAGCTGGAAGCGGCAGGGGAGGTAAAAACCGGACGGGAGGTGCAGAAGGAAACCATCGCGGGATACCGCGTATACACAGAGCAGATATTTCCGCGGCTGGCAAAGGAACTGAAACTGAAGGAGGGGTGGGACTATAAGGAGCTTTACCTGTCCATACTGGAGGATTTGGCAAAACAGTACCGCATAAGCCGTTTTAAAATTTATACAGTGGAGGAACTTCTGCGCCTGATTCACAAAAAAGCCGGTACCGCGGCATTAAAAGCCATGATTCCGGTACTTGACAGCGGCACTCAGGTGTAGTATATTATGCATAAAGATGCATAAATATAAATAACTATGCGTTTTTAAACAGGAATGCACGTTTATTTATTGCAGAAAAACAAGCCGAATCCATGGCAGGACATGGGTGGCGGAATAGGGAGGACGCTATGAATTTAAAAGGAAGGCATTTTTTGACACTGAAGGATTATACACCGGAGGAGATTACATACCTGCTGGATTTGGCAGCGGACCTGAAGGATAAAAAGAAAAAGGGAGTGCTGGCAGATTCGCTGCGCGGAAAGAATGTGGCCCTTATCTTTGAGAAAACCAGTACCAGAACGCGGTGCGCCTTTGAGGTGGCGGCCCATGATCTGGGTATGGGTACCACCTATCTGGATCCGTCAGGGTCACAGATTGGAAAGAAAGAAAGCATTGCAGATACGGCGAGGGTTTTGGGAAGGATGTATGAGGGTATTGAATACCGTGGTTTCGGACAGGAAATCGTGGAAGAGCTGGCAAAGTACGCCGGTGTGCCTGTATGGAACGGCCTGACCAATGAGGACCATCCTACCCAGATGTTAGCGGATCTTCTGACCATCCGCGAGCATTTGGGATGTTTGAAAGGCTTAAAGCTTGTGTATATGGGAGATGCGCGCTATAATATGGGTAACTCCCTGATGATTGCCTGCACAAAGATGGGCATGCATTTCGTGGCCTGCGCTCCGGCTAAGTATTTCCCGGATCCATCCCTGGTCAAGGAATGCGAGGCCTATGCGGCGGCCAGCGGCGGTTCCGTTACCCTCACCGAGGATGTGGCGGAAGCTGTTAAGGGAGCGGATATCATTGATACGGATGTGTGGGTATCCATGGGTGAGCCTGACGAGGTATGGGAGGAGAGAATTAAGGACCTGACTCCATATAAGGTGACAAAGGCTGTCATGGACCTGGCTGGACCTCAGGCCATTTTCCTGCACTGCCTGCCCTCATTCCATGACCTTAAGACCAAGATTGGCAAGGAGATGGGAGAACGTTTTAATGTGTCCGAGCTGGAGGTAACAGACGAAGTATTCGAGTCAGGCCAGTCGGTTGTGTTTGACGAGGCTGAGAACCGGATGCATACCATCAAAGCAGTTATGCTGGCAACGTTAGGAGAATCATAATATATGCAGGGACAGAGAGGACGGAGTGAACGCCATTCCGGGGTATTCCTGGACATGGTACACCTGATGCTTGGGATTGCCATTGTAATCCTGGCTGTGCTGTCATTCATTAACCCGGAGGGAAATCATATGCTTTTCCCTCTGGTGTTTTTACTGGCAGCCTTGTTAAACGCGGTAAACGGAATATTTGAGCTTAAGACCAGAGGAAGGGATAAGAAGAAGTTTGGCGCCAGCATCCTGCAGCTGGCTTTGGCGGCAGGACTTATGGTCCTTGGCATTTTAAGCGCCGTCAGTATCTGGGCATAGAGGAGCGGCATATGAAGACAGAAATTTTACGGATGCTTAAAAGCACCGGGGATTACCTGTCCGGACAGCAGCTGTGTGAGATGCTGGGAGTTTCCCGCACTGCTGTCTGGAAGGCTGTAGGTGAACTGAAGGAAGAAGGATATGTAATAGAGGCGGTCCGGAACAGGGGATACCGGCTTGTGGAAGGTGCTGACGTCATAACCCAGGCTGAGCTTGCATCCATGCTTCATACGCAGTGGATTGGGACCAGGCTGGTATATTTTGATGAGACGGATTCCACGAATACAAGGGCCAGAAAACTGGCGGAGGAGGGAGCCCCCCACGGAACACTGGTGGTGGCAGACCGCCAGACAGCGGGAAAGGGGCGGAGGGGAAAAAGCTGGGTCTCCCCGGCCGGCACAGGCATATGGATGAGCATGGTGCTCAGGCCGTCCATGTCTCCTATGAGCGCATCCATGCTGACTCTTATCGCAGGACTGGCAGTGGTCAGGGGTGTGAAGGAGAGTACGGGACTTGAGACTATGATTAAATGGCCCAACGATGCGGTGCTGAATGGAAAAAAGATATGCGGAATCCTTACGGAGATGAGCACGGAGGTGGAATGCATCCGCTATGTGATTCCGGGAATCGGAATCAACGTGAATATGGATGGTTTTCCGGAGGAAATCAAGGCCACTGCCACCTCTCTTAAGCTGGAAGCGGGCAGGAGCATCAAGCGCAGCTTAGTCATTGCCGCGGTGGCGGATAATTTTGAATATTATTATGATATCTTCATGAAAACATGCGATATGTCAGGTCTTAGGGATGACTACAATAAGTCACTTGTCAATCTGGGCAGGGAGGTTCTGGTACTGGACCCCAGAGGCCAATATAAAGGAAAGGCCCTGGGCATTGACGGTGAAGGCAGCCTTTTGGTCAGACGGGAGGACGGAAATGTATCAGCCGTCATTTCAGGAGAGGTATCGGTAAGAGGTATATATGGATATGTATGATACAGGACATTTGTATGACCGCCTCCAGGTACTGGAGAGGGAGGAGATGCCCCTTGGACGCAGGGAACGGCTCAGCTCCATGGAACGCCCCCTGCTGGCCTGGTATTCATCCAGGGCCCGTTCCCTTCCCTGGAGGGATGACCCGGAGCCATACCGGGTATGGATATCGGAAATCATGCTCCAGCAGACCAGGGTAGAGGCGGTCAAGCCCTATTTTGAGCGCTTCATGGAAGCGTTTCCCACTGTGTCCCATCTGGCACAGGCAGAAGACGATCATCTCATGAAGATGTGGGAAGGCCTGGGATATTATAACCGGGCCAGAAATTTAAAGGCAGCGGCCCGGATGATTATGTCAGAATACGGCGGCTGCCTTCCTGCATCCTTTGATGAACTGATCCGGCTGCCGGGAATCGGAAGCTATACAGCGGGGGCCATTGCCTCTATCGCCTACGGCATTCCGCTGCCGGCTGTGGACGGCAATGTGCTCCGCGTCATATCCAGGGTCCTGGGGGATAGGGAGGATATAAAAAAGGCCTCTGTGAAGGCTGGCATCGAGGCAGAGCTTAAGGACGTGATGCCGCGGGATGAGGCCAGCCATTACAACCAGGGACTCATAGAAATCGGAGCCCTGGTGTGCATACCGGGCGGCGAACCCAGATGCAGCCAGTGTCCCCTGGCATCCATCTGCCTTACCAGAAAAAACGGCTGGTGGAAGGAGATTCCGTACAAATCTCCGGATAAGGCGAGGAAGATTGAGGAACGGACCGTTTTTATCATAGAATACCAGGATAAGGTGGCCATACGCAAGCGCCCTCCCAAGGGACTGCTGGCCTCCCTTTACGAGCTTCCCAACATTGAGGGAAAGGCTTCCGGGGAGGCAGTGCCGCAGGTGCTGGGACTTGACCGGGAGCAAGTGGAGTCGGTGGAGCAGCTGCCGGAGGCAAAGCATGTGTTTTCCCATGTGGAGTGGCACATGACCGGGTACAGGGTGGTTCTCTCAAAGGAGGAGAACCCTCTGTCCTGCTTCATGGTATCCAGGGAGGACCTGGAGCAAACCTACGCTTTGCCCAATGCATTTAATGCATATACAAAGCTGATTGGATAAGATTGACAAAAATGGTTACACTGAAAGGGAGGAATGCAGGATGAAAAAAATGTTGTTTGTATTCAATCCCCGTTCCGGTAAGGAACAGATTAAGGGACAGCTGATGGAAATACTGGACATCTTCACCAAGGCCGGGTACGAGCTTCGCGTCCATGTGACCCAAAAGCAGAAGGATGCCATGGACGTGGTGGCCAGGCTGGGCAAAAAGGTGGATGTGGTGGTGTGCAGCGGCGGAGACGGCACCCTCAATGAAACCATATCCGGAATGATGAAGCTTAAGAAAATGCCGCTTCTGGGCTATATTCCTGCCGGATCCACCAATGACTTTGCCACCAGCCTGGGAATACCAAAGCGCATGCCGCTGGCTGCCTGGGATATTGTGGAGGGAACCCCCTTTGCCATTGACACCGGAACCTTTTGTGAAGACAGGAATTTTATGTATATAGCGGCCTTTGGGGCTTTTACGGAAGTGTCCTATCTGACATCCCAGGACAGGAAGAACCTCCTGGGACACCAGGCGTACATGCTGGAAGGTGTAAAGAGTCTGGCAGGACTGAAGCCCTATCATATGAAGGTGGAGTGGGACGGACAGGTGCTGGAGGAGGATTTTGCCTTTGGCATGGTGACCAATACCATCAGTGTAGGCGGGTTTAAGGGGCTGGTGAACCAGTCTGTGGCTCTCAATGACGGTCTCTTTGAGGTGCTGCTTATACGGATGCCCAGGACACCGGTGGATTTGAGCAATATCATATCCTACATGTTTCTCAGGGAAGAACCCAACGAGTATGTGTATAAGTTCAAGACATCCTCCATACGCCTTACTTCGGAACAGGAGGTGGACTGGGTGCTGGACGGCGAGTATGGCGGATCCAGGACAGAGGTCACCATTGGAAATATCAGGGAGAACGTGCAGATTCTGTTGAGGAATCATCCGGGAGAGGAATCAGGGCGTAAACTGATAGAATAAAAAATAAATGTCGAAAATTGTTGAAATAAGGTTTTCGATGGTATATAATGATAAGTTGTGGGAGTTTCCACATTTACCTTTAAGCGAAAGGACGTTTATCAGTGGAAAAGGACGATTTTTTAAAGAAGCTGGAAAAGCTGGTCGAACATGCAAAAACCAAACACAACACATTGGATGCAGGGGAGATTAACGATTTTTTTACCGGGGATAATCTGTCACCGGAACAGATGGACCAAATTTACAGTTACCTGGAGGGCCGCAGCATTGATGTGGTTCCCGTACTGGACGAAGCGATGCTTACCGAGGACACTGTTCTGCTTGATGACATTGATTTGGACCTGGATTTAGACGACGACAGCTTCATTAAAGATGCAGAAGAGGAAGAAATCGACCTGGATGCAGTGGACCTGTTAGAGGGAATCGGAACAGAGGACCCGGTCCGCATGTATCTCAAAGAAATTGGCACCGTGCCCCTTCTTACGGCAGACGAAGAGCTTGATTTGGCCCAGCGCAAGGCTGACGGCGATGAGTTTGCAAAGGAGAGGTTAATCGAGGCCAACCTGCGTCTTGTGGTCAGCATTGCAAAGCGCTATACAGGCAGGGGCATGAGCTTTCTGGACCTGGTACAGGAGGGCAATTTAGGACTGATCAAGGGCGTGGAAAAGTTTGACTATACAAAGGGTTACAAACTAAGTACATATGCTACATGGTGGATCCGCCAGTCCGTTACAAGGGCTTTGGCAGATCAGGCGAGGACAATCCGAGTACCGGTGCATATGGTAGAGACCATCAACAAGATGTCCAAGATGCAGAGAAAGCTGACGCTGGAGCTGGGCTATGAGCCTTCCGTTACAGAACTGGCAGAGGCTCTTGATATGACGGAAGATAAGGTCATGGAAATCATGCAGATTGCCAGGGAGCCGGCTTCCCTTGAAACACCCATTGGTGAGGAGGACGACTCCAATCTGGGTGATTTCGTGGCGGATAACAATGTGGTGACTCCGGAGGGCAATGTGGAATCCGTGATGCTGCGGGAACACATTGACGCTCTTTTGGGAGACCTTAAGGAGAGGGAGCGCCAGGTCATTGTACTGCGGTTCGGCCTGGAAGACGGTCATCCCCGTACATTGGAGGAAGTGGGCAAGGAATTCAATGTAACCAGGGAACGCATCCGCCAGATTGAGGCCAAGGCTCTCAGAAAGCTGCGCAATCCGGTGAGAAGCAAACGAATCAGGGATTTCCTGTAGGTCTTACCATACAGGTGCTTCTGACTCAAAAGGCTTCTGGTGTGTTTGTTATGGTCAGAAAATTCGGGAGCAATTCAAAAGAGAGGCCGTAAACGGGCGGCCTCTCTTTTTGGCAGGTAAAAATAACAGTGGATTCAGGAAAGGATGGCAAAGAAATGACACAGCCGGGACAAAAACGCAACTACCAGAAGGAATTGGACCGGCTTATAGAGGGACTGCGGGAAGAGGGACGGATCCCTAAGCTGCTGCTGCACAGCTGCTGTGCTCCCTGCAGCAGCTATGTGCTGGAATATCTGAGCCAATACTTTGATGTGACCGTGTATTATTACAATCCCAATATTTTTCCTGAGGCGGAGTATGAGGCCAGGGTGAAGGAACAGGAGCGGCTGATACGGGAAATGGCTGCTGCAAGGCCGGTCCGGTTCCTGGCAGGCAGCTATGAACCGGAGGAATTTTTCTCTATTGCCAGGGGCCATGAGAAGGATCCGGAGGGAGGGGAGCGGTGTCACCGCTGCTATGAACTGCGTCTGGACCGCGCCGCCAGAGAGGCCGCGTCAGGGGACTTTGATTTTTTCACGACCACCCTATCCATCAGTCCCTTAAAGAATGCCCGGTGGCTCAATGACATCGGATGCAGACTGGCCGGCCAGTATGGAATCCCTTATCTGGTTTCGGATTTTAAGAAGAAAAACGGCTATAAGCGTTCTGTGGAATTATCCGCATTGTACGGACTTTACCGTCAGGATTACTGCGGCTGTGTCTATTCACGGGCTGAAGCGTAAAAATCGCGGCTGCGGGAATAATGCCGGCGCTTTTTTCTGACCCTGAGATTGTGAAAAAGTTGCTTAGGATTTTTCCGATTAACTTGACATAGGAAGTCAGATGTAATAGAATCTTTCATAAGGGACATGGGCAGTGTCCAAGAGTACAAAATAGTGAATAAGGAGAGTGTATTATGATCAGCAAAACATTAACGGTTGTAAATCCATCCGGATTGCACTTAAGACCAGCAGGAGTTCTTTCACAGACAGCTATGAAGTTCAAGAGCGACATCACAATTGAATGTGGGGAGAAGAAGATTGTTGCTAAGAGCGTTCTGAACGTTATGGCAGCCGGAATTAAGTGCGGCACTGAGATTAACCTGATTTGTGACGGCGAGGACGAGGAAGAGGCCATGAAGACCCTGACCGAGGCCATTGAGAGCGGATTGGGCGAGATGTAATCTGCTTTTGCAGCAACATAATTAAATGAAATTCACGAGAATGACCGCAGGCGGTACCTAGAGACAGGTGCCGTCTTTTTTTGAATTTAGTTTATAAAATCCCCCATTTATACAAAGAAAGGAAGAAATATTTATGGAATCCAAACAGAAACAGCCCGGACTGTATGAACCACGTTTTGAACACGACAACTGCGGCATCGGCGCCGTGGCCAATATTAAGGGTATCAGGAGCCACCACACAGTGGACCAGGCCCTTCATATTGTTGAAAATCTGGAACACAGGGCAGGAAAGGACGCTGAGGGCAAGACAGGAGACGGCGTGGGTATCATGCTCCAGATTTCCCACGGATTTTTTAAGAAGGTGACAGAACCTCTGGGCTTTCAGATAGGAGGCGAGAGGGAGTATGGCGTGGGCATGTTCTTCTTTCCCCAGGATGAACTGATTCGCAGCCAGGCCATGAAGATGTTTGAGATTATTGTGCGCAAAGAGGGTATGACCTTCCTGGGATGGAGAGAGGTACCCACCGCGCCTGAAATTCTCGGCAGGAAGGCCGCGGACGTGATGCCCTATATTGCCCAGGGTTTTGTGGGCAAGCCCGCCGGAATGAAGGCAGGACTGGATTTTGACAGAAAGCTTTACATAGCCCGCCGCGTATTTGAGCAGAGCAACGAGGACACCTATGTGGTATCCTTAAGCAGCAGGACTATTGTGTATAAAGGCATGTTTCTGGTGGGTGAGCTGAGGCTGTTTTTTTCAGATCTCCAGGATGAAGATTATAAGTCGGCCATTGCCATTGTACATTCCAGATTCAGCACCAACACCAATCCCAGCTGGATGCGGGCCCACCCCTACCGCTTCATTGTCCACAACGGCGAAATCAATACCATCCGCGGCAATGTGGATAAGATGGTGGCCAGGGAGGAGAACATGGAATCCGAGTATTTCAGGTACGACATGCACAAGGTGCTGCCCATCATAAACCAGGAAGGCTCTGATTCCGCCATGCTGGACAATGCCCTGGAATTTATGGTTATGAGCGGCATGGACCTGCCCCTGGCCGTCATGGTCACCATTCCCGCGCCCTGGGAAAATGACAAGTATATGGACAGCGAAATAAAGGATTTCTACCGATATTACGCCACCATGATGGAGCCGTGGGACGGTCCTGCTTCCATCCTTTTCACGGACGGCGACGTGGTGGGGGCTGTGCTGGACAGAAACGGGCTTCGTCCCTCCCGGTACTACATAACAGAGGACGGTTACATGATACTGGCCTCCGAGGTGGGCGCCATAGACATTGACCAGACAAAGGTGGTGAAAAAGGACCGCCTGCGCCCCGGCAAAATGCTGCTGGTGGACACAAGGCAGGGAAGGCTCATTGATGACGATGAGCTTAAGCACTACTACGCGTCCCGCAACCCATACGGGGAGTGGCTGGATTCCAACCTGTGCAGTATAAAGGACCTTCCGGTTCCCAACAAATGTATTCCCGCCATGAAGGACGAAGAACGTCTGAGACTCCAGAAAACATACGGTTACACCTATGAACAGTATAAGACCATGATTCTTCCCATGGCCCTTAACGGGGCGGAGGCAGTGTCCGCCATGGGTGTGGACACTCCCCTGGCCGTGCTTTCTAAGAAGCACCAGCCTCTGTTCAACTATTTTAAGCAGCTCTTTGCCCAGGTAACCAATCCGCCCATTGACGCCATACGTGAGGAAATCGTGACCTCCACCACAGTCTATGTGGGCGAGGAGGGCAACATACTGGAGGAGGCAGCGGAAAACTGCAAAATCCTAAAAGTGGAGAATCCCATCCTGACAGAGACGGATTTGCTTAAAATTAAGAACATGAAGAAGTCCGGTTTCAAGGTGGAGGTGATTCCCATTACCTACTACAAGAACACATCCCTGGAAAAGGCCATTGACCGCCTGTTCCTGGAGGTGGACCGGGCTCACAAGGACGGCGCCAACATCATCATACTCTCAGACCGGGATATAGATGAGAACCATGTGCCCGTTCCGTCCCTGCTGGCTGTGTCGGCCCTGCAGCAGTACCTGGTGAGGACCAAGAAACGCACCGGCGTGGCTCTGATACTGGAAAGCGGTGAGCCCAGGGAGGTCCACCATTTTGCCACCCTGCTGGGGTACGGGGCCTGTGCCGTCAACCCATATCTGGCCCACGAGTCCATTCGTTCCCTGATTGCCTCCGGCATGCTGGATAAGGACTATTACGCGGCTGTCTGCGACTATGATCTGGCTGTGCTCCACGGCATTGTGAAGATTGCCTCCAAGATGGGCATATCCACCATCCAATCCTACCAGGGCGCCCAGATATTTGAGGCCATCGGCATTTCAAAGGATGTGGTGGATAAATATTTTACGGATACGGTGAGCCGTGTGGGCGGTATTACATTGAAGGATATTGCAGGGGATGTGGATGCCCTTCACTCCGCTGCCTTTGATCCCCTGGGGCTGGATGTGGATTTGACCCTGGAAAGCGTGGGCAGTCACAAGTCCCGCTCCGGTGAGGAGGATCACCTTTATAATCCTCTGACCATCCACCTCCTTCAGGAGGCGGCCAGGACAGGTAATTATGATATTTTTAAACAATATACGGCCCAGGTGGACAGAGAAGATAAGATGTACCATCTGCGTTCCCTGATGGATTTTGACTTTCCAGAGGACGGAGGCATCTCCCTGGACCAGGTAGAGCCCGTGGAATCCATTGTCAGGCGGTTTAAGACAGGGGCTATGTCCTATGGATCCATCTCCCAGGAGGCTCATGAATGCCTGGCCATAGCGATGAACCGTATTCACGGCAAATCCAACACTGGGGAGGGCGGCGAGAGCCTGGACCGCCTGATTCCCGGACCGGCAGGGAACAACCGCTGTTCCGCCATCAAGCAGGTGGCATCCGGCCGTTTCGGGGTTACCAGCCGCTACCTGGTAAGCGCACAGGAGATACAGATAAAAATGGCACAGGGTGCAAAGCCGGGCGAGGGCGGCCAGCTACCCGGGGGAAAGGTCTATCCGTGGGTGGCAAAGACCAGACATTCCACTACGGGAGTAAGTCTTATCTCGCCCCCGCCCCATCATGACATCTATTCCATTGAGGACCTGGCCCAGCTCATATACGATTTAAAGAATTCCAACACCAGGGCCAGGATATCCGTCAAGCTGGTATCAGAGGCAGGAGTGGGCACTGTGGCCGCCGGCGTGGCCAAGGCAGGGGCTCAGGTAATCCTTATTTCCGCATACGACGGAGGAACCGGGGCAGCCCCAAGGAATTCCATTTACAATGCAGGGCTTCCATGGGAGCTGGGGGTGGCAGAGGCCCATCAGACCCTGATTATGAACGGGCTTCGCGACAAAGTGATTCTGGAGACAGACGGAAAGCTTATGACCGGAAGGGATGTGGCAATGGCCTGTATGCTGGGAGCGGAGGAATTCGGCTTTGCCACCGCACCGTTAGTAACCCTGGGCTGTGTGATGATGCGCGTCTGCAACCTGGACACATGTCCCATGGGCATCGCCACCCAGAACCCGGAGCTTAGAAAACGTTTCAGAGGCAAACCGGAGTATGTGGTGAACTTTATGCAGTTCATAGCCCAGGAGCTGCGCGAGTATATGGCAAGGCTGGGGGTGCGCACCGTGGATGAGCTGGTGGGCCGCACGGACCTTTTAAAGAGGCGTGAGAACCTTCCCCTTGGCCGGGCCTCTCAGGTGGATTTAAGCAGGATACTGGATAACCCCTATGAAGGCCGGGATGTGGCAGGTTACAGTGGAAAACAGGTCTTTGATTTCCACCTGGAGGACACCATGGATGAGCAGGTGCTTTTAAGAAAATTCAAAAGCGCCCTTGGAAGCGGCCAGAAAAAGAGTCTTCAGGTGGAAGTGTCCAATGTGAACCGCACCCTGGGAACCATATTCGGATCCGAGATAACCAGGAAATATCCGGAAGGGCTTTCTGATGATACGTTTACCGTCAGCTGCAATGGAAGCGGGGGACAGAGCTTTGGGGCATTTATCCCAAGGGGACTGACTCTGGAGCTGTCAGGGGATTCCAACGACTATTTCGGCAAGGGACTTTCCGGCGGCAAGCTGGTGGTGTATCCCCCGAAAGGCGTGCTTTTTAAGGCTGAGGAGAATATCATAATCGGCAATGTGGCCCTGTACGGAGCTACCAGCGGAAAGGCGTTCATAAACGGAATCGCGGGGGAGCGCTTCTGTGTCCGAAATTCAGGAGCAACCGCCGTGGTGGAGGGCGTGGGAGACCACGGCTGTGAATATATGACAGGCGGCTGCGTGGTTGTGCTGGGAACCACGGGCAAAAACTTCGGGGCCGGCATGAGCGGCGGCATCGCCTATGTGCTGGATGAGGACCGCAGCTTTTACAAGCGCCTCAATAAGGAGCTGGTATCCTTTGAGGAGGTGACCAACAAATACGATGTACTGGAACTGAAGGGCCTGATTGAAGAACATGTGGCCTGCACCAACTCTCTGAAAGGCAGGCGGATCCTGGAGCGTTTCAGCGAATATCTGCCCAGGTTCAAGAAGGTTGTTCCCCATGATTACCGGCGCATGATGAATGCCATTGTACAGATGGAGGAAAAGGGACTGAACAGCGAACAGGCGCAGATTGAGGCATTTTACGCCAATTTAAGAGGTTAAGGAGGCAGAACAATCATGGGAAAAGCAACAGGATTCTTAGAATATGAGAGAGAAGTGGGAAGGGGCGAAGCTCCTGAGGAACGGATTAAAAACTGGAATGAGTTTCACACAACCTTAAGTGAGGAGGAACAGAGACGCCAGGGGGCCAGATGCATGGACTGCGGTGTACCATTCTGCCAGTCAGGCATGACGATTGGCGGTATGGTCAGCGGATGCCCGCTGCACAATTTGGTGCCGGAATGGAACGACCTGGTGTATACCGGCAACTGGAAACAGGCCTACAACCGTCTTAAGAAAACCAACAGCTTCCCGGAGTTCACCTCCAGGGTATGCCCGGCCCCCTGCGAGGCGGCCTGTACCTGCAGCCTGTACGGGGATGCGGTGACCGTGAAGGAAAATGAGAGGGCCATCATCGAAAAGGCATACGACAGCGGATATGCCCTCCCAAATCCTCCCTCCATCCGCACCGGCAAAAAGGTGGCGGTTATCGGATCCGGTCCCGCGGGCCTGGCTGCTGCGGACCAGTTGAATAAACGGGGGCACAGTGTCACTGTATTTGAGCGGAACGATCGTGTGGGCGGCCTGCTGATGTACGGAATACCCAACATGAAGCTGGAAAAATGGGTTATTGACCGCAAAGTGGATGTGATGAAGAAGGAAGGCGTCACCTTTGTGACGGGAGCGGATGTGGGCAGGAATTACC
>OLQF01001065.1_pt1 | contig 13639 bp, 10 predicted proteins | sample 1643171 | NCBI WGS metagenome assembly OLQF01 (sample SAMEA3136702, study PRJEB25190) | human gut metagenome | reverse complement strand
CCGTCCCGGAAGGGGCGGCCCTCTGCTGTGTGTTCCAGAGAATTTTTCTCTCCGGCGGGGATGCTTTTGTTATTGTAATAATGTATAAAAAGTAGTATACTAAATTAGTATGTTAGCATAAAGCCGCCCGGCGGGGCGCGCGGGCGGTTTGCCGCTCCGGGTGCTTTTACCGCGGCTAAAATAATATTTGAGGTGACTCATGGAGACCATCCGCTTTACCAAAAACGAGGCGGCGGCGCGCACGATCGCGGCGTATTACGATACGCCCCCCATGCTGTATGTACATTCGTTCGGATGTCAGCAAAACGTGAACGACGGCGAAAAAATCAAGGGCGTTTTAACGGATATCGGCTTCGGCCTGGCCGCACGGCCCGAGGACGCGGACCTGATCGTGTTCAACACCTGCGCGGTGCGCGAGCACGCCGAGCAGCGCGTTTTCGGCAACGTCGGCGCGCTTAAGGGCCTGAAAGAGGCGAACCCCAAGCTGTTGATCGCGGTATCCGGATGCATGGCCCAGCAGAAGGAGATCGTGGAAAAATTCAAAAAGCACTATCCGTTCGTGGACATTGTGTTCGGCGTCAACGGCATCGATACGCTGCCCGACATCCTGTGTGAAAAGCTGGCCACGCGCAAACGCGTGCTGCGCATGCCGGCCGAGCGCGGCGAGATCATAGAGGATATGCCCATCCGGCGGGATTCCACGTTCCGCGCCTGGCTTCCCATCATGTACGGCTGCGATAATTTCTGTTCTTACTGTATCGTGCCGTATGTGCGCGGACGAGAGCGCAGCCGTGCCAGCGCGGATATTTTGCGGGAGTTCCGGCAGCTTGTGGCCGAGGGCTACAAGGACATCACTCTGCTGGGCCAGAATGTGAACTCCTACGGCAAGGGCCTGCCGGAAGACATCACCTTTGCCGCGCTGCTGCGTATGCTGGACGCTGTTCCCGGCGATTACCGCATCCGGTTTATGACGAGCCATCCCAAGGACGCCACGCGCGAGCTTATCGACACCATTGCAAACAGCGCGCACATCAGCCGCCATTTGCATTTGCCGGTGCAATCCGGCTCGAACAGCATTTTGGCGCAGATGAACCGCAAATACACAGTGGAGGACTACCTCTCGCTTATCGCGTACGCCAAACGCCGCATGCCGGAGATGACGTATTCCAGCGATATCATCGTCGGCTTTCCCGGCGAGACGGAAGAGGACTTCTGCGCCACAGAGGCGCTCATCCGCGAGGTCGAGTACATGCAGCTGTTTACGTTCATCTACTCCAAACGCACGGGTACGGCAGCGGCAAGCATGCCGGACCCCACACCCCACAAGGAAAAAACGCAGCGCATTGCCCGGGTGCTTGCCATTCAGGAACAGGTGGTGGCAAAACTGGGCGGCGCAATGGTGGGCAAGACCGTCCGCGCCCTGGTGGAAGGCCCGGGCAGGGAGGAGGGAACTCTTACCGCCCGTCTGGACAACAATATGACTGTGGATTTTGCAGGCGGCGCGCCTGTGGGCGAGTTCGCCGATGTCCGCGTGACGGGCGTGCGCGGCGCGATGCTGAAAGGCGAGCTTGCATGAACCCGCCCGCCGCAGGGCAAAATAACGCGACCCCATCGGAAATGCTTCAAAAATAAAGGGAATAAAAGGAGAATTTTATCATGGCGAAAGACGCGATCACGATGTTTAAGGAGGCTGCCGCACAGCTGCAGCGGGAAGAGGCTTATCTGGCGCTGGAGGGCACCCGCAAAAAAAATGACGAGGATGAGGCGCTTCAGCAGCTGATCGGAGACTTTAATCTTGCCCGCATCGACCTGAACAGCGAGCTTTCCAAAAGCGCGGACAAGGACCAGGATAAGGTCAACGAGCTGAATGTGAAGGTGAACCAGCTGTACAACGACATCATGGCAAACGAGAGCATGGCCGCCTACAACGAGGCAAAGGCTGAACTGGAGTCTGTGATGAATTATGTGAACGCCATCATCAACACGGCTGTCAACGGCGGCGACCCGATGACGGTGGAGGAGCCGCAGCAGGGCGGATGCTCGGGCAGCTGCGCTTCTTGTTCGGGCTGCCACTGATGGCGGCCCCGCGCTCCGCGCGTTTTGAATCTTAATAGGACGGTGCAGAATATGGCAGCGCTTTCCCCCATGATGCAGCAGTATTTCGACATCAAAAAACAGCATCCCGACAAGATATTGTTTTTCCGTCTTGGGGATTTTTACGAGATGTTTTACGACGACGCCATTCTTGCGTCAAAGGAGCTGGAGCTCACCCTGACGGGCCGGGACTGCGGCCAGGAGGAGCGCGCGCCCATGTGCGGTGTGCCGTTCCATTCCTATGAAAACTATGTGGCAAGGCTCATTGCCAAAGGTTATAAGGTCGCCATCTGTGAACAGATGGAGGACCCCGCTCTGGCGAAAGGCCTCGTCAAGCGGGATATCATCCGTGTGGTGACACCCGGCACTGTGATCGAAAGCAGTATGCTGCAGGATGATAAAAACAACTACATCGCCAGCATTTATATCACGGAGAAAAAAGCGGGCGTATGCTTTGCAGACGTCTCCACAGGCACGGCTCACGCCACGGTGCTCACGGGCGAAAAGCTGGGGCCGGAGATCATCTCCGAATTGTGCCGCTATTCTCCCAGCGAGGTGCTGTTCAACGCAGCTATTCTGGACTACAAGGAAGTAACGGCGTATATCAAGCAGCAGCTTGCCTGCAGTGTGGAGCTGCTGGATGAAGCGGCCTTCGCGCCCGACGCCTGCATGGAAGAGATGCGCGCCCAGTTTGGGGATGCCCCGGAAAAAACGGCCGGCCTTGCGCCGGAAAGTCCGGCGTTCACGGCCCTGGCCGTGCTGCTGGGATACTTAAAGGAAACACAGAAAAAGGGCGTGGAGCGGTTAAAGACCGTACACAATTACGCCGAAGCGCAGTATATGCAGCTTTCGCCCGTCACGCGCGCCAACCTGGAGCTGACGGAAACGATGCGCGGGCGCGAGAAAAAAGGTACGCTGCTGTGGGTGCTGGATAAAACGCAGACGGCTATGGGCAAGCGGCTGATGCGCGCGTGGATCGAGCAGCCTCTGGTGAACGTGGCGGCCATCAATGCGCGTCTGGACGGCGTGGAGGAGCTGGTGGGCGATTCCGTAGCCCGCGCCGATATCGCGGCCGCGCTCTCAAAGATATTTGACATCGAGCGCCTGATGACGCGCACGGTGTACGGTTCGGCCTCTCCGCGGGAAATCTACGCGCTTGCCGCCACCTGTGAGCAGCTGCCCCGCTTGAAGGCGCTGGCCCGGCCCTTCGGCAGCGCCGAGATCACCGCGCTGCTGGCTGATATCGACGAATTGTCCGATATCAAGGAGCTGATCTTCGCAGCGGTCGACGAGAATGCGCCTGCCATGCTCAAGGACGGAGGCGTCATTCACCCGGGCTACAACACCGAGGTGGACGAGCTGCGGGACATCGTCCACGGCGGCAAAGGTTACCTTGCCACGCTGGAGGCAAAGCTCAAGGAGGAAACGGGCATCCGCACGCTGAAGATCGGCTACAACCGGGTGTTCGGTTATTACATCGAGGTGAGCCGTTCCTTTTCGAACCAGGTGCCTGCAAATTTTGTCCGCAAGCAGACGCTGGCCAACGCGGAGCGGTACATCACCGAGGATCTGAAGGTACTGGAGAACAAGATCCTGGGCGCAAACGAGCGTCTGGCTGTCCTGGAACGCCAGCTCTTTGACGATCTGCTGCATAAAATTTCGGCCGAACTGCCGCGTATCCAGAAAACCGCGTCCGGCGTGGCCCGTCTGGACGTCCTGACGGCGCTGGCGGAGGTGGCTGTGAAAAACGGCTATACAAAGCCGGTTGTGGATGAAGGCGACGAGCTCATCATCGAGGAGGGCCGCCATCCTGTCATCGAGCAGATGCTCAAGGGTGCGCTGTTCGTGCCCAACGACACTGTGCTGGACTGCGGCGATAACCGTATGCTCATCATCACCGGCCCGAATATGGCCGGCAAATCCACCTATATGCGCCAGACGGCGCTCATTGCGCTGATGGCGCAGATCGGCAGCTTCGTGCCGGCCCGGGCGTGCCGCATGGGCGTTGTGGATGCTATTTTCACCCGCGTGGGCGCTTCAGACGATTTGGCTGCGGGGCAATCCACCTTTATGGTGGAGATGACCGAGGTGGCCGAAATCCTCCAGTACGCAACGGCAAAAAGCCTTGTGATTTTAGATGAAATCGGCCGGGGGACTTCCACGTTCGACGGCATGAGCATCGCCCGCGCCGTAGTGGAACACATTGCGGACAAGGATGGCGGCATGGGCTGCAAAACGCTGTTTGCCACCCATTATCACGAGCTGACGGATTTGGAAAACGCCATTGACGGCGTGAAGAATTATAACATCGCTGTAAAAAAGCGCGGCGACGACATTACGTTTCTGCGGCGCATCGTGCGCGGCCCGGCGGACGACAGCTACGGCATTGAGGTTGCAAAGCTGGCGGGTCTGCCCGGCGAGGTGACAAAGCGCGCGAAGGAAGTGCTCAAGGTGCTGGAGGCCACCGCGCCCAACGCCGATAAGGTGACGCAGCTGGACTTCGGCAATTTTGAAAAATTCGCGGCAGCGCCCGTGCCCAGCGAGCTGGTGGACAAGCTGACAGCGGTGGATGTGGAAACGCTCACGCCGCTGGAAGCGTTGAATTTTTTGTATGAACTGAAACAGACACTGGTAAAATAAGCGCGCCCGGCGCGCGGGAAAGGGCGGTGCTGCGCATTGGCAGTTATTCATGTGTTGGACAAGCATACCGCGGAACTCATCGCGGCAGGCGAGGTGGTGGAGCGCCCCGCCTCGGTTGTAAAGGAGCTGACGGAGAACGCCATTGACGCGGGCGCCACCGCAGTTTCCGTTTCCGTTGAACGCGGCGGCATCGCAATGATCCAAATCGCGGACAATGGCTGCGGCATCGAGGCCGAGTACATCCCGACGGCGTTTATCCGCCACGCAACGAGCAAGATCGAGAAAGAGGAAGACCTGGAGAGCATTCATACCCTGGGCTTCCGCGGCGAAGCGTTGGCCTCCGTGGCCAGTGTGTCCCGCATTGAGCTTCTCACAAAGACAGATGCGGACGAGTATGCATATCTGTACCGCATCAGCGGGGGAGAAGAACAGGGCATCGAGCCGGCCGCACGTCCTGTCGGAACAACGATCACTGTGCGGGACCTGTTTTACAACACGCCCGCACGTATGAAGTTTTTGAAAAAGGATACCAGTGAAGGCAACTATGTGGCAGATGTTGTCACACAGCTTGCGCTCTCCCACCCGGAGGTTTCGTTCAAGTTCGTGCGGGACGGAAAACCGCAGTTCCAGACGCCCGGCGACGGAAAACTGCTGGGGGCGGCGTATGCCGTGCTTTCCCGTGATTTTGCAAAGGACCTTGTGCCTGTGGAGCACACGGCGGGCAGCTACACGGTGCGCGGCCTTGTTACGCCGCCGAAAAACGCCCGTGCAAGCCGCGCCATGCAGTATTTTTTTATCAATGGACGCTTTGTCAAGAACCGCACGATGATGGCGGCGCTGGAGGCTGCTTATAAAGGCGTGATGATGCAGGGAAAATTCCCGGGCTGTGTGCTTTCCATCGAGATGCCGCCGCAGCTGGTGGATGTGAACGTCCACCCGGCCAAAACAGAGGTGCGTTTTGCCCGGGAAAAAGATGTGTTCGATGCGGTATATCAAAGCGTTAAATGCGTACTCATCACGCCGCAGAGCACGGAAAAGGTGTTTTCTTTCGGCGGTGCGGAAAGGGCGTTCCCGGCGGATGAAAAGGCGCCGGATGCAGCTGCGAAGAAGGAGCCGTCCGAGAGCGCCCCGGCCGAAGAGCCCGCGCGCGGCCCGGGCGCATTGCGCCCGGCGTCCCGTGCCGTTCCGGACGCACCGGTGAGGCCCGTCCCGGCACGTCCGGAGCCGTCCGCCGTACCGCTGCCCGGCCAGGTGAAAGCGTACAGTGAAATGATCACTGCTCTCTCAAGTGAATCTACCGTTCCGTACCGTTCGGCAAAGGCGCCGGATATATGGGCTGATGAGGACGCGGCGGAGGATGTCGGCTTTATGCCGCACACTGTCTGCCGGCGGCAGGAGGGAACGCCGGGCGTGCAGACCCTGCCGGAGGACCGGGCCCTGAACAGCTTTGCGGCGGGAGAAACAGCCGGGACGGAAAATACCGCCGCGCCGCAGATGGAGGCTGAAACGCCCCATCAGACTGCTTTTGCGCCTGTGGAAGAAGAACAGCGGCGCGATTCGCTTCGTTTTGTGGGCGAGGTGTTTGACACGTACATTGTCACCCAACGGGGAAACGACATGTGCCTTTTGGATAAGCACGCCGCCCACGAGCGCATTATCTATGAATCTTTGGCGGCATCGTATGGGAAGGTGAGCAGCCAGATGCTGCTGGTGCCCGTAACGGTGCAGCTTTCCGCGGAAGAAAAGGATGCACTGGTGCAAAGTGAAATGCTTTTACAGGACAGCGGTCTGGAAGTGGAGGACTTCGGCGGCAATTCTGTCGTGGTGCGCGCCGTCCCGGCGGACGTCGTGCCCGAGGATGTGGAGGACCTTGTGGTGGAGCTGGCCAGCAGGCTGGTCTCCAACCCGCGGTATACCACCAGCGAAAAAACAGAATGGGTGCTGCACTCCATCGCGTGCCGCGCGGCCATCAAGGCGGGAGATAAAACGCACGCTGCACAGCTGCTGCGCTTGGCGGAGGATGTGCTGGACGGCAGAGTGCCTCCGTTCTGTCCCCACGGACGGCCCATCGTGCTGAAGATCACCAAAAAGGAGCTGGAAAAGCAGTTTGGCAGACAAGGCTGATATCATCGTGATCTGCGGTCCCACGGCTACGGGGAAAACAGCGCTCTCTGTTGCGCTGGCAAAGCTGCTGGACGGCGAGGTCGTTTCGGCGGATTCGATGCAGATCTATAAAGGGCTTCGTGTGGGAACTGCACAGGCGGCGCCGGAGGAGATGAAAGGTGTGCCGCACCATCTGGTGGGATTTCTTCCGCCGGAAGAACGGTTCTCTGTTGCGGACTATGTCAGGCACGCAGGCGAGTGTATCGCGCAGATCACGGCACGCGGACGCGTTCCAATCGTGGCCGGCGGCACCGGATTGTATATTTCCAGTCTTGTAAATGGAATAGACTTTACACCGGATAAGGCGGACCCGGCCGTGCGGGCACGGCTGGAAACCGAGCTGACGGAGCAGGGCATCGGCCCGCTTTATGCGCGGCTGCAGCAGGTGGACCCGGAGTGTGCGGCGAAGCTGCACCCCAACAACCATGGGCGTGTGCTGCGTGCGCTGGAGCTGTATGAGCAAACGGGCGAGACGATGTCCTGCCGGCTCGCGCGCTCCCGTCCGGCGCAGCAGCCGTACCGCGCTTTGCTGATAGGGCTGAATATGCCGGAGCGTGCACAGCTTTATGCACGCATTGATGCGCGAGTAGACGCGATGCTTGCACATGGGCTGCTGGAAGAGGCGCGCTTGGTGTATGCCAACAGAGATGCCTACCATACCGCGGCGCAGGCCATTGGCTACAAAGAATTTTTTCCTTATTTTGAAGGAAAGGAACCGTTGGAAGTATGCACGGCGGCGCTCAAGCAGGCGTCCCGTAATTACGCCAAACGGCAGCTTACCTGGTTCCGGCGGATGGACGGCCTGGTTTGGCTGCCCGCAGGGGAGCCGGAAGCGGCGGAGGCGGCCGCCCGGCTTTGGGCGGGGCATGTGAAGAAAAATTGCGGCGATCAAATATAAGGAATAACGGATATATGGAAAACTGGCCGGTAAGAAAAAAGAAAAAACGGTACAGAGGACTGATTTTGGCTCTGCTGATGCTCGTGCCCGCCGGATATATCGGCGTTCAGATGGTACAGGTGCTGCGTACGAATTATCAAACGCAGACCGCGGTGGCATATTCAATGTCCGACGTCGTCCGCTGCGACGGGATGCTCGCCATGGATGAGACGGTCATTCCTTATGAGGGAGCGGGCGTCCTGGGCTATCAGGTGAACAACGGCGAGCGTGTCTCGGCAGGCACGCAGGTAGCGCGATTGTTCGCCGACGAAGCGAGCGCACAGAACCGGACGCTCTCCGAAAAGCTGACGGAGGAGCTTTCGGTGCTGGAAAAGTCCCAGGCGGGCGCGGCTGCCGACGTTGAGGCGCTGATGAATCAGAACCAGCAGGGTATCTATTCGGCGCTGGATCTGCTGGAGAGCGGCAATTACACAGGATTATCGGATGCGCGGGCTTCCATCCAGCTTGCGCAGAATAAGATGCAGCTCACGATGGGGGTCGTATCGGATTTCAGCGCCCGCATTGCGGACCTGACGGCGCGGCGCGACGCGGCGGATGCCGCCAGCGTATACACACCGATAACAGCTCCGGCGGCCGGATATTTTGTCTCCGCGCAGGACAGCGAGAAGCAGATGTATACGCCTGAGGCGCTGGCGGCCATGTCTCCGGCAGAATTGAAGGATGCGCTGGCACAGCCTTCCCAAACGAACGACGCAAACGTAGCGGGCAAGCTGATTTTGGACTACCGCTGGCGTTATTATGGCCTTGTGACGCAGAAACAGGCGGAAAAGTTCGTGGAGGGAACGCGCGTCGAGATCTCGTTCCCAAACGTATCGGCCGAATCGGTGCCCGCCACCGTGGTGAATGTTACGGTGGATGAGGAGAACGGTACTGCCAAGGTGGAATTGCTTTGTGATTACATCAACGAGACAGTTGTGACGCTGGAGCATGAAAAAGCAGATATAACGTTCGCCACCTATGAGGGAATCCGTATCGACCGACAGGCACTGCACATCGTTGAAGGGCAAAACTGCGTGTTTGTCAAATACGGAAACCTGGTGTACCAGAAAAATATTACGATCCTGTTTGAAAACGAGGATTACATTCTGGTGCCGTCGAAAACAACGACGGGCGAAAATGAGGTAAAACTGTTCGATGAGATTGTTGTGCGCGGTACAGATCTGTACGACGGAAAAATATTGTAGCTTTTTTGTGTGCCTTTTTACACAAATTTGCAACTGTTTATTGACATCCGCCACAAAAACAAGGATAATAACGATGATAGTATCCAATTTGTTGTGCCGGTGCGGATACAAAACCGTTACAATCGTGGCGCGGCGGCGCATGCGTCTGCGCGCGGCCAGCTTGCCATAAAAAGGAGATTTCAGAGATGAGTATGTTCGATAAGATCAAAGGTATGATGGGCGTGCCCGACGACGACGATTACGATGACGACGATATGGATTTCGTGAATGAGAATACAGGCTATGCGGCGCAGGACGATTATGTCCCCGAAGAACAGGATGTTACGCCCAAACGCAATAAGGTCGTGAATATCAACTCCACCATGCAGCTGCAGGTAGTGCTTGTGAAGCCTGAGCGTTTTGATGATGCCAGCGCCATCGCGGACCATCTGAACGCCAAGCGCACCGTGGTTTTGAACCTGGAATCCACAAATAAGGAGGTCTCCCGCCGTCTGGTGGATTTTCTCTCCGGCGTGGCGTATGCAAACAACGGCCAGATCAAGCGCGTTGCCAACAGCACTTTTATCATCACCCCGTATAATGTGGATATCATGGGGGATCTGCTGGACGAGCTTGAAAGCAACGGCGTGTTCTTCTGATTTTGAGAGGCTACATACCGCCCGCGGACGACGATGAGCGCTTGTTCGTCCGCCGCCTGGGGGACCTTGTGCAGGTCGTGCGCCAGCGCGGGACGTCCCGCAGCACCCCGTTTTTAAGCGATCGCCAGCAGGAACTGGCCCGCGCCGCTCTTGCGGGGTTGGGCTTTGAGGGATATGCTTTCGACGGCGGCTATCCGGATGCCGAACGGCGGATTCTGCGCCTTTTCGGTGAATATGGGGCGCAGGAGCCGCTGCCCGCCGTATGTCTGTTTGCGCAGACCCTGCGGGCTGACAGAGCACTCACTCACCGGGATTATCTGGGCGCACTGATGTCGCTGGGAATCAGGCGCGAATGCATCGGCGATATCCTTTTGTCGGAAGACGGAGCATATCTGTTCGTTCTGGATACGGTCGCGCCGCTGGTGTGCGACGAGCTTTCCAGCGTGGGGCGCTGCAGCGTATGTGTGCGCGCGGGCCGGGCGGAGGAACTGCCCGGCCGGGAAGAGCGCCCGGCACAGACGGCGACGGTGGCCTCGCTGAGGCTGGACGCTGTGCTGGCCGCCATGCTGCATATCAGCCGTGGGGATGCGGTGCAGCTTGTGAAAAGCGGCATGGTGGAAGTGAACCACGTTTCCACGGTGTCCGCGCATTATGAAGTGTTTGAAAACGACGTGTTCAGCATCCGCGGACGCGGCAAGTACAAGCTGTGCGGCGTGGGTGCCAAAAGCCGGAAGGGCCGCACCTTCGTGTCCTATATTGAATATTAACAGGGGGAACAATCTCTATGAACGCTGAAGATATCCGCAACGTTACCTTTGACAAGGTCATGCGCGGCTACCGGCCCGAGGAAGTGGACGCTTATCTGGACCAGGTGGCGGCGGAACTGGAACGCCTGCAGACGGAAAAAGCGGATGCGGAGAAAAAAATGTACATCCTTGCGGAAAAGGTGGACCAGTACCGCAATGATGAAGAAACGCTGAAGACAGCGCTCCTCAATGCCCAGCGTATGGGTGAGAGCGTCATCCATGAGGCGCGCCAGAAGGCTGAGACCATCATTTACGATGCAACGAGCAAGGCAAGCCAGGCGCGGGAAGAAGCCGTGGAAAAGGTAGCTGAAGAGGAGATGCTGCTGGCCCGCCTGAAAGCGGAGGTGGCGCATTTCAAGGGCGAAGTGCTGAACCTGTATAAGCAGCATATCGAATCGCTGAGCATGATCCCGGGCGCGGAAGAAAAAAAAAAAAGGCGCCGGAGGCGTCCAAGGCTGAAGAACAGCCCGAGCCTGCCCCGGAGGAAGCGCCGAAGGAAGAGCCTGCGGCGGAGGCGCAGCCTGCCGCAGCCCCGGCCGAACCGGGACAGGAGGCTTCGTTCGAGGAGTATCAGGACATTACTTTTGAGGACTAACTGAACATGTGTGGCATAGCGGCGTTTGTTTTAAGCGCCGCTATGTTATGGTTTACGGCATTTTTGCATTTTTCGGCATTTGCAGACCATTTTCTGTGGATTCGCCTGCAAAAACGGAGAGAGTCTGGCTTTTCAAAGTGCCAATCAAAGAAAGGAACGTACCATTGCTGATATCTGTAATCATTATCATTGCACTGACAGGGCTGGATCAGCTCACAAAGCATCTTGCCACGGTTTATCTTGCGCCGGTAGGGGCGATGCCGTTCATTCCCGGCGTCATGGAGCTGCGCTATGTGCTGAACGACGGCGCAGCCTTCAGCATGCTGGCAGACGCCGAGTGGGGGCGCGTGTTCCTCATCGTCGTAACGGGCCTTGCGCTGGCGGCGCTGGCGGTGTATTTTTTCTGGAAGAAGCCGTCTTCCTGGTTGGAGCGCTGGGTGTTTATCCTGATTTTTTCCGGCGGTTTGGGCAATCTGATCGACCGTGTGCTCAACGGGTATGTGGTCGATTTCTTTGCTACCACATTCATGAATTTCGCTGTATTCAATGTGGCGGATTGCTTTGTGTGCGTCGGCGCCGCGTTGTTTGTCATCGCCGTGCTGCGTCAGGAGCTGAACGCCAAAAAGGAGCAGAAGGCCGGGACGGATGAAAACGCTTGAATATACCGCCGGTGCCGAAGATACGGGCCGCCGCATCGATGCCGCGTTGGCAGCGGCGTTCCCGGAACTGACGCGAAGCTTCGCACAGCAGCTTCTGGCAGAGGGCCGTGTACTGTGCAACGGACGTTCCGTCGCCAAAAGTGCGCGCCTTACACAAGGAGATGCGTTGTGTGTTTCGCTGCCGGACGCCCAGCCGGTGGAAATCATTCCGCAGGATATCCCGCTGGATATCGTTTACGAAGACAGCTCGCTGCTGGTTGTCAATAAGCCCAAGGGAATGGTGGTCCACCCGGCGGCGGGAAACCCGGACGGCACACTGGTGAACGCACTGCTGTACCACTGCGCGGGCAGGCTCTCCGGCATCAACGGCGAAGTGCGTCCCGGCATCGTGCACCGCATTGACAAGGACACCAGCGGCCTGCTTGTAGTGGCAAAAGACAACGAGACGCATCTTTCGTTGTCGCAGCAGTTCGCCGTGCACAGCATCGCCCGGGTATACCATACTGTGGTATACGGCGGTTTTGCTGCGGACGACGGATTTGTGGAGGGGAACATCGGTCGTCATCCTGTGGACCGAAAGCGTATGGCCGTCGTGCCAAAGGGCGGCAAAGCCGCTTATACAGCCTACCATGTGGAGGAGCGCTTTCCCGCCTTTACACATCTTTCCGTAAGGCTCCGGACTGGGCGAACCCATCAGATCCGCGTACATCTTGCGAGCATCGGCCATCCGGTTGCTGGGGATGCGGTTTACGGCCCGCGTAAGGTGATCACCCAGCTGGAGGGCCAGTGCCTGCATGCAAAAACGCTCGGCTTCATTCATCCCGCAACAGGCGCGTACGTCGAGTTCGACAGTCCGCTGCCCGAATATTTCACGGCCTTTATCGGCCGTCTGCAAAAGGAAATGTAACGCTATGATCCGCTCCCTCAAGGATATCCTCGTCGTTTCGGACATGGACAACACGCTGCTCACACCAGAGGACGGCGTGCCCTTTGTGAACCAGGTGACCATGCGGCTGTTCTGCGCGCTGGGCGGCCATTTTACCGTGGCCACGGGCCGCACGATGGAATCAGCCGGACGGCATCTGGACTCGATGACGCTTTCTGCACCCGCTATCCTGTATGGCGGGGGCGTTATTTACGATTTCGAACACGATATCCGCATCCGAAATACACTGCTGTCCAAGCCGTCGGCGCGCCGGGCGGTGTGCGATGTATTGGCACGTTTCCCGGGAGTGGGCGTGGAGATTATGACCGAGGACGGCGGCATCTGCGTGGTGCGGGCCAATGAATATACCTACCGCCACACGGTCCATGAAGGGCTCACTTACCGCATGGCGCCGCTGGAGGAGCTGGATGGCGGTTGGAATAAGGTGCTGTTTGCCTGCTCCCATGAAATGCTGATGCAGATCCAGGATTTTCTGGACGCACGCAAATATCCCGGCGTCTACTTCATTGCGACCAACCGCAACTATTTTGAGATCATGCCGGAGGGCGCGGCCAAGGGGGCGGCGCTGGGAGAACTTTGCACCTATATGGGCATCCCGATAGAAAACACGGTGGCCATCGGAGATTATTTCAATGACATTGAGCTGATGCGCGCGGCCGGGCATTCCGTGGCGATGGGGAACGCGCCCAAGGAGGTGCAGCTCGCGGCGGACACCGTAACAGGCAGATGCCTGGACGGCGGCGTGGCCGAGGTGCTTTACGGGTTGATTCGTAAATACGGATGATTGTAAAAAGCGTGTAAAATGGAGCGTGCCTTGGGCGGGATATGGTATAATAACCTCAAGTCCGCCGCTTGCGCGGCCGCGCGCTCTTCGTGCGCTGATGCGCTTTCGCGCATGGGCTTGAGAACATTGAACCATGCAAAACCGCAGCAGGTGCGGTTTTGTTGAGGCCGCT
>OLQF01001055.1_pt1 | contig 13831 bp, 8 predicted proteins | sample 1643171 | NCBI WGS metagenome assembly OLQF01 (sample SAMEA3136702, study PRJEB25190) | human gut metagenome | reverse complement strand
AAGCCTTATTCTATCTGCAACAATACACGGTGGAAGTTACTTTTTCATTCAACCAGAATTTGTGAACGCTACGAGCCATGCAAAATAGCAAAAATAACGCCCTGCAAGTTTACTTGCAAGGGCGTCTATTTTTGCTATTTTATAGGGCGACAGCGAGGGAATAAATTCCCTCGCTGTGCATGGCGTAACATTCTCTTTCGCACTCAATTTTCTTGATTTGACCACATTTTTACGACAAATTCTTGGAAAAATATATTCGTCTGATTTTCTTACCACATTTTACGACAACAGCTTATGGTTTATACCACAGCAGGTACAGTTCCCGGCAGATTCATTTTAGACATCTCATTCTCCACGTGAGACTTCTCTGCAATATGATTGTAGACATTCATTGTGATCTGTGCATCTGAATGGCCCATAACATACTGTATAACTTTGGGATTGACATTGTTCTCACCCAGTCTGGTACATCCCGTATGACGAAGGGTATGCGATGAAATAGGAGGCATCAGCTCCGGATCTCGCTTCTCTTCTTCTGCCAGTTTGCTTTCTTTCTTATTATAGGCATTGACAATATTTTTCAGAAAGCTGTTCACTCCCGCCGGCATGATCGGACGTCCATGCTTGGTATTGAAGATGAATCCACTGCGTCCACCGATCTCCACATTACTCTGCAAACCAAGCATCAGGTTCAGCTCTCTCTGTTTACGGAACGCATCATATACCATCTGTGTCATAGGAATGTCTCTGATTCCTGCATCCGTTTTGGTTTCTGAATCATGGAAACAATATCCTTCATTACCTTCATAATACACAAGCTGTCCACCTACATGAATCTCCCGGTTCTTCATATCCACATCTGACCAGGTTAAGCCGATGGTTTCACTCACTCTCAGGCAAGCCCCAAACATAACCTGCATCATTGGAAGATGAGGCTTATACACATTACTCTGTTCAACAAACTTCAGAAGTTTTTCCTGCTGTTCCAGTGTCAGTGCTTCTTTCTCCTTTGCCGGAGCCCCATAATCTCCAAGTGTTCCTGTTACCGGATTCTTGCGGATAATCCCATCTTCCACTGCCAGTTCAAAACTAGGATTCAATAAGCCATAAAGACCTTTGATCGTACTGTGTGCCAGTCCTTCATCTGACAATGCGGAAAAGAACGTCCTTACGTGAGATGTCTTAAAATCCACAACACGAATATTTCCCAAAGTATTTCGTATACGGTAGTCCCACATACGGATATAATTCTTTTTCATTTCTCTTTCTTTTTCAAACCAGCCCTGCCTTGTGGCAGAAGCTCCGACTCGTAACAACTAAATTGACACAATCAGCTTAATCTGCGAATCAGTTTCAGGATTCTGTCTGCACAAAGACGGATTTCCTTTTCTGTAAGTTTTCCTTCTTTATACGCATCACGAATGTTTTTATCATCATCCGGATTCCCCGGCATAATAATATCATTTCCTGCTGCCACACAAACCCACGGAATGCTTCCATCCTCCGGTACTGTTGTATTCCAGTCAGACATTATAACTCCGTCAAATCCCCACTCTTCACGTGCAATCCTTGTACAAAGGTCCTTGCTGTTTGCTGCATGCACACCATTGATCAGATTATAGGAAGACATGATCGCAGTTGGTGCACCCTCTTTCACGGCAATTTCAAAACCTCTGAGATAAATTTCTCTCAATGTCCTTTCTGATACGTGTGCATCAACACCCATTCTGTTATCTTCCTGATTATTGCATGCAAAATGCTTGATTGTAACACCACATCCCGGTCTGCTCTGAACTCCTCTGGTCACTGCTGCTGCCAGTGTGCCTGCAAGGAATGGATCTTCTGAATAATATTCAAAGTTTCTTCCACACAGCGGATTTCTGTGAATATTCAATCCTGGTGCAAGCCAGAGATTAATATGAAATTCTTCCATCTCTGCCGCAACCTTCCGTCCAAACTGTTCCATCAGTTTTTTGTTCCAGGACTGTGCAAGTGCTGTTCCTACCGGAAATGCAGTACAATACTGATAGTAACGTTCTGCGCCCTCATGGTCTTTTCTTCCAACAAGATAACCATTTTCAAGTGAACCAAGCACACCTGTTCCATAAACTGTATCTTTCTCACGGTCTACTTCATAAGTTTGCTGCAGGCGGATTCCGGCCGGTCCGTCTGCCATGATCAAAGATGGGATTCCGTATTGATCAAGCAGTGCTTCACTCGTCTCTCCTGCTGTTCCCGGTACTTTAATTCCAGATGCTCCAAGTGTACTTCTGATTTCAGACATATTTCCATACAGAAGTGAAATCAAATCTTCTACAGGAATCTCCGTTTCTTCTGGAAATCTGCATACTTTCTTTTCTTCTGCCTCTGGTTCAAATGATACGTTCGGAAGTTCCTCAAGTAGTGCTGTCCATTCTTCTGCGCGTCTGCATAATTCTTCTGCACAGTCTTTGATTTCAACGACTTCACTATGATCTTCCAGTTTCTTTGTTTTCTCCATCATTACATCAGCAGATACCTTTACCCCCGCTGAAAGTTTTGCCTCTGACAAGCTGTTTCCAATCCATATTCCATAAGCACCTGCCTGGATTCTCCACTCCTGCTGCTCTTCCAAAAAGCTTGCGAACGCCTTTGCAGGAAGAACAATATTCAGTATCTCTTTCTCTCCCGGTTTCAGTTCTTCTGTCTTTTCATATCCGACCAGACGACGGAATTCTTTTCTGCTTCCATCCTGAGGAAGAGAAGCATAAATCTGCACAACTTCTTTTCCGCTGTATGTTGTTCCTGTGTTTTCTACCTCAACAGTTACTGTCACACCTTTCGAAGCAGTATTTATACCGCAAAGTCGAATGTCAAATTCTGTATAAGACAGACCATAACCAAATGAAAATAATGGTTCAATTCCAAAGCTGTCAAAATAGCGGTATCCAACATAGATTCCTTCCGCATATTCTTCCGTCTCAAGATTTCCGTTCAAATAGCTGAACTCCTCTGCTGCCGGACAATCATCGTAGCGTTTTGTCCATGTTGTTGTCAGCTTTCCACTCGGTGTAAATTCTCCAAACAATATATCAGCAACTGCATTTCCACCTTCCTGTCCAAGCTGGGAAATATTCAGGATCGCACATATATTTTCTGTTCCAGCCAGCAGGTCTGTAAGTTCTACCGGTCCACCTGCATTAATGATCAATACAGTTGGGATTTTCTGCTCATTCAGGAAATACAGATCTTTTTCTTCCTGATCACTCAGATAATAATCCCCTTTTCTTTTTCTTCTGTCCTTTCCCTCGCCGGAAATACGGCTTACAATATAAACTACGGCGTCTGCATCCTTGATGTCTTCATTTGTCACCGCACGGCCATCCGGCATGGCAAATGGATTGGCAGCATAGGCATCAAACGGATTGTCTACATGTTTTGCAGCTTCTAAGATCTGCTCCTTCCACTCTGTTCTCGCCTGCTCATAACGGTTGTGATAATCTTTTAGCCACTCCTCGCTTACAATATCAGCGTTTTTTTCTTTCATTCCGGCATATATAGATACACTTTCTCTGTTATTTACATCTCCGGAACCAGTACCACCTTTGATCGTCTTCTCTGCCCCAATTCCCAAAAGTGCAATCTTTGTATCTTTTTTTAATGGAAGAAGTCCTTCATTTTTCAACAGGACAATTCCTTCTTCTGCTGCCTCACGCGCAAACACTGCATGATCTATTTCACGCTGGCAAACTTCTGTACTTCTTGTTCCACTATGTTTCAAATTTGTTTCCATTTACACATCTCCTTAAATAAACCAACTGTAAGAAAAAAGCTGCCCACTAAATGACAGCCTTCCTCCAACAACTTAATTCTTATTATTCTTTTACTCCACCAAGAGTAACTCCTGCAATAATATATTTAGACAACAGCAGGTATATAATAATGATCGGCACGATTGCTACTGTGATCATCATATAGATTTTACCCATATCAAAGTTCATATAGTCTGCTCCACGAAGTGTTGCGATCAGGATCGGGACTGTCATCTTATTCTTTGACTGAATGATCAAAGCCGGAACGAAGTAATTGTTCCAGGAACCAACGAAAGTAAAGATTGCCTGAACTGCAATTGCCGGCTTCATGATTGGAAGAACAATGCGGTTAAATGTCTTAAATTCTCCAGATCCATCTATTCTTGCCGCTTCTACAAGAGAAATCGGAAGGGAAGACTGCAGATAACTGTACATAAAATAAAATACAGCCGGTGATGCAATTGATGGAATGATCAATGGAAGCAGAGAATCATACATTCCCATGTTCGTAACCAATTTCAGGAATCCCATTGCTGTAACCTGTGTAGGCATAACAAGGATTGCCATAATAAATGTAAATGCTACTTTTTTCCCTTTAAAATCATAAGCATAAAGTCCATATGCTGTCAGAGCTGAAAAATAGGTACATAATGCTGCTGAACACCCTGATACGATCAAACTGTTCAAAATACCACGGAACATCGGGAAGCTTCCGTCATTCGCTACATTTTTTAGATTTGTAAAGAAATATTTTCCCGGCAGTGCTGAGAATCCCTTCTGCAGATCTGCATGAGAACGTGTTGCATTTATAATCAACACATAGAAGAAAAACAGACACATAAAAGATAACAGAATCAATACGGTATGTGCCAGTATGCTACGTCCACAACTTGACTTTGTTTTTGATTTCATTATCTCTTTCTCCTTTCTGCTTTTGCTCTTTTCTTAGCTGCTTTCTTAGAACCATCCGGATCGTTATCATTTGTCATACGATATACAAAGAAACAGAGGATTGCACTTACGACAAACAGATATACAGAAAGTGCACCGGCCATTCCATAGTTTTTGCTCTTCAGATGACTGTTCAGGAACATGATCAGAGTCATGGATGTTCTGTTCGGGTTACCCTGTCCATTTGTCAGGATCTGAGGAACATCGAACATCTGAAGTCCGCCAATAATGGATGTGATCAATGTATATGCCAGAATTGGACGGATCAAAGGCAGTGTAATATAGAAGAATCTCTGGATACTGTTACATCCATCCAGGTCAGATGCCTCGAAGACGTCCTGACTGATTCCCATAATTGCTGCCATCAACATAATAGTTGTATTTCCAAACCACATCAGGAAGTTCATAAATCCGATCAACGATCTTGTTCCAAATACAGATCCAAGGAAATCGATCGGTTTTTTCAGGATTCCGATTGACATCAGAATTGAGTTAATCGGTCCATTTGTTGAGAACATTGTAAAGAATAACAATGCAAATGCAGATGCCATAATCAGGTTTGGAAGATAAATGACAACTTTGAAAAACTGCTGCCCTCTAATCTTTAATCGGACATCAGTGAACCACGCTGCAAGTACCAGCGCGATCACAATCTGAGGTATAAATCCGATCATCCACAGAATTAAAGTATTCGCTCCATATTTCAGCATATCTGAATGAAGAAGACTCACATAGTTTGCCATTCCTATAAAATTCGGTCCAACCTCTTTAATTCCTGATCGGTAATATTCAAAGAAACTATACCTTACTGTATCGATCAACGGTATCAATGAGAAAATAATGTATGTTACGAAAAAAGGAAGAATAAATATATATCCCCATTTTCCATAATCAATACTTTTTTTCTTTTTCTTCATAATGGTTCTTCCTTTCCACAATATCTTCTAACAGAACAGAGGCTCTGCTGTCACAGAGCTCCCTGCGTTAGTATCTGTTCATTCCAGACATTATTCTGGCCAAACAACCTCTGTAATGTCAGGATAACGTTCTTTAATTGCTGTTTCAAAGTTTGATTTTGCTTTCTCAAAGTCAACTTCGCCCTGGAAGTAATCGCTGAATGAGTTCTGGAGCAACTCCACACATCCCTGATCGTAAGCGGAAAGTGGTGCAATCTTGATGTTTTCAGCAACTGGTGCAAAATACTGGAATGGGTTCTGTCCGCCAAGGAATTCTGAACCATATGTAGCATCATCGTTTGCTGCTTCCTGCATACCGGATTTTGTATTTGTAAAGTCTGAGTAATCCTGGGAGATCTTTAACAGATTATCTTTTTTTGCTGTCACAGCAAGGATAATGTCTTTTGCATGTTCTGGATTATCTGTACCTGTTGCAACATGGATGTAAGATCCTCCCCAGTTGTATTCCTGCGGTGGGTTTGTTACTGCCCATACGCCGTCTTCTCCATCCCAGTTCGGTTTCAGTGTGAAATCAATACCCCATGCCGGGAAGAGGAATGCAAATACTTTGGACTGACTTCCCATTGCTTTGTTCCAGTCATCATTCCACTGACCTTTTACTGTCGGGTTTAAGTAACCTGCATCCAGCCATTCTTTTGAATCATTAATCCACTGCATGATCATTGGATCAACTGTAACCTTTGTGTCTCCATCTTTTACCCATGAATCAGAAATGTTGTTTCCATAGAGACGGAATGTATCAGCATAAGAAGCAAATGCATAATATCCTTTCTGCTTCAGTTCTTCTGCTGTCTGTTTCATAGTATCCCAGTCTTTTACTTTTTCACCTACAGCAGTCGGATCGTCTGTTCCGAATACCTCTTTTGCAATATCACGACGGTAAACCATTGTTCCCGGACAGCACTGCCATGTAGATCCTCTCTGAACTCCGTCTGCATCAGATGCTGTTGTTCTTGTGAAGTCGTACTGATCTGCAAGATCTTTATCCGGATCAATTCCAAGATCCTTCAGTGGCATTGCAGCGTCTGCTTCAGCATCTGTATATTTGTATACATAGTCTGTCTCTGACAGGAAGATATCTACTTTATCATCTGTATCAGCATCTGCCTGTTTCATAAGTGCCTCATCAAGTTTCTGCTGATAAACACCATCCTGATTTGGATTGATGATCCAATGGATCTCTGTTCCATCTTTCAATGTTGTAACAGTTCCATCTTTGGATGTTGACTCAACTTCAGGATATACAGCTTCCAGTCTCTCACGGAACTCATCATTCCAAGAATAAATGTTAATTACCTTTCCTTCTTCTGTACTGGCCTCTCCGCCATTTTCCCCTTTGCTTCCACATCCGGCAAGTAATCCAACAGCAACTACTGTTGTCATAAGAATCGCAACAACTCTCTTTTTCATTTATAAATCCTCCTTTATCTAAGCACTCTGCTATGCTTTTCTTGTTGTTGAACTAAATATACCATCTTTTTTCCTCCGATTATATTATTTATCTTAACAAAATGTCAAATTCGTGTCATAATATAAAAAAGGAGGTTTTTTATGGCTTTATCTAATGAATGGTACAATGCAGAACTCGAAAACAGCGAATTAGAAACGCTTCACAGATCACCAACTGTAGAATATTCTTTCTATAATGCTGTACGCTCCGGCGACATGGAAGCAGTCATAAAAAACTGTTCCGAAGATGAATTTATTCGCCTGGAAGGAACAGGCGTTCTGTCCCGTAATGCGCTTACTAATATAAAATACCACTTTGTTGTCACTGCTGCAATGTTGACCCGTTATTGTATCGACGGTGGGCTCGAACCAGAGCAGGCTTACAGGCTCAGCGACTTCTATATTCTGAAGATGGATTCCTGCACAACGATCCGTCAGGTTGCAGATCTTCACCATGAGATGGCAAAGGATTTTACAGGTAAGATGATTCTTCAGAAAAAGAGTTCCATTTTATCAAAACCCGTTATGCAATGTGTTGATTATATTTACAGTCACATCAAAGAAAGAATCACGATTCAGGTTCTTGCTGACCACACCGAACTTTCCACGAATTATCTTTCACGCATTTTCAAGCAGAATCTGGGAGTCTCTGTCAGCGATTATATCCGTGAGCAGAAGATAGAAAAAGCAACTCATCTGCTGCGATACTCAGATAAATCAATTGTAGATATCGCAAATTATCTTGCTTTTTCTTCACAGAGTCACTTCATCCAGACATTCGAGAGCTTTACCGGGCTCACCCCAAAGAAGTACCGGGACAAATACTATAAAAGCATGTGGTAACATCAGATTTCTTCTCAGAAGAATTCTCAGATTTTCCCACAAAAAATACTGTCAGAAAGCAATTCTCTTTCTGACAGTATTTTTATCTTTTTTTAATCTGTCGATTATACTAATTCAATTTCAATCTTATGTGTCTCTTTCACTGAAAGCATCTGAATCTCTCTCTTTGAAAGTATTGTACACCTTTCAGCTGCTATTTCTAATGCTTTTCCATCGCAAACTGCTTTCCGGATCTTCAACTGATTAAATTCTTTCTTTTCTTTATTATAGAATATAATCTCAAAGTTCCTTCCGGCAAATGTCATCTTAAGTACTGCTTTTCCATCCTGATTATACTGTTCCGGCATAAGTGCAGGTGCGATCTTCAAGTCACCGCAATCTCCTTTCACCCCAAACACTTCTGTGATCATGGTAAGCATATACCAGCTTGCAGCGCCTGTCAGATATGCATAGAGGCCTCTTCCCTGATTATCAAAATATTCCGGAAGTCCAGGATACATCTTACTGTTATCAAATTCCATTGCTGCATCTAAAAGTGCCTGAAGTACTTTATTTCCTTCTTTTGCAAATCCTCTCTGGTACAATGCATTTGAGTACATAACAGCCATGTGTGAGAACACTGCTCCATTCTCTTTCTCTCCATAAGCAAATCCAAACATTCTTCCAAGATCAAATTTTTCCTCATGGAAGTTTGTGTTCAAACGGTATCCGCCGGCTTTCTGATCATAAAGATACTTGTCTGCACTCCTGCAGATAGATTCCACCTGATCTTCTGTTGCCGTTCCACTCATAATGGCAAATACTTGTCCGGTCAGCATCATTCTCACGCTTTCATCCATAACGCCTTCTACTTTTCTGCCATGATTATCATAATAGCCATTGAACCAGCCATCTTCTCCATCCTTCACCCATTCGTTGGCACGGATGTTTTTCATCATCCAGTCTGCTTTTCCCTCAAGATTAGCAGCAAGTTGATCCAGTCTTACAATAATTGTGTCTCCACTGATATTATGTTCACATTTCTTTGCGTATCCTGCAAGGAGTGCCTGCTTACGTGCTGCATCTTCATACAGTTCCACGCTTCCTGCAAGAAGATCTTCCATCTCATGTGCAATTTCAATCTTGCTGCTTCCACTGATTTCTTCCAACTGACGGAGTGTTTTTGCAATATTTCTCAAATTTCCGGCATAAGCACAGGTAAATGCAACACTTTCACCCTTCTCCCATGCCATGTCCAGTGCATCATTCCAGTCGGCACCATGAAGACGCATTTCATTATGCTCTCCTACATCATAGAACGCACACAGATTCTGTAAAAGAATATGCTCCAAAACTGTTCCGAAATAAATGTGGTCTCTTTCTGTTTTCTGCTTCTGTCCATATTCGCTGTTCCAAAACTTATCATGTGCAGTACCTCTCATAGACTGCAAATCTTTAAAATACGGAACCTTTTCAAACAGAACCTCCATATCTCCTGTCTGATCCAGATACAGACGAGTCGTTACAAATGGCCAGAATGCATGATCCATCCAGACACGTGTAATATTGTTTCTGTCTGCAATAAACTCACCCTGCTTATTTCCGATGATTGTCGCATTTGTTCCATCAATTCTTACTCCGCCATAATTATCCACGATCATCTGACGGACGTTTGAGGGATTCATAATCAGAAGTGCAAGGCAATCCTGCCAGAGATCTCTCCAGCCTCTTCCTCCTTTTCCATAATCGTGATATGGAAGGAAGGAACATCCATAAATTCTTCTTAAAATTGGCTGGAAGCAAATCCACTTCAGATAATTGTCTGTAGCTTCATCACCGGTTTCAAACTCTACATTTACTTTTTCTGTCCAATACTTTTTCACTTTGGCAAGCTCGTTTTCCGCTTGCTCCTTCGTACCAAATAAAGTACAGATTTTTGAAATGGAAGCCTTTTCTCCCGTTGCTCCGGCAAGAACAACATACTCTATTGATTCATTTGCTTTTAATTTTCTGCGTTCAAACCTGAATGCCCCAACAGCCTCTTTCCCCTCCAGATGGCAGCCTGCGGTACATCCCGTTTTTTCTACACGTACTGCTTCCGGAATCAGGAAAGAACCTCCCTCTCCAATAAAGCTTTCAACAGTCGGATAAAACTCCTTCGGGGCATTTCCTTCTGCTGTAAAACCATATACAAAATAAGTCGTATCATTTTTCTGATGTCCACGCTCATCAAAGGATAATACCGGTGTAACTTCTACGCCACATTCTTTCGTGTCGATTCTGTGAAGAAGTGATGTAACATGTCTGTGGTCGCGGATATTATCTGCACTTCTTCCATAAACCGGAATGGCAACGATCGGTGTTACTTCCTGTTCTTCTTCCGAAAGATTTGTAATCTTGATCAGCTGGATCTCTGTTGTGCCATCAATAGAAACAAAGGATGTGATCTCTGACTGAAGATCATATTTTTTTGAAGTTCTTGTCAACTTCTGCCACATCATGCCTGCTTCCAGAGTGCTTTCATCCTGTCTGTCTGTATATTTATCAAACTCCTGCTCCGCTGAAACTCCACATGCTGACCAGTAGCCTTTTCCTTCTACCCGACACCAGAAATTTCTGGTGCCACGGTTATTGTGAAGGTTTTCAATGCTGACAGGTTCGAGAAGGAAATGATTCTGGTCCGTTTTACTATCTCCCCCCAAAGTTGGTGTAATACTGGATTTCAGACCTTCTTCCCCTGCCAGTGGTAAGTAAAGTCCACTATAATTTTCCGGATTTGTAATCGTAAATGTTCCGTTTTTATCTGTAAAATTGATTTTTCTCATGTCCAGTCCCTCGTCATTTCATTTAAGAAAGGAATAATTCTACCTCTGTTGTCTTTGTTAACTTCTCCTGTGGAATATAATTATCTTTCATTTGTTCTCCATTTACGAAAAGTTTTTCACATCCTGACTCTGCATGCCCCGGATTTTTCACAACGATATGTAAATGTGAACCTCTGAAATCTTTTTCGATTTCAAATTCCTCCCACTCTTTCGGTACTGACGGAGCAATCTTCAGTCCATAGAAGTCTGGCCGCATTCCGAGAATTCCTTCTACACATCCCACCATAACCGTAGATGCTGTTCCTGTCAGCCAGTGTACATGAGAACGGCCGAAGTTCGGGCTGTGTTTTCCTTCTGTAAACTGTCCATAGCAGTATGGTTCAAGTCTTCTGATCTCTGCACGATTATTCTGTGCAGCCGGTGCATTTTCAATAAAATAGTTAAATGCTCTCTCTCCGTGTCCACGAAGCGCCTCTGCAAGAATGATCCATCCCTGAGACTGTGAGAAAATTCCTGCATTTTCCTTTGTTCCGGCATTGTAGATCACAGCCAGTGCACCGTCAAATGCATGTGCATGATACGGAGGATCCATCAGGATTGCACCATATTCTGTATTCAGTTTGTCATATACATTCTGAAGTGCAAGATCTGCCTGCGCTTCATTTGCAAGCCCACTGATCACAGACCAGCTCTGTGGGTTCAGCCACATATTTGCCTCCGGATCTGTGCGCTGTCCGATCACTTCACCATCCTCTGTGAAGCCACGGATAAAGCGGTCTTCGTTCCAACAGAGATCCTGGATCAGTTTTTCCAGCTTCTTCTGACTTTCCTCCAGATAATTCAGATATTCTGTGTCTTTCTTATACTCAGCAAATTCCTTCAAAATTGTCATTGCATAGTAGAACTGTAATGCAACGAAGGTTGACTCTCCATCTTTTCCGAGTCTTAAGCAGTCATTCCAGTCAGCATAAAGGCCTGCCGGCATACCATGCTTTCCAAGATGATTCATGGAGAAATCTACTGCACGTTTCAAATGCTCGTACACGGTACCTTCTTCTTTATTTGCAAACGGAATCACTTCATCGATAAATTCCAGATTTCCCGTCTCGGAAATGTATTTGTATACTGTCGGGAACAGCCACAGCGCATCATCTGCACGATAAGCCGGGTGTCCTGTCTCCTGCACATAAGAAGCATCATCCGGTGTATCCTCATGTCCCGGATTGTGTGTGAATTTTACAAGTGGAAGCCCTCCACCATTATTTACTTGTGCAGAAAGCATGAAGCGGATCTTCTCTACTGCCATCTCCGGTGCCAGATGGATCACACCCTGGATATCCTGTACTGTGTCACGATAACCGTATCCATTTCTCAGTCCACAATATGTAAAGGATGCAGCACGTGACCAGATAAATGTCATAAAGCAGTTATATGCATTCCATGTATTGATCATTATATTAAATTCTTCGCTTGGTGTCTTCACCTGGAAATGGGACAGATGTCCATGCCAGTACTGGATTAATTCTTCCAGTTCATTTCTGCAGATCGTTTCACAATCCTCATAACGAGACACGATTGTTTCTGCATCAACATCTTCTTTCATACCAACAAGAAATGCTATTTCTTTTGTCTCTCCCGGATATAAAGTCAGGATTGTAGCTAATGCTCCACATCCATTTTCATTATAATTTCCTTCACAATTTAAAATACCATCTTCCACTCCGACCGGATTGTTGTATCCATGATATCTTCCAAGGAAACCTTCCCTGCTTCCACACCAGGAATCAACCTTTGCACCTGCAAGTCCGAAGAAACGGTCAACAACGATCTTGTCATCCACATCTTTTCCATCTTCCAGCTGATCCAGATTGGCATGGATCATCTGCCGCACACGGTTTCCACGGAACACTGTTCTTGTAATGAACTGAGAGTACTGAAGATTTACCTGATCCTGCTCGTAATTGCTGTTGTTTGTAAATTCTGCATAGCCTGTTACATTGATCTTGCGCATGCGATCCGAGGTATTTGTCACTGCAAGATTCCACACTTCATAAGACTGATTCAGCGGAACATAGTATCTTACTTCTGAATGGATCTCGCTATAATCAGCCATCATCTTTGTGTATGCTGTACCATGATGACATTCACTCTTATAAGAATTCAGATCTTTTCCTACCGGCTGCCAGGAAGCTGACCAATAATCTTCACTCTCCTGATCTCTTAAGTAGATATATCTTCCCGGCTGGTCAAACTGATTGAAGACATATCTTAAAATTCTTCCGTTCGCTCCTGATTTTGCAAAGCTATATCCACCTGCATTATTAGAAATAATTGCTCCATATTCTGGAGATCCAAGATAGTTCACCCAAGGTGCCGGTGTATCCGGTCTTGTGATCACATATTCTTTTTTCGATTCGTCAAAAAAACCATATTTCATACTTCACATTCTCCTATCACACTTATTATAAACAAATTGCAGCCATTCCTACTATCTGCAATTCTATCTTTACTGTGATAAAAGAATATCAAATCAGAACACATTAATATACAAAATAAGAACTTAAAATATCAAATTCGTGACATGACAAAAAGGAATTTACCATATCTGGTTTTCCTATTTTTTGATGTCCGGAGATAGAAATTTCCTATGACCTGATTGTCCAAAATTGGACTATCCACCCTTAGGCACTTCTCTGCTCCACTTAATCATTTTCTTCTCCTAATGGAACTTCCCGGATAATATATTCGGTATCGCCATAAAAGCCATACTCATTACGCAATCTATGACGTTCCACATATCCATGATGCTCTAATTCCTTAATTGCAGAACGAACAGAATCAATCCCATCTCTGCTCAATGTTGCCAGTCCTTGCATATTGTAATTCCAGTCATCTGGCAAACTTAACATCAGCGATAATAGACCTTTCGCTTTCAATGTCAGATTCTTATTCTTGAAATGGTGATTACTCATTACCGTAAAATTCTTAGTTCTCTCTACACGAAAAATCTGTGCCA
>OLQF01001044.1_pt1 | contig 13947 bp, 10 predicted proteins | sample 1643171 | NCBI WGS metagenome assembly OLQF01 (sample SAMEA3136702, study PRJEB25190) | human gut metagenome | reverse complement strand
AAGCCAGATTCTCATTTTGAAGGAGCAGGAATACGTAACTGCGGCCAGGGCACTGGGTGCTTCCAACGGCCATATCATCCGGAAACACTTACTGACAAACTGTATCGGTACTCTGATTGTTACCACAACGCTGCAGATTCCGTCCTCTATCTTTACGGAAAGCTTCTTAAGCTTCCTGGGCCTTGGTGTTGCTGCGCCGATGCCTTCGTTGGGAAGCCTTGCCAGTGCTGCGTTAAATGGTCTGCAGTCTTATCCGCACCGCCTTTTTGCACCTGCACTTGCGATTTCCATCATCATTTTAAGTTTTAACTTGCTGGGTGACGGTCTGCGTGATGCATTTGACCCGAAACTGAAAGACTAAAGGAGGAGAGATACGATGAGCGAGTATTTGGTAAATATCAAAAATGAACGCCTTTCTTTCTTTACTCCCGCGGGTGAAGTAAAGGCATTAAATGACGTGTCTCTTCATTTAAAAGAAGGCGAAGTACTGGGAATTGTTGGTGAATCCGGTTCCGGTAAGTCCGTAACTGCGTACAGCTTAATGGGTATTACCGCATATCCGGGCCGTCTGATCAGCGGCTCCCTGGAATTCAACGGCCATGAGATCGAAAAGATGTCGGAAAAGGAGCTGAGAAAAGTACGTGGAAATGAGATTTCCATTATCTTCCAGGACCCGATGACCAGCCTTAACCCGTGCTACACCGTGGGTTTCCAGATTATGGAAGCGATTAAGGTGCATCAAGGCGGCAACAAAAGTACCCGCCGTCAGCGAGCGATTGACCTGCTGAATCTGGTCGGTATTCCCGATCCGGCATCGCGTCTGGATGTTTACCCGCATCAGCTTTCCGGCGGCATGAGCCAGCGCGTGATGATCGCCATGGCGATTGCCTGTCGACCAAAACTGCTGATTGCCGATGAACCGACCACTGCGCTGGACGTGACCATTCAGGCGCAAATTATCGAACTGCTGCTGGAGCTACAGCAGAAAGAGAACATGGCGCTGGTGTTAATTACCCATGACCTGGCGCTGGTGGCGGAAGCGGCACATAAAATTATCGTGATGTATGCAGGCCAGGTAGTAGAAACGGGCGATGCGCACGCTATCTTCCATGCGCCGCGTCACCCGTATACTCAGGCATTGCTGCGTGCGCTGCCGGAATTTGCTCAGGACAAAGAACGTCTGGCGTCGTTGCCAGGTGTCGTTCCCGGCAAGTACGACCGCCCGAACGGCTGCCTGCTTAACCCGCGCTGCCCCTACGCCACTGACAAATGCCGTGCTGAAGAACCGGCGCTGAATATGCTCGCTGACGGGCGTCAGTCCAAATGCCATTACCCACTTGATGATGCCGGGAGGCCGACACTATGAGTACGCATGAGGCCACCTCGCAACAACCGCTGTTGCAGGCTATCGACCTGAAAAAACATTATCCGGTGAAGAAAGGCATGTTCGCGCCGGAACGTCTGGTGAAGGCGCTGGATGGCGTTTCGTTTAACCTTGAACGTGGCAAAACGCTGGCAGTAGTAGGTGAATCTGGCTGCGGTAAATCGACCCTCGGTCGGTTGCTGACGATGATTGAAACGCCCACCGGCGGCGAACTGTATTACCAGGGGCAGGATCTGCTCAAGCACGATCCGCAGGCGCAGAAGCTACGTCGGCAGAAAATCCAGATTGTCTTCCAGAACCCTTACGGTTCGCTGAATCCGCGTAAAAAAGTTGGGCAGATTCTCGAAGAGCCGCTGCTGATCAACACCAGCTTAAGCAAAGAACAGCGTCGGGAAAAAGCCCTGTCGATGATGGCGAAAGTCGGCCTGAAAACCGAGCATTACGACCGCTATCCGCATATGTTCTCCGGCGGTCAGCGTCAGCGTATCGCCATTGCCCGAGGTCTGATGCTCGACCCGGATGTGGTGATTGCCGATGAGCCGGTTTCCGCGCTGGACGTCTCAGTGCGTGCGCAGGTGCTGAATCTGATGATGGATTTGCAGCAGGAACTGGGGCTATCTTATGTCTTTATCTCCCACGATCTGTCGGTGGTGGAGCACATTGCTGATGAAGTGATGGTGATGTACCTGGGCCGCTGCGTGGAGAAGGGGACGAAGGACCAAATCTTCAATAACCCGCGCCACCCGTACACTCAGGCGCTGCTCTCCGCGACACCACGCCTGAACCCGGACGATCGTCGCGAACGCATCAAACTTACCGGTGAACTGCCAAGCCCGCTGAATCCACCGCCAGGCTGCGCCTTCAACGCCCGCTGTCGTCGGCGCTTCGGCCCCTGCACCCAGTTGCAGCCGCAGCTAAAAGACTACGGCGGTCAACTGGTAGCCTGTTTTGCTGTTGATCAGGATGAAAATCCGCAGCGTTAACTCACAAAACCGGGGCCATGCGCTCCGGTTTACTCAATCAACTTCAACAGTGGCGACAAGCATAACAAAATGCCGTACAGCAGAATCATCCAGGCTTTAAACCCGCGAAGTTTTTCCAGTTGTGAGACTTTATAGATCAGGAAAAACGGAATGAGGCACGACACAATGCCATATAACGGGCTTCCCAACTGAAAGAACACCAGCACCGATACACGAAACGAAACCCAAATCGTCAACGTAATGACGATAAAAGTGCAGATCGCCAGAGTCAGCACGAGTGAGTTAATTTTCCTGGTATCAATAATTCGGCTTAACAGATTGAGAATAATGCCTTTAATGGCCTCGTGGAAACCGAGATAAATGCCAAAGAATGCAGTCAGTACGGCAAAGATATTCAGTACCGTAGAGGTGATATGAATGATATGCCCAGGGATCACCTGCGCGGCCAGTGCCAGTGCCGAGATATTTTGTTCAAAGGCAGAAACGGCTTCTTCGTGGCTAATTGAGAAGGTAAACGAAAAGGCAAAAAACAAGATCACCGCAATGAGCGTGATATAGCTAATCCGGTGGGTACGCAGCGCGAGCCGGGTTGCCAGTACTTTATCCGCTTCCCGTTTACGATAGGCAATATTCATTGGGTTAAGTACCTGAATAAATACCGCGGAAAAGAAGCAAAATGGAATAGTAAGCAGGACATCGCGGAAAAAGTCGGAGGCTTGCGGGAAGGCGGTTATATTGGCGAAATTCCAGTGCGGGATCATCGCAAAACCGAACACGACAATAATCCCCACTTTGACCACCACCATTGGTCCGGAAATCTTAAACAGTAATCGTTCACCACCAGACGCAATCGCCACCAGTACGGCGAAAATGGCGACTTTATAAAATAGAGATTGAGAAAGATCGGCATCGGTTAAACCGAAGGTTTTCAGGTACGAGGCGCTGTCGAAAACCACGGAGAGAGAGTAGATAAAAATCCCGTGGATAATCATCAAAAAGTAGATAACCCCGAGGAAAATTCCCCAGTTCTTCCCCAGGTAATGACTGATAATATCGGTGTAGTCATTACAGGAATCGCTTTCAGAAAGGGTTTTTAAATAAATGTCCTGTACTACCCAGGTGGCAGGATAAGCAATGATCGCTGCGGTAATAAATACCCAAATTCCCTTCAAGCCAATTTGTACTGGCATCAGCACGGTTCCGGCACCAATCGCCATGCCTATGCATAATAAAACCCAGCCGAAGTCGTAGCGTGTAAACGGCAATTTCTGATCGTGTTTCGGTAGTGTGTTGTGCTGCATAAAGTCCTGTCCAGAAAGAAGTCGGCCTCGCAAAAATGAATAAACCCAGTTTCTCTTGCGCAACAGGTGGAGAAGTCGAATACGCAGTATGTAAAAAATGAGGCAACAGATTCACTGGGGAGGTCGCGAGGAGGCGCAATTCTACAAAATTGCGCATTTCACTACTAGTCTGGAGTCAGCCCGGATATGAGCTGCAACTATTGCAAATAAAGAAATTAAGCTGGAAGGCATCACGCAATGAGGAAGATTGCCGGGTGCTGACGGCAAAAAACAATCGTAAAATCAGCGGCAAGCCGGAAGGGTTCCGGTGAGGCGCAATGTTGCGGGGGCTTTATCCCTGGTGGCATTGGTTGCTGGAGAGAGAAAACCCCCGCACGTTGCAGGTATGCACCTGACAACATCACGGGGGCTAATCTTGAACCTAGACCACTCAAGAATAGCCGCGAAACGTTGTCATTACAACTCAGGCGGCTATATGACGCTCGCAGAGCTGGGCATGGCCTTCTGGCATGATTTAGCGGCTCCGGTCATTGCTGGCATTCTTGCCAGTCTGATCGTGAACTGGCTGAACAAGCGGAAGTAACGTGCCAGACGGGCGTCAGGCTGCCGTAATGGCAATTTGCGCCCGGATCAGGCCGCAGGGATAAAACTCTGCGGCCTTTTTCGTTCTTACTGCGGGTAAGGCACCCAGTCGCCGCCGTTCAGGCGAACGTACGGTTTATCCTGGTATTGAATAACTACTGCATTTGAGTTCTCGGAGACCGGTGCTGTTTGTGGCAACCCACTGGTGAGTTTTTTCCAGTCAACATTGTCTTCGGAGAAAATCTTGCCATCAAGAACGCGAACCACCAGATCGGAGATAGCCAGGAAGCTGCTCGGTTGGTCGATGACAATCGGTGCCCCCTGATGTGGTGCCTTCATGCCGAAGAATTTCACCCCAACGGGGACGTCTGTGATAGACGGGCTAGGGATATCACGTAGACCAGATACCTGCATTCTGTCGCCCTTCAGCGCGCCGCCGTGTTCCGGCACCACGACCACCATCACTTTACGACCCGATTTCTCCAGTTCAGTAAAGAAGGCGTCCAGTTCATCAAAGAATTTTTGCGCCCGCGCTTTGTAATCCGCTGTTTTGCTGACGCCCGGATAATGGTTGCCGTCATGCAGTGGAAGCGTGTTGTAGAACGTGGCACTACGGCTGTTTTTATCTTTTTCGGTAACGTCCAGCCAACGGTTAAGCACGGCGGTATCGTCATAAACCGGCGAACCATCAAAGCCCAGCAAAATAACCGGCAGATTTGTTTGATCCATCAATTCGCTCTGCATGCCGCCATTTTCGCGAACTTCTTTCAAAAAACCGCCGAACTGGCCGTTATGTCCCATCATCAGGTGCTGGGTAAAGCCCAGTTTCGACAGGTTATCAAACAGATAGCAGTCGTTATTTGCCGGTTGATACAGATTAGTGTGCGAAGTCTGCCCGCAGCTGGCGCGCAGTAAACGGATCGCCGCCGGGCCACTGTAGGAGGTGGCGGAGTTAAAGTTCTTGAACTCAATATCGAAATGCGACCACAGTGGATGCGACATCAATCCGGCGGCTTCAATATCCGACCAGGAAAGCGAACAGATATTAATCACCAGTAGTTCAAATGGCTGAGCATCAGCGGGCAGCGAAGACGGGAAGATCGATTTACGTTTCGCCTCCGCGTTATAGAAATTATTCAGCCAGGCGTTAAGGTTTGCTGTTGTTGGCGGTGCAGTTTGTGCGGGTATATCACCCACTACCGGTGCGCCACCCGTCGCCGCAACGGTTGCCGCTGCGTTACCACCCGTCGTTGTTACAGTGGTCGTCGGTTGACCGGCTGGCCACAAGGAGAAACTTGGTCCCGCCAGGGTAAGTACGTTCAGCCATAGCAGAATGGCAACCACAAAAACGGTAATGCGAATCCATTGTGACAGGAATAACCAGGCCACGAATAAAACAAAAATGGCCCCAATCATCTGCCAGTTAATAAAGCGTGTGACAAGATCGATTAAATAATCGGTACTGAACCCCGCCACCTGCGAACCCTGGCTCATTATGCTTTCCGGGCCAGGCAACCAGGTGTCATGCCAGAACAAAGCAAAGCCGATCGGCAGGGCAATCCAGTGGCGCAAGCGATGCAGGCTGTAGCGCGGAATGGGCATCAGCAGAAACGCGGCAAACACCAGATTGAGGAGCGGATGGAAGTTAAGATATCCCGCCCACAACAGGCCGAACTTAACCAGAAAATAGAAGTTCCAGCCGGAAAGGCCGCGCCAGTATTGCCAGAGGGAAGAAGGCATGGCGGTATTTTGCGTAAATTGAGTCATTTTTTGGTTGCCCTGGCTTTTTCCGTGCGGCGTAACGTCCCGGCCGGTTTAACATAACGAGGTTTAGCAAAGAACAAACGTAAGGTGTCGCGAATGCGTCGCAAAGAGTGCCGCGCCAGATAGCCCAGCGGGAAAAATATCAGTGCGCAAACGACAATAATTTCAATGATATCGCTGATGGTCATCATGATGAGCGCTCCACAGCATCATCTAACAGTCGCATTGGTTCTGGTATTCGTCGCCAGTGGCGACCATCGTGCTCGGCATTGATGACCGGTTTAGAACTTTGCGCTAAAGGCAGCGGCATGCCCCATTGTTCTGGGGCAAGCAGGCGCATCTGCACCAGCTCGGCACTGATTTGATCATCTTCAAACCAGACCATTCGGTTTGAGAAAATGTCGCCAGTAGGCAATGGGAAAATATGATTCAACGCGGTATCCAGATCGTTAATCCGACAGAATGAGAGAAACAGCACCAGCCGATTACCGCCAATGGTCATGATATCGCCGGTACGGTTAGGGCGACATAGCGTCAGGGCTTGCTCAACGCGGATACCCGGTACCGGACGTAGGGCAACCAGAACGCCTTTACCGTGGGCAGGTAATAGAGGGTTATTCATCATGTTGTTGACGGCATTACAGAACACATCCCACTTCTGGAAACCACGCAGTTTGAGCGGCTGGGTCATTGACAGCAAGGTAGTGATATCTTCCGGCACATAGCGACTAAACTTCTGCCCTTGCACGCTTTCGATCATCGTCAGACAGCGGGAGAGTGGCGCATTCCACGGGATAACCATATTTGCACCGCAGGCCAATAATAAACGTTCATCGGTGGCGCGCAGGCTGGCGGTATTTTCCCGTACGAGGATTTTCATCGCACTACCGCGCTGGCGACGCAGAGTATGAATGCTGCGGGCCAGTGGCTCGATTTGTGCATTTTGCTGTAAAGAAAAGACCACCGTCGCCGCCTGAGCGGTACGGGCTTCATTGAACAGGACTTCGTTATTGTTGAACAGTTGCCAGTGTTCCGATAGCGGCGGAGCACCCTCCAGTACAGCAACATTACTCAGAATGCGTTTTTCGTCGCTGCGTGGTTGGATTTCCGCCTCCTGGTGTTGAACTAATGTCCAGCAACCATTTTGTTGCTGAACGCTAAGCTGCTGACGGGCGCTGACCCCTTTTTCGTTGCACCAGAAAGCAATATCCAGCAAATGTTGGTCGCCCTGAAAACGCAAACTGGCAAGACCAAAAAGTGAACGGTATTCCTCAAGTAACAATGAAAATTGTTTATCGTTATTATTTCCGGAATTAATTACCAAAAGCGAACAATGGTTTAGCCGGCTCCATTTATTCATTTTATCCAACCATGAGCGAAGCCGCTCGGCAGGAATGTTTTGCCATGCGTTATTTGCGCAAACAAGAATAAAAAGGTAATTATGGGGATCAATAGAACACTGCAAATCACGGGCCAAATAGTATAGACCTTTTTCATGATTTAGCATTGAAAATAATGTTATTTTTCCCGGCCCTTGAGAATCATCTAATTGAAAGATTTTCGCTGGATCGCTGTCCATGCTAATGACCGCGACGTGTGCGGTTTCAGCCTGGGATGCAATTGTTTGATTCGCCAGACTGATAGCATCTTCATGGCGATCGACGTTAAACCACCAGACGCCGCCTGCTGGCATATGTCGCAGCTCATCCCATAATGATGAGATACCGATAGAGAATACAGGGTCCACAATGTCCCTCATGTCAACATTTTGTCTGATTATCAGTTTACTAGCGAAAGCTAAGAAATAAACCTACCATTGAAATTAAAACTTATCAGATTTAGCATGTGAATCAATTTAGCAGGTCACAAGACATGTGATTTTAGTCTTTTCGTTTTTAACTTTTTCTGTTGCGTAACGGAAAGTCAAAAAGTGAGCACATTCCCGTCTCGCCGTAAACAATAAACCGACGAAATGCTCACAGTTAGAATTGTCTCATGAACGGTACGGTTATTTCATAGGGATCAAGAAAAATGAATAACAATGAACCAGATACTCTGCCTGATCCCGCGATAGGCTATATCTTCCAGAATGATATTTTGGCGTTAAAGCAGGCATTTTCACTGCCTGATATTGATTATGCCGATATTTCCCAACGCGAACAGTTGGCCGCGGCATTAAAACGCTGGCCGTTGCTGGCAGAGTTTGCGCAACAAAAGTAGGGGATTGGTGAATGGCCGTACTGGGATTGCAGGGGGTTCGGGGAGGCGTGGGGACAACAACCATCACCGCCGCATTAGCCTGGTCATTACAAATGTTGGGAGAAAATGTCCTGGTGGTCGATGCCTGCCCGGACAACTTGTTGCGCCTGTCATTTAACGTTGATTTTACCCACCGTCAGGGTTGGGCCAGAGCTATGCTGGATGGCCAGGACTGGCGTGACGCCGGGTTACGCTATACCTCGCAGCTCGATTTGCTGCCTTTTGGTCAGTTATCCATTGAAGAACAAGAAAATCCACAGCACTGGCAAACCCGGCTGAGCGATATTTGCTCCGGCTTACAGCAACTAAAAGCCAGCGGGCGTTACCAGTGGATTTTAATTGACTTACCGCGTGATGCCTCGCAGATAACCCACCAGCTGCTGAGTTTGTGCGATCACTCGCTGGCAATCGTCAATGTGGATGCCAACTGCCATATCCGACTGCATCAGCAAGCGCTGCCGGATGGTGCACATATTTTGATTAATGACTTCCGTATTGGCAGCCAGGTTCAGGACGATATTTACCAGCTTTGGTTGCAAAGCCAGCGCCGATTGCTGCCGATGCTCATTCATCGTGATGAAGCGATGGCTGAATGTCTGGCAGCTAAGCAACCAGTCGGTGAATTTCGCAGTGATGCGCTGGCGGCTGAAGAAATACTGACGCTGGCTAACTGGTGCCTGTTAAACTATTCCGGGCTGAAAACGCCAGTCGGGAGTGCATCATGAGTATCCTGACCCGGTGGTTGCTTATCCCGCCGGTCAACGCACGGCTTATCGGGCGTTATCGCGATTATCGTCGTCACGGCGCGTCGGCTTTCAGCGCGACGCTCGGCTGTTTCTGGATGATCCTGGCCTGGATTTTTATTCCGCTGGAGCACCCGCGCTGGCAGCGTAATCGCGCAGAACAAAAAAACCTGTAGCCGCATATCAACGCCTCGCGTCCGCGTCCGCTGGACCCGGTCCGTTATCTTATTCAAACATGCTGGTTACTGATCGGTGCATCGCGCAAAGAAACGCCGAAACCGCGCAGGCGGGCATTTTCAGGTCTACAAAATATTCGTGGACGTTACCATCAATGGATGAACGAGCTGCCTGAGCGCGTTAGCCATAAAACACAGCATCTTGATGAGAAAAAAGAGCTCGGTCATTTGAGTGCCGGGGCGCGGCGGTTGATCCTTGGTATCATCGTCACCTTCTCGCTGATTCTGGCGTTAATCTGCGTTACTCAGCCGTTTAACCCGCTAGCGCAGTTTATCTTCCTGATGCTGCTGTGGGGGGTAGCGCTGATCGTACGGCGGATGCCGGGGCGCTTCTCGGCGCTGATGCTGATTGTGCTGTCGCTGACCGTTTCTTGCCGTTATATCTGGTGGCGTTACACCTCGACGTTAAACTGGGACGATCCGGTCAGCCTGGTGTGCGGGCTTATTCTACTCTTCGCTGAAACGTACGCGTGGATTGTGCTGGTGCTCGGCTATTTCCAGGTCGTATGGCCTCTGAATCGTCAGCCGGTGCCATTGCCGAAAGATATGTCGCTGTAGCCGTCGGTGGATATCTTTGTCCCGACTTACAACGAAGATCTCAACGTGGTGAAAAATACCATTTACGCTTCGCTGGGTATCGACTGGCCGAAAGACAAGCTGAACATCTGGATCCTCGATGACGGCGGCAGGGAAGAGTTTCGCCAGTTTGCGCAAAACGTGGGGGTGAAATATATCGCCCGTACCACTCATGAACATGCGAAAGCGGGCAACATCAACAATGCGCTGAAATATGCCAAAGGCGAGTTCGTGTCGATATTCGACTGCGACCACGTACCAACGCGATCGTTCCTGCAAATGACCATGGGCTGGTTCCTGAAAGAGAAACAGCTGGCGATGATGCAGACGCCGCACCACTTCTTCTCGCCGGATCCGTTTGAACGCAACCTGGGGCGTTTCCGTAAAACACCGAACGAAGGCACGCTGTTCTATGGTCTGGTGCAGGACGGCAATGATATGTGGGATGCCACTTTCTTCTGCGGCTCATGTGCGGTGATTCGCCGTAAGCCGCTGGATGAGATTGGCGGTATTGCTGTCGAAACGGTAACCGAAGATGCGCACACTTCTCTGCGTCTGCACCGTCGTGGCTACACCTCCGCGTATATGCGTATTCCGCAGGCAGCGGGGCTGGCGACCGAAAGTCTCTCGGCGCATATCGGTCAGCGTATTCGCTGGGCGCGCGGGATGGTGCAAATCTTCCGTCTCGATAACCCGCTCACCGGTAAAGGGCTGAAGTTTGCTCAGCGACTGTGCTATGTCAACGCCATGTTCCACTTCTTGTCGGGCATTCCACGGCTGATCTTCCTGACTGCGCCGCTGGCGTTCCTGCTGTTTCATGCCTACATCATCTACGCGCCAGCGTTGATGATCGCCCTGTTTGTGCTACCGCATATGATCCATGCCAGCCTGACTAACTCGAAGATCCAGGGCAAATATCGCCACTCTTTCTGGAGTGAAATCTACGAAACGGTGCTGGCGTGGTATATCGCACCACCGACGCTGGTGGCGCTGATTAACCCGCACAAAGGCAAATTTAACGTCACCGCCAAAGGTGGACTGGTGGAAGAAGAGTACGTCGACTGGGTGATCTCGCGGCCCTACATCTTCCTTGTTCTGCTCAACCTGGTGGGCGTAGCGGTTGGGATCTGGCGCTACTTCTATGGTCCGCCAACCGAGATGCTCACCGTGGTCGTCAGTATGGTGTGGGTATTCTACAACCTGATTATTCTCGGCGGCGCAGTCGCAGTATCGGTAGAAAGCAAACAGGTACGCCGATCGCACCGCGTGGAGATGACGATGCCCGCAGCAATTGCCCGCGAAGATGGTCACCTCTTCTCGTGTACCGTTCAGGATTTCTCCGACGGTGGTTTGGGGATCAAGATCAACGGTCAGGCGCAGATTCTGGAAGGGCAGAAAGTGAATCTGTTGCTTAAACGCGGTCAGCAGGAATACGTCTTCCCGGCTCAGGTGGCGCGCGTGATGGGTAATGAAGTTGGGCTGAAATTAATGCCGCTCACTACCCAGCAACATATCGATTTTGTGCAGTGTACGTTTGCCCGTGCGGATACATGGGCGCTCTGGCAGGACAGCTACCCGGAAGATAAGCCGCTGGAAAGTCTGCTGGATATTCTGAAGCTCGGCTTCCGTGGCTACCGCCATCTGGCGGAATTTGCGCCTTCTTCGGTGAAGGGCATATTCCGTGTGCTGACTTCTCTGGTTTCCTGGGTTGTATCGTTTATTCCGCGCCGCCCGGAGCGGAGCGAAACGGCACAACCATCGGATCAGGCTTTGGCTCAACAATGATGATAACGCGATGAAAAGAAAAATATTCTGGATTTGTGCAGTGGCTCTGGGGATGAGTGCGTTCCCCTCTTTCATGACGCAGGCGACGCCAGCAACGCAACCACTGATCAATGCTGAGCCAGCTGTAGCCGCCCAGGCGGAGCAAAATCCGCAGGTGGGGCAAGTGATGCCGGGCGTGCAGGGCGCAGATGCGCCAGTCGTGGCGCAGAACGGTCCTTCCCGTGATGTGAAGCTGACCTTTGCGCAAATTGCGCCGCCGCCGGGCAGCATGGTGCTACGTGGCATTAACCCGAACGGCAGCATTGAGTTTGGTATGCGCAGCGATGAAGTGGTGACGAAGGCGATGCTCAACCTCGAATACACGCCATCGCCATCATTACTGCCTGTCCAGTCGCAGTTAAAGGTTTATCTCAATGATGAACTGATGGGCGTGCTGCCAGTGACCAAAGAACAGTTGGGTAAAAAAACGCTGGCACAAATGCCCATTAACCCGCTGTTTATTACTGATTTCAACCGTGTGCGGCTGGAGTTTGTCGGCCATTATCAGGACGTGTGCGAAAACCCGGCCAGCACCACGCTTTGGCTGGATGTTGGGCGGAGCAGTGGACTGGATCTGACCTATCAGACCCTGAATGTGAAGAATGACCTGTCACACTTCCCGGTGCCATTCTTTGACCCGCGTGATAACCGCACCAACACCTTGCCGATGGTCTTTGCGGGTGCGCCGGATGTTGAGCTGCAACAAGCATCTGCCATTGTCGCCTCGTGGTTTGGTTCGCGTTCTGGCTGGCGTGGGCAGAACTTCCCGGTGCTCTATAACCAACTGCCGGATCGCAATGCCATTGTCTTTGCCACCAATGACAAACGCCCGGACTTCCTGCGCGATCATCCGGCGGTAAAAGCCCCGGTGATTGAGATGATTAACCATCCGCAGAATCCTTACGTCAAACTGCTGGTGGTGTTTGGTCGTGACGACAAAGACTTGTTGCAGGCAGCGAAAGGTATCGCTCAGGGTAACATTCTGTTCCGTGGTGAAAGTGTGGTAGTGAATGAAGTGAAACCGCTGCTACCGCGTAAACCGTACGATGCGCCGAACTGGGTGCGTACCGATCGTCCGGTCACCTTTGGTGAACTGAAAACCTATGAAGAACAATTACAATCCAGCGGTCTTGAGCCAGCAGCGATTAACGTTTCGCTAAACCTGCCGCCGGATCTCTACCTGATGCGCAGTACCGGCATTGATATGGATATTAATTACCGCTACACCATGCCGCCGGTGAAAGACAGTTCGCGGATGGATATCAGCCTGAATAACCAGTTCCTGCAATCCTTCAACCTGAGCAGCAAACAGGAGGCGAACCGCCTGCTGCTGCGGATTCCGGTATTACAAGGTTTGCTGGATGGCAAAACGGATGTCTCTATTCCAGCGCTGAAACTGGGCGCGACCAACCAGCTGCGGTTCGACTTTGAGTATATGAACCCGATGCCGGGCGGTTCGGTGGATAACTGCATTACCTTCCAGCCGGTGCAGAATCATGTGGTGATTGGTGACGACTCCACCATCGACTTCTCGAAGTATTACCACTTCATCCCGATGCCGGATCTACGCGCCTTTGCTAACGCGGGCTTCCCGTTCAGCCGGATGGCGGATTTGTCGCAAACCATCACCGTGATGCCGAAAACGCCAAACGAAGCACAGATGGAAACCTTGCTGAATACCGTTGGCTTTATCGGTGCGCAGACGGGCTTCCCGGCGATTAACCTGACGGTGACCGATGATGGCAGCACCATTCAGGGCAAAGATGCCGACATCATGATCGTCGGTGGTATCCCGGACAAACTGAAAGATGACAAGCAGATCGACCTGTTGGTGCAGGCTACCGAAAGCTGGGTAAAAACGCCGATGCGCCAGACCCCGTTCCCCGGTATTGTGCCGGACGAGAGCGATCGCGCGGCAGAAACCCAGTCAACGCTGACCTCTTCCGGTGCGATGGCGGCGGTGATTGGCTTCCAGTCGCCGTATAACGACCAGCGCAGCGTGATTGCGCTGCTGGCAGATAGCCCACGCGGTTATGAAATGCTTAACGATGCGGTGAACGATAGCGGCAAACGCGCCACCATGTTCGGTTCGGTCGCGGTGATCCGCGAGTCCGGTATCAACAGCCTACGTGTTGGCGATGTTTATTACGTAGGTCATCTGCCGTGGTTCGAGCGCTTGTGGTATGCGCTGGCAAACCATCCGATTCTGCTGGCGGTGCTGGCGGCTATCAGTGTGATATTGCTGGCGTGGGTACTGTGGCGTCTGCTGCGTATTATTAGTCGTCGTCGTCTTAA
>OLQF01001040.1_pt1 | contig 13999 bp, 18 predicted proteins | sample 1643171 | NCBI WGS metagenome assembly OLQF01 (sample SAMEA3136702, study PRJEB25190) | human gut metagenome | reverse complement strand
TTTTTAATTAAATTTTTATTAATTGATCCAACACCCTTAATTCTTCGTCAGTCAACGTAAAATCTTGCATTGCTAGAGAATCTGCATTTTCTCTTTGCAAATAGTATTGTTCCATAATTTCTTGAGTAGTTTTATTATAAAATATTTCCATATTAATAACATCTTCAAATTGATGCATTTTTTCTATGTCAATCTCTTCCATTTTTATTTCTCCTTGCTGATAGGCTCTTATACCCTCTTTAAATCTCTCTAAACCGTCGAATAATCGTGATTGTGGACAAGCTATATTCATTCGAATAAATCCATTACCATTTTCACCATACTCAATTCCGCTAGTCAAATACAAACCCGTCTTATCGCGAATAAATTGTGTTAACATTGTACTGTCAGTTGTTATTCGTGAACAATCAAGCCACAATAAATAAGTAGCCTCACTAGGAATTAAATAAATTTCTGGTAAATAGCATCGAATAAATTTAGATACTATATTTTTATTTTCTTCAATATATTCCCTCAATTCATCAAGCCACACTGCCCCTTTAGTAAACGCAGCAACTGTTGCCGTAATAGCAAAACTATTAGGTTCTGCCACTTCATCAGTATTAATGCCCCGATTTACCTTATGTCGTAATTGTGGATTAGCGACAACAATACAAGCAGTTTGTAGTCCAGCTAAATTAAAAGCTTTAGTTGGAGCAATACAAGTAATACTATTCATCTGATTAACTTTTGAAACACTAGCAAACGGAATATAATTCTTATTAGGTGCAGTAAGATCACAATGAATCTCGTCACTAATTACTAAAACATTATATTTAGCGCACATTTCACCGATCCGCTCTAATGATTCAATGTCCCATATTTTTCCAATTGGATTATGTGGATTACAAAGAATCATCATAGTTGTTTGAGGATCTGCCAGCTTCATTTCTAAATCTACAAAATCAATATAATATTCTTTTCCATCAAAAATTAAATCACTCGAAATAATATGCCGTCCATTATTTAAAATAGAATTATAAAAAATATTATATACTGGTGCTTGAATTAAAATATTTTCTCCTACACTTGTCATCTTTCTAACGAGTGAAGAAATTGCTGGGACTACCCCTGTACAAAATAACATCCACTCTTTTTCTAGATAATAATTATGCCTTTTTAGCCACCAGGTCTGAATACTTTCAAAGAATTCATCAGGAACGATGTTATATCCAAAAATACCATGCTCAACTCTTTGTTTTAGAGCCTCGATTATTTCTGGCGCAGTTTCAAAATCCATATCCGCTACCCACATAGGAAGTTCATTCTCTTTAATTTCCCACTTCAAAGAACCACTATTCCAGCGGTTCGTCAGTTTTGAAAATTGATTTTTCATTTTCTCCTCCTCTAACAACATATACATTCGATATTTGTTTGGCTTTTTATTGGAGGATTTGTTATCACAATTTTTGTTTCACTAGGATTTATTTTGGTCTTGTCTAGAATTAATTCACCGATACTATGTGCTTTAATTACACCTGAGATTGGATTCACAACACTATCAATATGCGAATTTACCTCAACTTCAACTGTAGAATATTCAAATGCAAGTGTTGTATTAATAAGTTTGCAGTTAATCAGTTTTAAATTTTCAATATAACAAAGTCCTTGTAAACTCTCAATCGTACAATTTATAAACGTTATATTTTTAGAATTCCATCCTAAATATTCACCAATGATCGTTGAATCATAAACTGTAACATTTTCACAATTCCAAAAGGCATCTTTTGAAATCAGCTTTGAATTATGCACTTCAATATTTCTTCCACCATCAAAACTATAATTTCCTGTTAAATTCAAATCATCAATCTTAATATTTATACTATTAAACCCAAAATAGTCACCATGTACCCTCGCTGCCTTTAAAACAATATCCGTGCAATTCCAAAGCGTTTCTTGCGCTATTGGCAAATCTACATTTTCTAAATAAATATTTTGTGCTCGACGAAATGTTTTTGGTGCCTCAATAATACTATCTATAATACTAATATTTTTAGTGTACCAAATTCCTGAGCGTGCCGTTTCCAACAATGTTGAATTAGTGACTTTAACATCATTACAATACCATAATGGATATTTCCATTTAAAAATAGTCTCATTGATTTCTATATCCTTACTTTCCTTTAACGGTGATTCACCATCAGCAAAAATAGAATCTTCAATTTTTAGATTATTACTTTTAAAAAGTGCTCTTTCACCGCTTAAATATTTTTGTTTAATTATTTCCATTTTCTTCTCCATTTCTATATTTCATAAAGCTAACTACCAGATCTCCTGCACCCACAATTTGATTTATATTACCTGCATCATCTATTTGACCAATTCGCGTATACTGATACTTAGATAAGAAGTCTTGATAGAATAATACTAAGCAATTGTCATGAAATAGCATCAAGTCTCCTTTATTAATTTGATTAACTGATTGACTAGTTACTGGCAAAGAGTATTCTAAATTATAGAATTTTTCATTACCATTTAACTCTTTCATTGTAAGTACCATCGGCAATTTTTCCAATAAAGCCTGGGATGTTGGAGTATCATCTAATGTAGCTAAAAACATTTGTCCATTAATCTCAATCTTTATTTTTATCATTTCTTTTGATTCTTCTTTTCCTTGTTTATCTATATTTTGTTTAACCAGATAGCCTATCAATATTAATACTAGAAGTAAAAAATATATTTCTTTTTCATCTTATTTATTAACTGCAAATAATTGCAGTATGATTTTTATTGATAATATTGCTATATTTTAAACGTTCCGTTTCAATGATCTCTAGCGTATGCTGAAGTTCTTCAATTTGTTCAATAATTACAGTATGTTGTTGATCAAGTATCATAATTTTTTGTTCAAATGACAGTTTTCCCTTTGAATATAATTGATTGAAATTCTTAATATCTTTTAATGTCATCCCCATATCTTTTAGTTTTTTTATTCGCTTTAAATCAGTAATATTTTCATTTGTAAACACACGTTTTCCTTCAATTCTTTGAATTACTGGTAATAACCCCAAATTTTCATAATAGCGAATCGTCGAAACTGGTATTTTTAAAATTTCAGATACTTCTCGAATAGTGTAACCCATCAAAATCTCCCCTTTGTCATATAAATAATCAATTAGTCATTTAAATAAAGCTTTTTTATTTTATAAATTAAATAATCCAAACAGTCTAATTCTTTTTGAACTAGATGAAGTTCATCTAATAATTCCTTTCTTTGTTCTGACAAAATTTGTAATTGTCCTTGATAGTTTTTATGTGCAAATAATAGCATAAATCTATCTACTAATTTACTATCACAACCTGCATCTAATAAGTTTTGATATACCGCTTCAGGTGTATCATTTGAACACATCACTTTATCATCTCCTTCAGCTATATTCTAAAATATAGCTTTTCGGATAGCAAATACTTATATTAAATAGTTTCCTATGCTTGAAAGGCATATTGATGCATGTTAAAATATCTTAAAGGAGTTGATTTGTATGGAACTTAGAGTTCTAAAATATTTTATTACTGTAGCTCGTGAAGAAAGTATTTCTGCTGCAGCTGATTATTTACATATGACCCAACCAACCCTGTCAAGACAATTAAAAGATCTTGAAAATGAACTTGGTAAGCAGTTACTAATTAGAGGTAATCGTCGGATTACCTTGACAGATGATGGAATTCTCTTTAGAAAAAGAGCCGAAGAAATTATTGACTTAGTTAATAAAACTGAAGCAGAAATGACTTTTGATAATGAAACTATTAGTGGTGATATTTATATTGGTGGTGGTGAAACAGAAGGAATGCGATTAATAACGAAAGCGATTAAAGAAACGCAAAAAATTCATCCAGAAATCAAATTTCATCTCTATAGTGGAAATGCCCAAGATGTGACTGAAAAACTTGATAAAGGTCTATTAGATTTTGGAATTTTAATTGAGCCGACTAATTTTTCAAAATATGATTTTATTAAGCTCCCTTATACCGATTGCTGGGGTGTATTGATGAAAAAAGACGCTTTTCTAGCATCCAAAGAATATATCAACCCCCAGGATTTAAAAGACCTGCCACTAATTTGTTCTAACCAAGACCTTGTTCGAAATGAACTTTCAGGGTGGCTAAAAGATGATTTTGACAAATTAAATATTGTCGCTACTTATAATCTAATCTACAATGCTTCATTATTAGTTGATGAAGGTTCTGGATATGCCTTAACACTTGATAAATTAATTAATACATACAATAGTACATTATGTTTTAAACCATTAGAGCCAAAGCTTGAAGTTGGACTAGATCTTGTTTGGAAAAAATATCAAATTTTTTCCAAAGCTGCAGATTTCTTTTTAAAAAAAGTAATTGAACTTATCTAATGCTTCATTAATTAACTGCTTTTTTTATAATGGCATTAAAATCATTCGTTGCAAAATCTAGCGAATCAATAATAAAAATCTTATTTCCATATTTATTTTTCAACTGTGGCAGTAAATAAGCAACTTGTGGTGCTAATAAAACCATATCATAATCATCAATAACTTTATCAATTTCCATATATCCTACCGCATCAACAACTATATCCAAGCCCTGACGTTTAAAAATTTCCTGCATTGAATAAGCAAAATATGAAGTTGTCAGACCGCCACTACAACTAAGTAAAATTTTATTAGTATTTACATTATTGAAAATGCTCTCACCAAGCTTAATTGTGGGTAAACAAAGATAATTAAAAAATGTATTAAATTGATCCATTGTAGATTTAAAATCATGCATTTGAAAATGTAAATAAAACAATATTTCATCACTATCTTTATTCTTTACACTCAATTCAACGATTCCCTCATTATGAAAACTGATTATTCCGGTACTGTTACTTCCATCAATACATAGAGTGCATTGATTTTCACAGACTTTGATATGTTCATGCGTCTTAACCCAGCGATAAACAACCGGTTCTAATAAATCTTGATAAAATTCATCCATATTAATTTTCCCCCTTACATTGCCTAGTATAAACCTAAAGTTAACTTTAATGTCAAGAGGGTAAGTAACTGAAAAATATTCTATATACAAAAAAACTCTATCTTAGTAGAGCTTTAACACATAATTTTAAATATTTTGCAACGTAAAAATTGAAAAAGCATCTTTCAGGGTACATTCAAAATAGGCTAACCCAACCTTTGAATTGAACCTACTCAAAGTATAACTATAAAAAATGTCATTATCTAAATACATTTTTACAAGTTCTTTTTCACCAAATTCTAATATATCATTTTTACATTGCAAAATAAGATGTTCAGAATCATAAGAAAGATAACGATTTGCTGTCTTAATAAAATCTAAGTCATATCCTTCCCTTTCCAAAAAATCGATTACGTCTCCGGTTGCCATATAATTATCCCTCCAACCTTATTATAGTATTAAGAATAAGGATTGTATATCTACTTGTACATTTTTTTAGAAGCTTTATTATAACAACAAAGGATAACCTCAAAAATTTATCATTAAAGTGGCTATCCTTTATTATTAGTTATTGTGGCGGTACCGTAAACGAGATTGCGCCCTTAAATCGAGCCCATAAAAAATATACTAACGGTAATAAAAACCGATCTTCACTATTTACATCTTTAATAATAAAATAGTCTCGACCTGCATCCTCAACTATACCAACAAAAACTTCATCTCGCCATTTCTCACTATCACTATAAGTGAAATAAAAAGTCCCAAGCTTACCGATATTCAAACGAATGATATTTCCCATATATATTTGTGGTACAGCTGCCGGATTAGGGTTTTTAGGCGGTATCAGTGTACCGTCAGGATTCACTTCAGCATCTGGATCCTGTCTAACAAAATAAGGATTTAAATCTTCAAAATAATTCATAAATGCATCTCCTTTAGATTTCACATACTAAATTTGGTCCGGGATTATAAAAACAATGATTCTTAAATCGACCCGAAAATTCTCCATAAAATGTTTTTGGGCAAGTAACATTATCCCCAGGGTTTTTGAACCATAACGCATATGTTGCTGGAGCATTCCGATAACCTTTAATTGTTTTAAGCGCTAGTTCTTTTTCTTTGGTATTAACAGGTCCATTAAATAAATCTGTTCCAACTCCAGCAAAAGCATTTTTCTGATAAATTGCTTCCGTAATAGTAACAACATTTTTAAATACATCACAAACTGCAGCAACTCTATTAACGACAACATTCCCAACTAACAGCATTCCTTCTTGACCTTCGCCTAATGCTTCAGCCTTGATCAACCGTGCTAGTAATTCTACTTCCTTACTGTTGTAAGCAATCCTTGAGCTCATCTTCTGATATCACCTCTTTAAGACTATATGCCGATAAAGCAACAATATAACTAATTTATACAGTAATTTAAGCTTTTTTCGACTTATTCAAAAAATATTATTAGATATAAAATTAATCTTTCGAATAATAACTTTATTCCCGATATTTTGTTAACAACATTAACAGAACTATGATAAAAAAACTTCTAATTTTGTTAATAGTATTTAAATCAACTATTTTTTACTTTCCAAAATTATCAGTAACGATTATGATACGAGTGTAGTTAAGGAAAGAAGGTAATTAAAATGAATAAGAGAGAAATTGAAAAACAAGCACTCAATTCATTAAACACTTACTTTAAAGATAATCCCGATAAAGTATTGAATGATTTTGAGCGAAAGCCTTTGGATAAAGAAGATATAACTAAAATTGTCAACGAAGAAATCCAAGCTCAAGAAAAAAAAGTTGAATCACTTGAAGTGCTGAGAAAAAATATTGCTATTGAGGCAGAAGAATCGTTAGAAAAGGTTTTAGGTAAAAGGATTACCAGCAAAAAATCTCCAAATAAATTAACTGTTGATGAGATGGCAGTTAAACTACAAGAAGAAAAAACTCATCAAATTGAAACTGCAAATAAATTAAAAACAGCTAAATTAAGGAAATAACATTTGTTAATACCATTAACAAATAATCTAAATTGAAAGTAGAAATTTTGTTAACAGCATTTATAAATGATTATTATATATAGAATTATTTTGCACAGAAGCATATATTACAAATGAAAACAAAAGAAAGAGGGAAATTATTATGAATACTAAAAAAATCAATGAACAAGCTATTGAATCTTTAAAAACTTATTTTAACGAAGGTAAAGATCTTATTAAAGAAAATGTTACACCACTTACTAAAGATCAAATTAAAGCTATCGTTAATGAAGAAATTGCTCATCATGAAGCTAAATTACATGAATTAAATGATTTAAAACAAAAAATTGATTTAGAAGCAGAAGAAGCTTTTGAAAAAGTTTTTGGTAAAGCTAAAGAAGAACCAAAAACACATAAACTAACTACTGATGAAATGGCAGTCAAACTTCAAGAAGAAAAAGAACATCAAATGGATGTTGCTAATAAATTAAAAGAAGAAAAATTATCTCATTAAATTAATTATTCTAAAAAAAGTCACGACAAATCAATATCGTGACTTTTTTATTAATCTGATAACATTATAAAAAGTAGTTATCAAAATAGCCATACAAACGTACAGTTATTTCATTAGTTCTTTTTCAAACATTTTTTTACTTGTTAAAAAAGCAATTACAAGAATCGCAAAAGAAATATCAAAAGGACTCTTTAAAGTAAGTATTACAATGAACAAACCAACAATAATTCCAAAAATTTGAAAAGAGAAAGGCTTTAATGACAACCGATTTTCCTTAATTAGTTTGTATTGATTAACTAGATTATGTAATGTAACATAGAAAGCAATAATCGCAATCAAAACATCAACAGAAAAACTGACTAAATAATTATCAGTTAATAATTCTTTGATAAAAAGTAAAACAATATAGCCACACATCGTTTGCCATAAACCAGCAATAATATACTTTTCAAGTACTTCTTTTTTTATCTCTTTTAATCGCTTTTTACTAGTTTTTTCTTTTTTCATTATTTAGTAACCTTTAAAATATGTCCACTCATTTCTTCAATATGACTATTAAAGAATTCTTCCATCACTTTAATCATATAAGCAGTATCTTTGACACCAGCTGTTTCATAAGATGAATGCATTGCTAATTGAGGTAATCCTATATCAACACTGTTCATTGAAACTTGTGCCATTGCAATATTACCTAACGTGCTACCACCAGCAGTATCACTGCGATTAGAGAAAAATTGTACTGGAACTCCAGCCTTTTTACATAATCCCTTAAAAACAGCTATACTAACTGCATCACTAGTATATTTTTGACCAGCATGAGATTTTACAACAATACCCTCATTCATATAAACACAATTATTAACATCTGTTTTCGCAGGATGATTTGGGTGTACAGCATGAGCATTATCAGCACTTAACATAAAGCTTGAAGCCAATGCCCGATAATATTCTTCTTCACCTTTTCCTAAAGCATTGTTGATTCTACGCATAGCATCATATAAAAATGTTGATCCTGCACCCTGTTTAGTACCTGAACCTACTTCTTCGTTATCAAAGCAGGCAAATACATTGATTGATTGCTTATTTGCTCCCTTGAGAAAACCTTGTAATGAAGTATATGCACATTGTAAATCATCTAGTTGTGGACATGAAATAAATTCTTCATTAGCTCCCCAAATTGATGGTTCCATGCGATTATATAAATATAGATCTGTTCCATAAATAGTTTCAACATCAACACCTAATTCATCAGCAATCAGTTTCTTTAAATCTCCTGGTTTAGTTTCAGATCCACCAAATAACGGTAACATATCAACTTGTTTATTATAAGCATAACCATCATTGACAGTACGATTCATGTGAATTGCAACATTCGGAATCATTACTAGATCTCGATCAATATTTACTAGTTTGGTAACATAGTTATCACCTTCTTGAACTAAAACCCTACCTGCAATAGATAATGGGCGATCAAACCAGGTAGCACATAACATCCCACCATAACCCTCTGTATTTAATTGCGTATACTTACCTTTTATTTCAATTTCAGCATTCTCTTTGACTTTAAAAGTTGGTGAATCACTATGTGATGCAGCAACATTAAAACTATAATTATCTAAATTCTCACCAAGATTAAAAGCAATAATGCTAGAATTATTTCTAGTGACAAAGTAATGACCACCCTTCTTAATTTGCCATGTTTGTCCTTCTAATAATTCTTCATACCCATGTTCAATTAAAATGTTCTGCATATTAGCTACAGCATGAAAAGCAGTTGGGCTTTGCTTAATAAAAGTTACTAATTCCTGTGATATTTGTTTATCCATTTTCATGACCTCCATAATTACGGCTCTATTGTAACATATCCTTTAACATGTGTTAAAGGATATGTCTAAGATACTATTGACTTGTCTTGCCACGTTTAGCTAGAGCAGGCATAATTGCTCCTAATCCAACTAAAATAATTGGGGTAATAATATTCATTGCGATTTCAAATGCACTTCCTTTAAACATTCCTAAAGCACAACAAGCTGCAGTGACAATAAAACACCACCATCCAAAAAATTTCGCAAAAAATTGACTTTTAGTAAAGCGATATTCTGCTGGAAATTTATCAATTGCTTTACGCAATGCAATATATGCAATAAACACCCATAAATAACGCAGTGGCATACAAACTGAATTTAGTTGGGTCAAGAATTTTAAAAATGCCGTAACACTTCCTATTCCTAACGCCGGAATTAAAATTAATGGTGTAACAATTGCTACTACCAACAAAATTCCATTGGTATATGCGCCTTTGTCATTTTTCTTTAATAATTTTGCAGGAATAAATTGACGCGCATTTTCATTGTCTAATAACATTCTAAGTGGCGCATCGATAGAAATTACCAAAGTTGATAATTGACCGACCATATTACATACTGCATAAACAATTAAGAAGGTATTACCAATACCATAATACTCTCCTAATTTTTGGAATGACCAATATGCTCCATTAGCTACATATGAATCAAAATTAGCATTAATTTCAGCAACATTAAACATCATTCCCATTGAAATTGTACCCAAAATGGCACAAATAATTACCATGATTGCCAATGCAATCATCCCCTTAGGAAATCCTTTTGAAGGATTTTCTACTTTATTTACATATGGTGAAATTTTTTCACATCCACCTACGGCAAATACTAATATCGATAATGAAGTAAAATATTCTAACCTAAACGATGGAATTAAATTTTTAAAACTCCAATCAATAGTTTGATATCCTCCATTAGGATTTAAAGCCGGTGCTGCCATCATTAAGATAATAAATAAAATTGACATTACAAACATCGACGATCCAGCAATAGTCGCCAATGATTTTAATGGATTTAACCCCCGTGATGCTACCCAGGCAAATACTAAAAATACTACCAGGGTAATAATTTGGACTAGGCGAATATCCAAAGAATCATAAAAAGATGAATTTTGGAACAATACCCAACTTAAAGCTTTTAGCCCACCTGATGCTTTAGAAGCAATATAAGGCATATGAACAACCCAATAAGTCCATCCAGCATAGTAAGCTAATTTTGGTCCTAAAGTTTCTTGAATCCATGAACTCACACCACCACCAGCATTTTTAAATGCTGAGCCTAACTCTCCTACCATTAATGCATATGGTACGAAGTATAGTGCAAACATCATGATCCAACTAAAAATTACTTGGACTCCGTTAAAGTATACAAAACCATTAACCACATTTCCGAATCCCCAAACAGTCGAAAAGGCCATAAAGGCTAAGTTATACCAAACGATTTTCTTCGAATTTGACATAAAACCCTCCTAATCTTGAACAACACCGTGTTCGTTTTAGTCCCATCGGGTTGCAAAACTAATTGTTTATAAATAAAAACAGTTTATTTGCTTCGCAACGTTTCTATTATAACAAAAATCTTATATTTAGCCTACACATTTACATTTTTTTATTATAATAATGAAAATTATTCCCGCTGTATAAAAAAAGATACCCAATTATCCTCAGATATCTAATTTACTTTTTTTAAATAACGATATTTAACCCATCCTATTTCGTTATCTTTGATCACATAAGCATAAGGACCGTATATTCCCACTAATTTAATTACCTCACCTTTTTCCAAAGGAATCAAATAATCAACATAGTCATCCAAACAATAATATTTTTGATTATTTAAATACAAAAATTCATTCTTGATCTTAAAAATCTTACCTGTTTTAATTTGTTTGCAGGTTGAAAATAATTTTCCCTGCTTAAGCACCTCGACTTCAAAATTAGGCCATGCCACTTTATTGACAACTTGCTTTTCTACATTAACATCAACTACTGCCTGATATAACGGTAACGGCTGTATATATTCTTTTGATAACTTAAATCTATCGCCATCACCAGTAATTATCAATGCATTTAATTGACTAATAGATTTTACCCCAGTTCCCCCATCAATACTAATAATACGCTTTTGCTTATCAATGATAATATCATTATTGATTGCATTAGCATATTGATTTGATGTCGGTAAATGTCCAACCACAACATATTTATCTAAACAGTGACCAGTTTGATAAAACGTTCGCATTTCAATAAGCGATGAAGTAGATGAATTTTGCCAGTCTTTTCGATTTTCAATTCCTGCATGAACAAAAATAAAATTATTGAATTCTAGTATTGTTGGTAAAGTTTTAAAATATTGAAAATATGGCCGCAAAAACTGTTTTATTTTTACCTGCATTACTTCAGGATTTTCTTTTTTTATGTCTATATTCAATTTTTCTAGAGCTTGTCGAATCATTCCGCCTTTACCAATACGATTTAAATAGTGAACTATTTGGTTAGCATATTTAGGATTATCTACCATTTCTTCTAACGCATATTCACAATTACCAAGAATCACATATACGCGCTCACTTTTTGCCTGAAGTTCTTGTAAAAATCTAACAGTTTCTAAAGCTTGCGTACCTTTTTCAATAAAGTCACCTAAAATAATCAAGTAATCATCGTATCGATAATCAACCTTTTTTAGCAGTGCTTTAAATCGATCTAAGTGAGAGTGAATATCACTGATTACAATACAGCGATATTCTCCTACTACTTTTATTTTTATATGCTGTGCCTCCAACATTCACTTCACCTCTAGTCCTACTATAGCATAAATATATAAATAATTTACAGTAAATTTTATATCTAATTTTTGATTATCCGCAAAAAAACTACACTTTCAAGCATTTTGAAGTATAGAAAAACTCTCATTTTACCACGAATTTACCACGATTGAATGAGCCTTGATATGACATTAAAAATTACACTAAAAGACACCTAAATTGGTGTCTTTTGTTAAAAAAGAAGTCAATCCTAAGACTAACTGCTTTATGTATATAGATATGAAATTGACAAACTGGATTTATCGTTCTGACATATATTCCTGTATTTCATCAGAAGTCAATTTTCGTATTTGTGTATTTGCATATTCTTTATATTTTTCAACAGCAAAAACAGGTTTCGTATCTTTACAGGTTTTACCTTTATTCTTTTTCAGATATAACTGCAATTCCTCATTATTTGCAAAAATTTTATAGGAAAGTCTCCCATTTTCACTTTCTATTTCATAAATACCACAGGATTTTTTCATACTGTAATCAGCAGTACGCAAATACATTTTTGCAATTTCTAGTGACTTGAAAGGAAAATTCCATCTTTGCAGTCCACGCTTAGGGTCATGTTCAATACAGATGCACCGTCCACAAGTCCCACAGATATACTGTGTATGATTTTGTAAACATTCTATCGGATTTAACAACGGTGTAATTCTATTTTCATCAATATAGCATTCAATGCACATTATGGTTTCACTTCCTTACAAATTCTATTTTTTATCTTCTATAGTCATATAAACTGAAATTTGCACTTCCTCACTCGTCTTCTTTTTTATTGTTTCTACTAATATTCGAGCTTAACAATAAAATTCCAGAGCATAAAAATAATACCCAAATTATAATATTTTCTTGATTTATCGCATTATAAATCAAGCATATTATGCTTAATATAATCTGTACAATTGAACAAATCACTCCTATTTTTTGTGTCTTTTTATCCATCATTGTCTCCTCCATAAATTCTAAATTTGTCGTTTTCTTTATACCCATATTATAACAGTTGCATATATCCGCCGCAATAAAAATCATTATAGCCTTGTCATTTTTCTAATCTTTAAAAATGCACACATTACCTTTCTTCCTCTTGATTACCCGGTACAGAAAAGAAAAAGTCCTGTCAAGAGCCTTGCCACCATTGGTGGTGCTTTGCACTCTTTACTGGGCTTTTTGTTTGCTGTATTTTTCATGCAAGAGGAAAAAGGCTATTCGTCCTCATCATCAAAATGGTTCTTCCTCAATACTTCCCGTAAAAGTTCCATATCTTCTTTTGAGTTTGGGTCTATCCGTTTCAAAGCATAGTAAGGTGTTTTATATTTATGTCCGCCTGTGCTTTCCCCGAACATATCCATGCTGTATAAATCATCATAGCGGTCTAACACTTTTTGAAATTTCAATTGCTGGATAAATTCTTTGATTGGGTAAAGGTCGGACGCTTCTATGTTTTTTCCGTTGATATAGTCGGTAATATATTTTCGTAACTGTTCTAATTCATATTTCAGCCATTCTTCCTCGCTGTCAAAGAAATTATCATAGTGTCCATGTTTCAATTCTGCGTTTAAGCGTTCTTCCACCTTCAGAAACTGGCAGACTTCCTTTTCTGCTTGATTGATATATTTCCATTCTCCCGACAATAATTCATTCGGTGTTACATTTAACACTTCCATTATCTTTTCCAGCGTATCAAAAGCAGGATAATTCAACCCTCTTTCAATCTTGGAAAGGCTCTGCATATTGATACCTATTCTGTCCGCAAGTTCCTGTTGTTTCATTCCTCTGTGTTTTCTTATGGTCTGTATGTTCTCTCCTAAGAAACTGATTTTCTTTTCATAATGCTCCATAACTTAGT
>OLQF01001016.1_pt1 | contig 14425 bp, 10 predicted proteins | sample 1643171 | NCBI WGS metagenome assembly OLQF01 (sample SAMEA3136702, study PRJEB25190) | human gut metagenome | reverse complement strand
TTCATGCAACTGGCTGCCATTTTACAGGCCCTGTAGCTTTGCGTCACAGACTTTCGTCTGTTTTGACGATTTTCTTATTATAGCTTTTAAAATTCTGCAAAAAACCTATTTTATTATACTCCATCGCTCCACTTTACACAAGAAAAACCTCACCGCTTTAACACTTAAAAATAAAAAAAGAACAGCCGATACATATACTCGAACTGTTCTCCTTCTTCCGAAGTCCACGCAGCATTGACATTACTGTTTCCAGACATGATCTGCTGAATTTATAAGGCATCCCAGATTCCTTTATTTTCAAAATTAAATGCCGCATTTCGTGCATCCTCTACAATTTCCTTGTCATAACCTAACATATCCAAAAGCTGAATCGCATTTCGGGATGTGGCTCTTCCATTTTTCAGGACATAGGAAAATACCACCTCTTTTTCCTGTACGTCTTCCTCAAAATGATAGTTTTCATACTGGGAATCCAAAATGTACGACAGTTCTATGTCATGAGTAGCTGCAAAAGGCAGCACCCATTTTTGCCGAAGTGCATTTAAAATTCTGGATGAAGCAGCAATCCTCTCAACCGTATTTGTACCTCGAAGCACTTCATCAATAATACATAAAAGTGGCTCCCTTTTCTTACTTTCTTCCAATATTCGTTTCAGCGACTTGATTTCTACAATAAAATAGCTCTCTCCACTCTCTATATCATCCCGCAATGCCATAGATGTCATAACTTTCAAAAACGGTGCCTGGTAGGATGAACAAGTACAGGTAACAAGCGTCTGGGCAAGAATACTGTTCATTGCAACATTTTTTAGGAATGTAGATTTTCCGGATGCGTTAGAACCGGTTACCAAAGTTCCTCCGGCTACTTGAAAGCTATTGGCAACTGCCTCCTGAAGCAGTGGGTGATACAGATCTTCTACAGCCATTTCAATCTGCGTGACACCACTTTCCCAGCTTTTAAACTCAGGTTTGCACCAAAGCGTAAGAAGTTCCCGAAAAGACGCAATGGAAATACACGCGTCCAGTTCTCCAATATTATCAATAAGCTTCAAAATAGAGTCCGTTTTGTCCTGAATTTTTTTCAAAAGACCGTTATAAACCAGAATGTCTATATGAGTCAGCATTCTGATATAGTCCATAAGAATCTGTGCCGGATCTCCTCCATCTGTATTTTTACTGGTCAAAAAAATTGCTTTCCGGTTAAGACCCTTAAACACCGCTCTGGCTTCTGCAATAGCAGACATCTGCATTCTTGTTTCTGACCATTGCACATTCTTTATTTTTTCTGCAACAGATAACATTCGAAGCAAGTGTGCATAACAATCCAGGTAAGCTTCGATTAATTTTCGGTCATTGCCTGCATAATAAATTGTAATATTTGTTATCATTAAGACCATGAAGCAAAAAAAGCCAACTACTGGCTTCACAGGTAAAAGCACTGCAACATTCAACACCAGCAGTATCAACATAAACCAATGGATTCCTGTTTTTACCTCAGGAGAACTTTTAAGAGCCAATACCGTATCCGACAAAGAACCTAATCTCGTTTTTCCAATCTGCGACAGGAGCAGCTGCATATGCTCCCGTTCTTTTTCATGTTGGGAAAAAAAATCTATCAACTCATCTCTTTTGTCTATTTCAGCCTGAGAAAATACCGGTCTTCGCATCATATCATAAAGCACATCTTCCCCAGGAGAAGAAATCGTCTGATTTACCATCTTATAAAGGCGATCCATATCCAGATCATTCCAGGTAATATCGTCTATTGCAAAGCCTTCTTTTTCTCTTCGTCTAAAATAATGGGAAATCTGCTCAATATCGCCAGGCTCATATTGCCTGGTATACGGCTTCCCCCAGTTTTTTCGAATTTTAGTCAAGATACGCTTTTTATTTTTATAATTTTCATATATAATCCATAAAACAAATAGCAAAAGACATACTGCTATTGTCAAGATTACTGATACATATGGATTCATTCCGCTTTCACCTCTTTTATGTAATCAATTCAATAAAATTGTATTTTTTAGTTCTCTTGCCGCAGCTCCCATAGGATGCTGGCTGTCATACACCAGGCAGATCTGGCGCTCCGGAATTTCATCTTTTAATGGGATCTGTACGATCTCTTTTTTCAAAAGGGAAGGTACGGCCATTGGCTGGGGTAAAAATGCAAGCCCGAGCTCGCATTTTACCAGAGGCAGAATCTGGTCCGCAGTGGCAGCTTCCGTATCCGGGGAAAGATCCAGGCCATGAGATAAAAATACACTGTTGTAAAATTTATAGGTCATAGTTTCCCGCCCAAGAGAAATCATCGGATAGTTCTTTACCTCCCGAAGGGAAAGCTCCTGGCTGCCAAGGGCGGTAAAAGTAGTGCCTCCAACCAGAATCTCCTGAAAAGGCATGAGCATGATCTGTTTCAATGGGGGATCCACCTCTGCCGGAGTGGAAACTACTGCAAAATCAATCTTTCCGCTTTTAACGGATTCAATGGCTTCCGGTGTGGAATGGTTGTAAAGCTTCAGCCGGATTCCCGGATAAGTCATGTGAAAACTTTTTAATTTATCCAGCAGAAAAATATTGAGGGCAGTTTCACTGGCACCGATGGCTACACTTCCGTGGGATAATCCGGAGCTGTCTGCCAGTTCCTCTTCTGCTGCCTGAAACTGCTCCATTGCACTTAGCACATGATTATAAAGCCGTTCTCCTTCCGGAGTGAGCTGTACGCCGCGGTTGGTACGGATAAATAAAGTGGTATTCAGCTGTTGTTCCAGACAATTCATGGCCCGGGTAATATTAGGCTGGCTGTTGTTTAACGCCTGGGCCGCCTTGGTAAAGTTGTGGTATTTTGCCACATAATAAAAGATCTTATAATACTCGAAATTAACGTCCATAATATTTTTTCTTTTTTTGACATGTCATATATTTATTTCAGTCATATCAATTATATCTTTTACTTATTACTACGTCAAGCGTATTATGTACTCGAACAAAAAAGAACGCTGTTGTAGGGCAAAAAGCGGTTTATTGTAATAGGAAAACAGCTGCCCGACCAGTTTTCAAAGGAGGAACAAATGCTTACAGCAGTAACCGGTATTAACTGGGGCGATGAAGGAAAAGGACGTGTGATCGATCTTCTTGCAGAGCAGGCAGATGTGGTTGTCCGCTACCAGGGCGGAAACAATGCAGGTCACACAGTGGTAACCACCCAGGGCAAATTCGTTTTAAATCTTCTCCCCTCTGGTATTTTACATCCAGGTGTGGTGTGCGTCCTCGGGGACGGAATGGTGGTTGACCTGGAACATCTTTCCCAGGAAATCCATGAAATAGAGAAAAAAGGAATCCGGGTAACACCGGATCATCTGAAACTTTCAAAACGTGCTACAGTCTCCATGCCATGGCATAAGGTGCAGGATGAGTTAGAAGAAAACAGACTTGCAAAGACAGGAAGTGCCTTTGGTTCTACCCGCCGTGGAATCGCCTATGCATACAGTGACAAGTACCGTAAAAAAACACTTCGCCTGGGAGATCTCCTTCATTTAAAAGAGGATTCCGTAAAAGCCAGATTAAAAACCATGCTGGTGGCAAAGAACCTGGAGCTTGCAGGCTGTTATCATCAGGAGCCAATGTCCTACCCTGCACTCCTTACCTGGTGTGAGGAACAGGCTGAACTGTTTGGTCCCTATATTGCAGACACCGGGGAATATCTGGAACAGGCAGTGTCAGAGGGCAAAAAGGTGGTACTGGAAGCCCAGCTTGGAGCCATGAGGGACATTGATTACGGTATTTTCCCCTATACCTCAAGTTCCTCTACCATTTCTGCCTATGGTCCCATTGGTGCCGGAATCCCTGGAAAATCCCTGGATCACGTAATTGGCGTTTTAAAAGCGTATTCCACCTGTGTTGGCGCAGGTCCTTTTGTGGCAGAACATGCCATGTCCGATGACTGGGAAGAAGCGTTGCGGAAAGCTGGCGGTGAATATGGTGCTGCCACCGGTCGTCCCAGAAGGATAGGTCCCTTTGATGCCGTAGCCAGCCGCTATGGGTTAAAATGCCAGAATGCAGATAAGATCGCGTTGACAAAAATGGATGTCTTAAGTTCCATGAAAGAGATTCCTGTGATCACAGGCTATAAACGTGACGGTGTTATAGTAACCGATTTTGATCCTATGGATGAACTGGATAGTTATACCTCTGTAGTAGAAATGCTTCCAGGATGGAAATGCGATATTTCGGGCTGCCGGACCTATGAAGAGCTTCCGGAGAATGCAAAAGCTTACATTCGTATCCTGGAGCAGCTTCTGAACCATGAAATCCAGTTTATTTCCGTCGGAGCCAGACGGGATCAGTTTTTAACAAAAGGAGCCTGGTTATGAGACATTTGATCGATCCACTTGATTTTACCCTTGAAGAAACTACAAAAGTTCTGGATCTGGCTGACCGCATTGCAGAAAGTCCAGAAGTGTACAGCCATGTGGCAGATGGGAAAAAGATTGCCACTCTTTTTTACGAACCAAGTACCAGAACCCGTCTTTCCTTTGAATCTGCCATGTTAAGCCTTGGCGGAAAATCCCTTGGCTTTGCAGGTGCTGAACAGTCCAGTGCCACAAAAGGAGAAACGGTAGCCGATACTGCCCGGGTGGTAAGCTGCTATGCAGATATCATTGCAATGCGGCATCCCAAGGAAGGCGCTCCCCTTCGCGCTTCCATGTATGCCACAGTGCCGGTAATCAATGCCGGGGATGGCGGACATAATCATCCTACCCAGACATTAATCGACCTTATGACCATCCGCCAGAGAAAAGGTCATCTGGATCACCTGACAGTTGGTTTTTGCGGTGACTTGAAATTTGGAAGAACCGTACACTCCCTTGTAAACAGTCTGGTACGTCATCCAGAAAATGAGTTTTACTTCATCTCCCCGGAAGAGCTTAAAATCCCGGATTACGTAATTGAAGAGACCTTAAAGCCTAACCATTCTTTTTACAAAGAGGTTACCAGCCTGGAGGAAACACTTCCCAAACTGGACATACTCTATATGACAAGGGTTCAGAAAGAGCGTTTCTTTAACGAAGAAGATTATGTCCGGTTAAAGGATACCTATATTTTAAACCGCGAGAAGCTGAGTCTGGCACAGCCGGATATGCCGGTTCTCCATCCTCTTCCAAGGGTGGATGAGATTGTCTCAGATGTGGATCAGGATCCAAGAGCCGCTTATTTTGACCAGGTACAAAACGGAAAATATATCCGTATGGCACTTATTATGGCGCTGCTTGAAATCCCGGATCCGCTGACAGAAAGGACGGTGCTGTAATGTTAAAGATTGAATCTATCCAAAATGGAATTGTGATCGACCATATCCCGGCTGGAAAAGGAATGGATATTTACAAGTTATTGGAACTGGACTCCCAGAAGCAGTCCATTGCCCTACTGCAGTCCGTAAGAAGTGAAAAATACGGCTGTAAAGATCTGATTAAAATAGAGGGGTTTACAGAGCCTGAGCGTCTTGAAGTCCTTGGTTATTTGAACGATGGAGTCACTTTGATCGTAATTCGCGATGGAAAGGTGGTAAAAAAATATCATCCTGTTCCGCCAAGAACTTTAAAAAATGTAATCAAATGCAAAAATCCCCGCTGCATTACCAGTACGGAAGCAAACTGCGAGCACATCTTCAAATTGTCCTCCAGTGGAAAATATAGATGTATTTACTGCAACCAGGAAGCTTCCCTCTTAAGATAGAAACTACCAAACCCTCCCTTGTATGTCGCTTAAGAGGAAAATACCCTTTAGGTTTATTTCTATTCCTAAAGGGTATTTAAAAAAATATTTAAATGCATTAGCAGTCATGGCAATAATAGGGATCGTCTTTGCCAGTTCATGGGAACTTCTGCGGATTGCTTTCGTTGCCTCATAGCCATTCATAACCGTCATCTGCAAATAAAGTCGCATACAAGGATCCAATCACACCCGCACCATAAATCAATATTCTCATAAGAAACATTCCTCTTACCCCAGTGCCACATCCAGGATCATCATCAAACTAAATCCAAGTGCAAAGAAAAGCGTACCGATATTCGAGTGCTGTCCCTGAGACATTTATTAGCATTATGTATTCCTTTCTGTATAGTCAAAAGTACTTTCACGTCGTTCTGCTGTTAGATTCAACTAACTGTCATGTATAAAAGAAACCGTGCAAAAAGCAAACTGTAATTTCACACGGTTTTCCTTATGTTTAAGTATATCACTTACGAAATCATATAACAATATAATTCTTTTAACAATTTACAAAAAGCCGGAGGTCACAATAATCTTCATGAATCGACGGTTTCTTTTCTTTTCCTGGCATTGCCTTTTTCTGTATTACTGCCTTTTTTTCAGCTTTTCCTTCATCCTTAACTGCTGTATTTGCTTCAACGCTAGCTCTTGGCACAGCTTCTCTGCTCTCATTTTTCTCTGCCACCTGCTGTTCTCGTCTCTCCTTCACACCTTTTTCTTCCAGACTGCAAATACGGCAGTACATGATTCTGCATATCATTCATATTTCCAATCAGTTCCCAGTCAATGCCTGTATGGTCAAAATCACCGGTCAGAAGAAAATATCAGATATCCTTTTCACAATTTCACCAATCACATTTATTACGGTCTTTGTTACAAGCACGAATCAAATCAGGTACAATACCGAAACGTCTTATCTGTTAAAATCCTTGCAAAGATTAGTCCAAGCGGAAGCGATGCAATGATCAGAAGCGCAGCTGCAAACCAGGATGCAGAAACGGATAAGGACATGACTCCAAGGTTATAAAATCCACGGTATAAATAAAGCCCCGGTACCATGACCACAATGGAAGGCACTGTCACGGAAATCCTTGGATAACCCACCTTATTTTTCAAAAGGGAGGCAAGAAGTCCGGCTGTAAGTGCCCCTATAAATGCAGCTACTGCCGGAGGTAAAGCTACGAGATCCACCAGTTCAAGACGGAGGGTATTTGCAATTGCACCAAGTACTGCCGTAGAACAGGCAATCCTGACTGGGCTGTTAAACATGATGGAAAAACCGAACACGCCGAAAAAACTTGCAGCAAGCCGTGTGAGAATCCACATTGCAGCAGACATACGGATCTTTATGAAATCCACTGGCTGCAGGTGAAGGAGCATAGCCATGATCCAGGCAGACATGGTGGCTACCAGAACAATGATCAGTGCATAAGTGAGCCTTTCCATGCCAGAACGCATATCCAGCTTTGCCAGGTCAATTCCGCTGGTAATAAAGGGAAAACCAGGGATGATAAAAAGCATGGCACAGATATATCCTGCTTCATGCTGAATGGAAATCCCAAACAGGATTTCCCCTAATTTCAAAAGTCCTGCATATACAAAGCATGCCAGAGAAACCGAGGAAACAATTCCAAGAAACAGGGTAAAATGATGCTTTGTTAATTTACAGCGAAAGAAATTTCCAAGTCCTGCGCCAACAAAAGCACAGAACATTTCTACCAGTCCTCCGCCCAGAAGAAAGGTAAATCCACAGCATGCAATGGCGGCAGCCAGCCCCAGGGCTACCGGGGAATAAAGGCCATGAATTCTTTCAATCTCATCCAGATAGCTATGAAGCTCTTCCCCGGACATATTTTTCCCCTCTGTTTCAAAATCGCGGATAAAATGCTCCAGCCGGTTCAGCTTTGACGTATTCACCCCTGTATTGGTAAGACATAACGACTGGGTAAATCCGTTTTCCCCATCAAAACAGGTGTACTCAATGGACATCAGCCCGATATCTGTGGTGCAGGTAATCCCCATCGCTTCCGCCAGGGCATTCATAGAGCTTCGGACTCTCCATGCTCCAGTTCCACAGGATAAAAACATAATCCCTACACGTCCTATAATGGAAGCCTTTTCCGTGATGCTCGCATTTATAACGGGAGTATTTTTGCCATTTTCATCGGTGTATTCATGCCACTCCACGTCCATGTGATTTTTTCTGACCCTCTCCAACTGCATAAAGCCACTTCCTTCAAAAAAGTCTCATTATAATTTCAGGCTGTCATTTCCAGCCTGTTCCATCATCCGTTCCCTACAGGCAAGGACGATTCCATCAATTTCCTCCATGCGCTGAAGCATTTTCTTCTCAAACTCATGGATAGGAAGGAGAACGCCAAGCTCATCAAAGGGTTTATCGGGACTTTCTTTTTTTATACCGGTCTCCTGTCCATAGAATACGACGGCATGCGGTGCTGCCTGCTGGATTTCCTGGAAAGTCTTCCATACAACGGCATAAGTCTGGGCTTCTGTAAGACCCAGCTTACAGGTATCCGGGAGTGCATAAAGGATCAAGATTCCACGCTGGCGTTCTTCTTTTTCTTCTTTAATTTCCAGTCCGTCCGTGTAAGAATGTACAATGTCATATCCATCTGCAAGGTAAAGCCCGGACCTGGGTACACACTCATGCCTGTCAAATGTCTCTTTAAATTTTCCGTATTCATGAGCGGAAACCATCTTCCCTGCTTCTGGAAGAAGCTCTCCTTCCACATTAGTAAGAAGAACCGGGTTCTCTCCTGCTTTTCCATGGAATTTTCTTGGAATCAGGTAGGCTTCGCGGAGCAGATCAAACATACTTTTTCCACACAATTCCAGAAGAAGTGCACTTACATCCCCATTCTGGTAAGCGTGAAAGAGCACCTGCAAAAAGTGGTCCGGATTCTCATCCACCAGCATATGTTCATCATCCAGATATTGGTAAAACACTTTCCGAAGCCTTCCTGATGCCTCCGGGGAAGCCAGGATTCTGGAAAAAATATCTTCTACAGCTTGTTCTCTTGGTAAAACTGTTTTCATACTAAAACGCCTCTTTTTCTGTTTGGATCATAATGAGAGCTGTACCTGTCTCTTTTCGGGAGGGATTATAGCATTGTTATAGTCATACCGCAATAGGATGAGAGATTTCTTTTTCATATCATATTTTTATGTCTGCCATATCACAGACCGTTGTAAGTGTTTTCCATTACAAGTTTCCATGAAATAAAATTTGTGAAAAATACCGTATCTTATCATCGGTCCCCCAGCAGGTCATTCCCACCGCATCTGCCATTTCCTGGGCATCAACACAGTAGGCGGACAGGCAGGAATAGTGCCTGTAAGGACCAGCGGACATGATCAGCAGGTCGGTATTTCCAGATTCCATTATTTTAGAGGCCAACTGTTCGGTGAGTTTATTGTGCGCAAGCTTCGCCATTTTATAGTCCATATCCTTGCTTTGTATCGTCTGTAGAATAAGCGCTTTTTCATAGGATAATACCCTTTGTTTCATAGATTCTACCGTTCCGCATTCAGGTGGACATGCTGGATTCACGTTGTAACATCCACACTGATTTTCTTCACAAAACTTTCGGTATTCCGGTTTGAATACGAGTTTTTTTGTGTCCATGATTGCCGTATTTGAAAAACCAAGTTTTTTCGCTTCTTTTATGTAATCCATAAAGTACTTTCTCCAAGTTTTTTCTAATTACCAAAATTTTTTCCATACGCTGTTTTTATACATGCCCTAATAGAATGGTATTTTTTAATTCCCTTGCCGCAGCTCCCATAGGATGCTGGCTGTCATACACCAGGCAGATCTGGCGCTCCGGAATTTCATCTTTTAATGGGATCTGTACGATCTCTTTTTTCAAAAGGGAAGGTACGGCCATTGGCTGGGGTAAAAATGCAAGCCCGAGCTCGCATTTTACCAGAGGCAGAATCTGGTCCGCAGTGGCAGCTTCCGTATCCGGGGAAAGATCCAGGCCATGAGATAAAAATACACTGTTGTAAAATTTATAGGTCATAGTTTCCCGCCCAAGAGAAATCATCGGATAGTTCTTTACCTCCCGAAGGGAAAGCTCCTGGCTGCCAAGGGCGGTAAAAGTAGTGCCTCCAACCAGAATCTCCTGAAAAGGCATGAGCATGATCTGTTTCAATGGGGGATCCACCTCTGCCGGAGTGGAAACTACTGCAAAATCAATCTTTCCGCTTTTAACGGATTCAATGGCTTCCGGTGTGGAATGGTTGTAAAGCTTCAGCCGGATTCCCGGATAAGTCATGTGAAAACTTTTTAATTTATCCAGCAGAAAAATATTGAGGGCAGTTTCACTGGCACCGATGGCTACACTTCCGTGGGATAATCCGGAGCTGTCTGCCAGTTCCTCTTCTGCTGCCTGAAACTGCTCCATTGCACTTAGCACATGATTATAAAGCCGTTCTCCTTCCGGAGTGAGCTGTACGCCGCGGTTGGTACGGATAAATAAAGTGGTATTCAGCTGTTGTTCCAGACAATTCATGGCCCGGGTAATATTAGGCTGGCTGTTGTTTAACGCCTGGGCCGCCTTGGTAAAGTTGTGGTATTTTGCCACATAATAAAAGATCTTATAATACTCGAAATTAACGTCCATAATATTTTTTCTTTTTTTGACATGTCATATATTTATTTCAGTCATATCAATTATATCTTTTACTTATTACTACGTCAAGCGTATTATGTACTCGAACAAAAAAGAACGCTGTTGTAGGGCAAAAAGCGGTTTATTGTAATAGGAAAACAGCTGCCCGACCAGTTTTCAAAGGAGGAACAAATGCTTACAGCAGTAACCGGTATTAACTGGGGCGATGAAGGAAAAGGACGTGTGATCGATCTTCTTGCAGAGCAGGCAGATGTGGTTGTCCGCTACCAGGGCGGAAACAATGCAGGTCACACAGTGGTAACCACCCAGGGCAAATTCGTTTTAAATCTTCTCCCCTCTGGTATTTTACATCCAGGTGTGGTGTGCGTCCTCGGGGACGGAATGGTGGTTGACCTGGAACATCTTTCCCAGGAAATCCATGAAATAGAGAAAAAAGGAATCCGGGTAACACCGGATCATCTGAAACTTTCAAAACGTGCTACAGTCTCCATGCCATGGCATAAGGTGCAGGATGAGTTAGAAGAAAACAGACTTGCAAAGACAGGAAGTGCCTTTGGTTCTACCCGCCGTGGAATCGCCTATGCATACAGTGACAAGTACCGTAAAAAAACACTTCGCCTGGGAGATCTCCTTCATTTAAAAGAGGATTCCGTAAAAGCCAGATTAAAAACCATGCTGGTGGCAAAGAACCTGGAGCTTGCAGGCTGTTATCATCAGGAGCCAATGTCCTACCCTGCACTCCTTACCTGGTGTGAGGAACAGGCTGAACTGTTTGGTCCCTATATTGCAGACACCGGGGAATATCTGGAACAGGCAGTGTCAGAGGGCAAAAAGGTGGTACTGGAAGCCCAGCTTGGAGCCATGAGGGACATTGATTACGGTATTTTCCCCTATACCTCAAGTTCCTCTACCATTTCTGCCTATGGTCCCATTGGTGCCGGAATCCCTGGAAAATCCCTGGATCACGTAATTGGCGTTTTAAAAGCGTATTCCACCTGTGTTGGCGCAGGTCCTTTTGTGGCAGAACATGCCATGTCCGATGACTGGGAAGAAGCGTTGCGGAAAGCTGGCGGTGAATATGGTGCTGCCACCGGTCGTCCCAGAAGGATAGGTCCCTTTGATGCCGTAGCCAGCCGCTATGGGTTAAAATGCCAGAATGCAGATAAGATCGCGTTGACAAAAATGGATGTCTTAAGTTCCATGAAAGAGATTCCTGTGATCACAGGCTATAAACGTGACGGTGTTATAGTAACCGATTTTGATCCTATGGATGAACTGGATAGTTATACCTCTGTAGTAGAAATGCTTCCAGGATGGAAATGCGATATTTCGGGCTGCCGGACCTATGAAGAGCTTCCGGAGAATGCAAAAGCTTACATTCGTATCCTGGAGCAGCTTCTGAACCATGAAATCCAGTTTATTTCCGTCGGAGCCAGACGGGATCAGTTTTTAACAAAAGGAGCCTGGTTATGAGACATTTGATCGATCCACTTGATTTTACCCTTGAAGAAACTACAAAAGTTCTGGATCTGGCTGACCGCATTGCAGAAAGTCCAGAAGTGTACAGCCATGTGGCAGATGGGAAAAAGATTGCCACTCTTTTTTACGAACCAAGTACCAGAACCCGTCTTTCCTTTGAATCTGCCATGTTAAGCCTTGGCGGAAAATCCCTTGGCTTTGCAGGTGCTGAACAGTCCAGTGCCACAAAAGGAGAAACGGTAGCCGATACTGCCCGGGTGGTAAGCTGCTATGCAGATATCATTGCAATGCGGCATCCCAAGGAAGGCGCTCCCCTTCGCGCTTCCATGTATGCCACAGTGCCGGTAATCAATGCCGGGGATGGCGGACATAATCATCCTACCCAGACATTAATCGACCTTATGACCATCCGCCAGAGAAAAGGTCATCTGGATCACCTGACAGTTGGTTTTTGCGGTGACTTGAAATTTGGAAGAACCGTACACTCCCTTGTAAACAGTCTGGTACGTCATCCAGAAAATGAGTTTTACTTCATCTCCCCGGAAGAGCTTAAAATCCCGGATTACGTAATTGAAGAGACCTTAAAGCCTAACCATTCTTTTTACAAAGAGGTTACCAGCCTGGAGGAAACACTTCCCAAACTGGACATACTCTATATGACAAGGGTTCAGAAAGAGCGTTTCTTTAACGAAGAAGATTATGTCCGGTTAAAGGATACCTATATTTTAAACCGCGAGAAGCTGAGTCTGGCACAGCCGGATATGCCGGTTCTCCATCCTCTTCCAAGGGTGGATGAGATTGTCTCAGATGTGGATCAGGATCCAAGAGCCGCTTATTTTGACCAGGTACAAAACGGAAAATATATCCGTATGGCACTTATTATGGCGCTGCTTGAAATCCCGGATCCGCTGACAGAAAGGACGGTGCTGTAATGTTAAAGATTGAATCTATCCAAAATGGAATTGTGATCGACCATATCCCGGCTGGAAAAGGAATGGATATTTACAAGTTATTGGAACTGGACTCCCAGAAGCAGTCCATTGCCCTACTGCAGTCCGTAAGAAGTGAAAAATACGGCTGTAAAGATCTGATTAAAATAGAGGGGTTTACAGAGCCTGAGCGTCTTGAAGTCCTTGGTTATTTGAACGATGGAGTCACTTTGATCGTAATTCGCGATGGAAAGGTGGTAAAAAAATATCATCCTGTTCCGCCAAGAACTTTAAAAAATGTAATCAAATGCAAAAATCCCCGCTGCATTACCAGTACGGAAGCAAACTGCGAGCACATCTTCAAATTGTCCTCCAGTGGAAAATATAGATGTATTTACTGCAACCAGGAAGCTTCCCTCTTAAGATAGAAACTACCAAACCCTCCCTTGTATGTCGCTTAAGAGGAAAATACCCTTTAGGTTTATTTCTATTCCTAAAGGGTATTTAAAAAAATATTTAAATGCATTAGCAGTCATGGCAATAATAGGGATCGTCTTTGCCAGTTCATGGGAACTTCTGCGGATTGCTTTCGTTGCCTCATAGCCATTCATAACCGTCATCTGCAAATAAAGTCGCATACAAGGATCCAATCACACCCGCACCATAAATCAATATTCTCATAAGAAACATTCCTCTTACCCCAGTGCCACATCCAGGATCATCATCAAACTAAATCCAAGTGCAAAGAAAAGCGTACCGATATTCGAGTGCTGTCCCTGAGACATTTATTAGCATTATGTATTCCTTTCTGTATAGTCAAAAGTACTTTCACGTCGTTCTGCTGTTAGATTCAACTAACTGTCATGTATAAAAGAAACCGTGCAAAAAGCAAACTGTAATTTCACACGGTTTTCCTTATGTTTAAGTATATCACTTACGAAATCATATAACAATATAATTCTTTTAACAATTTACAAGAGAAAGATCATCCATGTATGCACGATCTGCAAAAATCTCAGATGCTGTGCGAAGTCCCTTGCTCTCAGCGATATCACCAAGAACTGCTCCTGCACAGTAATAAACGATCAGATCTTTGTCATACTCGCAGATTGCCTCACAGATCGCTGTGGAAATATCCTCGTCATACTGGCAGGCATTCCCCTCCCCATTGCTCCATGAGGAGCGACATGCTGAAGCTTCATTCCGTAGCTCTTGGTAAATGCAGCCAGTGCTCCGATCTGGTATCTGACGTAATTCTTAACTTCATCATGAGAAAGGACCCCCTTTCTTCGTCCAAAGCCAAGAAGATCCGGATATCCAAGATGGGCTCCAACCATAACGCCACGTTCCTTTGCCATGCGGACTACCTTATCCATTACCATCGGATCGCCTGCATGCCAGCCACATGCTACATTTGCTGTTGTAACATATTTGATGATTTCTTCATCGCCGCCAAGCTTATATGTGCCAAAGCTCTCACCCATGTCACTGTTTAAGTCGATACTGTACATGTTGCTATCTTTCTTTACTTGTTGAAAGTATAACATGTTAAATAAAAATAATAAAATAGATTATTTTTTCAGAATATATTAA
>OLQF01000966.1_pt1 | contig 15448 bp, 16 predicted proteins | sample 1643171 | NCBI WGS metagenome assembly OLQF01 (sample SAMEA3136702, study PRJEB25190) | human gut metagenome | reverse complement strand
AGTGTACCATAAATGCCTTTTTATTTTTCTAACTTAATTTTACAATTCGCGTTTTGAAAACTACTTGCTATACAAGTAGTTTTCAAATAATTTTATCATCCTAATCTTCAACAACAGAAAAAATCCAAATTTTAAAATTTAGGCTTGACTAAAATATTTTTTTTGTATACCATGTAATCATGATAATCATTATCATTTAGAAGGAGAAAGTTATGTTAGAAGTGAAAAAGCTTACTGTTTGTTATAACGATTTTTTAGCATTGAACGAGATTTCTTTAAAAATACAAGAAGGTGCTTTAACAGGTATTATTGGTCCAAATGGTGCTGGAAAATCTACATTGCTTAAAGCAATGTTAAATATTATACCTCATCAGGGAGATGTCTCCATTAATAATGAAGACATCAATAAAAAACTGGTAAAGATTGCATATGTAGAACAAAAAGCTGATATTGATTTTACTTTTCCAATAAAAGTAAAAGAATGTGTATCTATGGGAACATATGCCGGAATGAAAGTTTTTCAAAGAATTAAAAATGCAGAATGGCAAAGAGTTTCAAAGGCTTTGGAAAAGGTCGATATGGGAAAATATTCTAATCATCAAATAGGAGAATTATCTGGAGGACAATTTCAACGTGTACTTTTAGCAAGATGTCTTGCTCAAAATGCGGATTTCATATTTTTAGATGAACCATTTGTAGGGATAGACTTAGTTAGTGAACGAATAATTATGGATACGTTAAAAGAATTGAAACATCAGGGAAAAACAGTGCTAATTGTGCATCATGATTTAAGCAAGGTAAAGAAGTATTTTGATAATATTATTCTTTTGAATCGAAATCTAATTGCTCACGGAAGTGTAGAATCTGTATTTAATGAAGAGAATTTAAAAAAAGCCTATGGAGATACTATATTTATTGGAGAGGGGGAATAATATGCTTCAAAATTTTATTAATGGTCTGTATGACTTTCACTTTTTACAGAATGCTCTAATTACATCTGTAGTTATAGGGATTGTTTCTGGAACAGTAGGTTGTTTTATTATTTTAAGAGGAATGTCTCTTATGGGTGATGCTATTTCTCATGCTGTTTTGCCAGGAGTAGCAATTTCTTATATTTTAGGTATTAATTTTTTTATTGGTGCGATTGTATTTGGTCTATTAGCTTCTATCATTATTACTTTTATAAAAAGCAATAGTGTAATAAAAGGAGATACAGCAATTGGTATTACTTTCAGTTCTTTTTTAGCACTAGGAGTTATCCTTATAGGAGTTGCAAATAGCTCAACGGATTTATTTCATATTTTATTTGGAAATATTTTAGCTGTACAAGATATTGATAAGTGGATTACAATTGGCGTTTCGGTTTTAGTGTTGGTTATAGTAGTTCTATTTTTTAAAGAATTATTAATCACTTCTTTTGATCCATTAATGGCAAAAGCAATAGGGATGAATGTCAGTTTTTATCATTATCTATTGATGGTTCTATTAACTTTAGTAGCAGTAACAGCTATGCAAAGTGTGGGAACTATATTAATTGTTGCAATGTTAATTACACCAGCAGCTACAGCATATTTATATGCAAATAGCTTGAAAACTATGATATTTATTTCTGCAACAGTCGGAGCAAGTTCATCATTGCTTGGATTGTTTATTGGTTATAGTTTTAATATAGCAGCAGGATCAAGTATTGTTTTAACAGCGGCATTCTTATTTGTAATTAGTTTTCTAATCTCACCAAAACAAAAATTTTTAAGAAAGAAGGAGAGAAAGTTATGATGAGAAAATGGGAAGCAGTACTGGGAAGTCTGGGGATTTTGATTGCTCTTTTTATATTCGGGGCATGTTCAATAAATAGTAAAGACAAAGATAAAGTGGCTTCGAACGAAAAATTAAAAGTAGTAGTTACTAATTCGATTTTAGCAGATATTACCGAAAATATAGCAAAAGATAAAATTGATTTACACAGTATCGTACCTATTGGGAAAGATCCCCACGAATATGAACCTTTGCCTGAAGATGTTCAAAAAACTTCAAAAGCAGATTTGATTTTTTATAACGGTGTTAACTTAGAAACTGGAGGAAATGCTTGGTTTACAAAATTAGTTAAAAATGCGAACAAAGAGGAAAACAAAGACTATTTTGCAGCAAGTGATGGCATAGATGTTATTTACTTAGAGGGTCAGAGTGAGAAAGGGAAGGAAGATCCCCATGCTTGGTTAAATTTAGAAAACGGTATTATTTACGCTAAAAATATTGAAAAACAGTTAGCGGAAAAAGATCCTGATAATAAAAAATTCTATAAAGAAAATCTAGATAAGTATATTGAAAAATTGGATTCTCTAGACAAAGAAGCTAAATCTAAATTTGCTTCAATTCCGAATGATAAAAAAATGATTGTTACAAGTGAAGGATGCTTTAAATATTTCTCGAAAGCGTATAATGTGCCTTCTGCTTACATTTGGGAAATCAACACTGAAGAAGAAGGAACACCAGATCAAATAAAACACTTAGTTGAAAAATTACGCACAACAAAAGTTCCCTCCTTATTCGTGGAAAGCAGTGTGGACGATAGACCAATGAAAACAGTATCAAAAGATACCAATATTCCTATCTATTCAACGATTTTTACTGATTCAATTGCAGAAAAAGGACAAGATGGTGATAGTTACTATGCGATGATGAAATGGAACCTGGATAAAATTGCTGAAGGCCTTTCGAAATAATTTGGAGGGTAGGTATGGTACAAATTAAAACAACTACTATACTAATTTATTTACTAGCAATTCAGGAATTATCAAAAAGAAAAAAGAAATTAAAAAATAATGATTTAGCAAAAGTTCTAAGTGTTAGTCCAGCATCTGTAAGTGAGATGCTGGCTAAACTTAGATATGAGGACTATTTAGATATAGGATTTCAATTAACTGATAAAGGGAAAAAATTTATTGACGATTACAAAAAAGGTTTTAAGTAAAAGACTTTATTTTTAGGGAGGATAAGAAAATGGCTATTGGAGTGATTATGATAGGACTTATCCTAATAACTGGATATAATTTTTTTAAATCTTTCTCGGATTATTTTAGAAAAGGTGAATGATTTAGATGAGTCTATTAATTCTTGTAGGATTGCTTTTTGTATCAGTTATTTTGCTCTTTCTCATTAGTTTAGCTCTAAGGAATGAGTTCAGTAATAGACGAACGATTGAAACTTCAAGTCCTGTGTAATATAATATAGTTAATTCATCTTATTAGGAGGAAGTACCCATAGAAACCAGAGATTATATTACAACTCACCAAAAATTAATAGAAAGTGGACTAAGCCATTTTGAAAAAGAAGGATTTCAGCAAACTAAGATAAGGCAACTGTGCTTGACCGCAGGCGTAACTACGGGTGCTTTTTATAAACATTTTACTTCTAAGGAAGCGTTATTTGAAGAAATTATTCAGCCGCATATTAATGCGCTTATTAACATGTATAATGAAGAGTTTACCAAATACCTCTTAAACTTAGAAAATATAGATATAGAGAAAAGTTGGAGAGAGAACTTCAATGAATTAGATCCATTTATTAATTATATTTTTGAGAATAAACGTATATTCGATTTGGTTTTATTCCAATCAGCTGGAACCAAATATCAAGATATTGTTGAAAAAATTACATCATTTGTGACAAAAAAGACAGTCTGTTGTCTAGATAAGTTAAAGACTATCGGAATGATCAATCAAAATTTAGTCTTTAATGAAGAAGAAATCCACTTCTACATTTACTCATTCTACGCTACATTCTATGATATATTGAAGCATAGCTATTCAAAAGAAAAGACTATGCTATTAACCAGAAGATTGTATCGATTTTCTGTTCCTGGGTGGATTGAATTACTGAGTTAATTAAAAAAAAGCTTGCATTGAGAATTGTTCTCAGTTATGCTTTTTGATAAGATCGCACTGTTATCTGAATAACGGTGCATTTTTATCAGCTTAAGATAACAGTGCGATCTTATTTTTTGGAGGTGAAAGAGTGTCAAAAATCAATCCGTTAACCTTAATTACTTTAAATATTTTTTTCCCGGTCATTATTTTTTTAGGAAAGGGAAATATATTTCAAGTGGGGTGTTTCATTATTGCTACAGTTTTAGTATTGATGTTTCGTAAAATAAAGACATGTATTTATTTCATCTTGATTTATTCAGTTCTGTTTTTAGCAATGAAAATTATTGATGCTATCAAGATAGAGTTTTTTACTATTTTTTTTGGGACATCCTTATATATTGTATTTCGAATGTTGCCGGTCGTAATGATTTCATGGTTGTTGGTTAGTGTCTATACTAGCAATGAATTATTATCCTCTTTAGAAAAAATACATTTACCGAAAAAAATAATGTTAAGTATTACAGTAGTGATCAGATTCTTTCCGACTTATCGTTCTGAAATAAGAATGATTAAAGAATCTTTAAAAATGAGAAACATTCGCTTGTCTTTTTTTCAGCCTCTGCAATATTTGGAATTTCTGTTAGTTCCCGTTCTTATACGTGCAACTATGATTGCTGAAGAAATGACCGCTAATGCAATAACAAAGGGGATAGAATCTCCTGTGAAAAGAAGTTCTTACTATAAAACAAACATGAGCTTATTAGACTATATCATCCTGTTTTCCGTTACTATTTTTTTCTTAAGTATTTTGATTTGAGGTGAAAGAATTGTTTGAATTTAACAATGTTTCTTTTTCATATAAGGATGTTAAGGAACAAGCGCTTGTTGACCTTAATTTTTCAATAAAAAAAGGCAGTCTTACATTGATTACTGGTTCTTCTGGGAGTGGGAAATCCACACTATTAAAGTTAATGAATGGACTTATTCCAAGACTTTATGACGGAAAATTGGTTGGGGAAATTTTATTTGAAAATAACTCGCTACAATCCTTAACACAAGAAAGTATATCAAAAAATATTGGCTACGTAAGTCAAGATCCTAGAGGACAATTCTTTACAACAAATACAACGAGTGAGTTAGTATTTTCGATGGAAAACTTTGGATTTACAAAAGAGCATATGGATAAAAGAATCAATGAATTAGCTGAATTATTAGATCTTTCAAATATATTAGATAAAAACATTTTTTCGCTATCAAGTGGTGAACGGCAGAAAATTTCTATTGGATGTAGTTTATCGCTAAACTCTAAATTAATTATATTGGATGAACCGTCTTCAAATTTGGACTTCAAAGCGACTAAGAAACTTGCTGACTTACTTTGTGATTTAAAAAATAAAGGATTTACTATTGTTATAGCTGAACATCGTTTTTACTATTTGAAAGAATTAATTGATCAAGTTCTATTTGTTAAAAATAGAACTGTAAAAACTACAACTATTCAGTTGTTAAAAACTGAAAACAATAACGCATTAAGGAAATTTGACATTTTTAATAGTTCGATTGAAGTTCCCTATATCGAAAAGGCAAGTGCAGATGTATTAAAAGTTGAAGAAATTACTTATGAAAATATTCTAAAAGACATAAATTTTGATGTCAAAGTTGGAGATGTTATTGGTTTGGTAGGGAAAAACGGTGTGGGGAAAACAACCTTACTAAGAATACTCATGAAGATTATTCGCCCTACCAAAGGAAAGATAATCGAAAATAAAAAAAATTTGTCATCGCCGTTTTTAGTAATGCAAGAAATGGATTACCAATTTTTCACAGAATCAGTGAGGAGCGAGTTAGCCCTTGGGAATGAAATAGTTAGTAAAGATCAGCAAGAAAAAATTTTAAAAAAAATGGAACTTTATAAAATGAAAGATCAATTACCGTTTGATTTATCCGGTGGAGAAAAACAAAGATTATTGGTTTCTATAGCTTCATTGTCAAAAACTAATTTATTTCTATTTGATGAACCTACAAGTGGGTTGGATTATATCAATATGGAAAGGATTGCTGACCTTATTAAAGACTTAAAAGAAAGGGGTGCAGTAGTTATAGCCACTCATGATCCGGAATTTCTTTATAAAACATGCAATAGAATTATTTATTTAAAAAATGGTGGAATAAAAAAAGATATAAAACTTAGAGTAGAAGATTCAACTTTGATAGAACAGATTTTTAATGACATAACGAAATAGAATTGAGGAGAATATATATGAAAACAAAAGATTATATTTTTATTGGTTTAGCTACAGTTATTTCCCTAGTAATTTACTTTTTTTCAATAATGATTAGTAGTATTGGTGGGGCGTTTGGTCACAGCATATCCCCAGGGATTTTTGGATTATTATCTGGAATCATATTTGTTTATATTAGTTATAACTACTCTAGAAAAGGAATTTTTACTATTTACACAATAGTTTTGTTATTATTTTTTACGTTAATGGGTGGGGCGTACTTACCTTGGTTTATCAGTTCGATTAGTACGGCGATCTTAGCTGATATTATTCTATCCGTATTTGGATATGATCGAGCAATTCCTCAAGTTGTGTCTTGGGCTCTAATGCAATTAGGCAGTGCTGCCGGACAGTGGATTCCCATATGGTTCTTTACAGATCGTTTTCGTCAAGACTGGATAGATAGAGGACAATCTGCTGCAACAATGGATGCAATGATCCACTACGCGGTGGGTATATGGGGAATCATTTCAGTGTTAGTTGTAGCAAGTTTATCTATGATTGGTGTATTGATTGGAAGAAAAGTCTTAAAAAAATACAAAAAATAGAACGTAGTTTACCTTCTATCTGTTTATACATCTCTAATTTACGCTATTACGGAAAGCATTAACAGTCGTAAACGAATAAGAGAAGAAATTGATTGCGGGGGAGAAAAAAATGAAAGTATACAAAAAATTATTTAGTTATGTCCCTAAAAAGAAATGCTACGGATGGTTAGCCACTTTATTTTCTGGTTTTTCTGTCGTATTAACAGTCTATGGATATTACAGTATTTACAAATTTCTTCAGTCTCTAATTATTGTAGGAGATGAATATTTAGCTAAGAGTTATGCGGTTCAAACTGTTGCTTGGTTAACTTTAGGAGCTTTATTCTATATTTTTTCTGGCTTATTTTCTCATATCCTTGGGTTTCGCTTAGAGACTAATTTGAGAAAAAAGGGAATTAGCGGTTTAACAGGAGCAAGTTTTCGTTTTTTTGATTTAAATTCTTCGGGATATATTCGAAAGACAATTGATGACAACGCGGCTAAAACACATATGGCAATTGCTCACTTGATTCCAGATAGTGCTCAAGCCATAGTAACACCTGTTTTATCAGTTGCCTTAGGCTTTTTCATTAACTTTAAAATTGGATTGGTTCTAATCGCCATGTTAGTAATTGGTGTATTCTTGTTAAAGAAAATGACAGGGAATACAAATTTTATTCAAAAATATCAAGATTCGTTAGATGTGTTAAGCTCTGAAACGGTAGAATATATCCGCGGAATTCAAGTTATAAAGATATTTGGTGCTAAAGTAACATCATTTAAAGCCTTGAATAAAGCAATTAACGATTATGCTAAGTTTGCATATAAGTATTCTTTGAGTGGGAAAACACCTTTTATTCTTTTTCAATGGCTATTTTTTGGTATAGTTTGCATTTTGATAGTTCCTATAACCTTTTTTATAACTTCTCTTACCACTCCCAAGATATTAGCTGTTGACTTGTTGATGTTGTTTTTTTTAAGTGGAATTATTTTTGTTTCTTTCATGAGAATAATGTATGTAAGCATGCACTTGTTTGAAGCAAGATATGCAGTCGAAACACTAGACTCCCTTTATTTAGAAATGAAGCAAGACCAACTAAAATATGGGAACGAGACACAGATTAAAAATTGTGACATTGCATTTGAAAATGTCAGCTTTTCATACAAAGAAGAGTGTGTTTTAGAAAATTTCAACTTAGTTTTAGAACAAAAAAGAATTTATGCATTAGTAGGAAAATCAGGAAGCGGAAAAAGTACGATAGCTAAACTAATTTCAGGTTTCTACAATGTGGATAAGGGACAGATTAAAATTGGTGGTAAGCCTTTAAATCACTATTCAAAAGACACGATTATTAACACAATTGCTTTTGTCTTTCAAGATACGAAACTATTCAATCAGAGTATTTACGATAACGTTTCTATAGCAAATCCTCAAGCGCCAGCAAGTAAAGTATTTGACGCGCTAAGATTAGCCGGTTGCGAATCGATTTTAGAAAAATTTCCCGAAAGAGAGCATACCTTAATTGGTAGTAAAGGAGTTTATCTGTCAGGAGGAGAAAAACAACGTATAGCTATTGCCAGAGCAATTTTAAAAGATGCAAAGATTGTTATTATGGATGAAGCCAGTGCATCTATTGATCCAGATAATGAGTATGAACTACAAAAGGCTTTTCAATATTTGATGAAAGAAAAAACAGTTATTATGATAGCTCATCGATTATCCAGCATTAAATCTGTAGATGAAATTCTTGTCTTGTCAGAAGGGAAAATAGTAGAACGTGGAAATCATAATGAATTAATGGCTAAACATCGAGTGTATAAACAATTGGTCACTAATTATGAGAATGCAAATGATTGGAGGCTTGACAATGAAAAGTTTTTATAAAAAAAAATTTGCTTTAACTGATCAGGGCGCAGAAGCTTTAACTAAAGCTTCTATTTCTAGTTTTTTTGTATACTGCATTAATATGGTACCAGCATTCATTATAATGATGCTGATAGACGAATTAGTTTTAGAAAATGCAAAGCCCCATTGGCTTTATTTTGCCGTATCGTTTGTTACTTTGCTTTTCATGTATTGGTTGTTAGATAGGGAGTATGAAAACTTATATAATAGTACTTATAAAGAAAGTGCGCATTTAAGAGTGCAAATTGCAGACGATTTGTCAAATTTACCATTATCCTATTTTTCAAAACATAATTTATCAGATTTATCTCAAACTATCATGTCTGACGTTGAAGGTATTGAGCATGCGATGAGTCATGCAATACCTAAATCCGGTGGTATGGCTCTGTTTTTCCCTTTTATTTCAGTGATGCTTTTGGTTGGTAATGTCAAAATGGGATTAGCTGTTATTTTGCCAACGTTATTTAGTTTTGTCTTAATCTTGTTATCAAAGAAATCCCAAACGAAAGCCAATACTAAATATTACGATACTTTGAGAGAAAACTCGGAAGAATTTCAAGAAACTATTGAATTGCAGCAAGAGATTAATAGCTTTAATCTATCTAAAAAAGTTCAAGACAGACTTTTCAAAAAAATGGAAGAGAGTGAAAGGATTCATTTAAAGGTAGAATTAAGTACTTTTTCAGTCATGGCCTTATCCTCTATTTTCTCATATGTTAGTTTAGCAGTAGTCATTCTAGTAGGCGTTCACTTACTGTTAACGGGTGAAGTGACTATACTCTACGTCGTTGGTTACTTACTAGCCGCAATAAAAATAAAGGATTCCTTCGATTCTATGAAAGAAGGAGTGCTTGAAATATTTTATTTAGCTCCTAAAATACAGCGAATTAGAGCTATGAAGGAAACTAGTATCCAAGAGGGATCAGATAGTTCTCTGAAATCTTTTGACATTGAGTTGCGAGATGTCTCTTTCTCATATGATAACAATACCCCAATTTTAGATCATATCTCGTTTACGGCTAAACAAGGAGAAGTGACTACGTTAGTAGGTGCTAGTGGTTCCGGGAAAACTAGTATCTTGAAATTAGTGTCTAGACTGTATGATTATGATGAAGGCTGTATTTTAATTGATGGGTATGATATTAAACGTGTATCTCCAGCTTCTTTGTTTAGCAAAATCGCTATTGTTTTTCAAGAGGTAACTTTGTTTAATACAAGTATTTTGGAAAATATACGTATTGGAAATAGTCAAGCGTCAGATGAGGAAGTGAAAAAAGCAGCTCGTTTAGCTAACTGCGAAGACTTTATTGAAAAACTACCTGACGGTTATCATACATTGGTCGGAGAAAACGGAAGTTCGCTTTCTGGAGGAGAGCGACAACGCCTATCCATAGCACGGGCTTTTTTGAAAAATGCGCCAATTTTAATTTTAGATGAAATTACTGCCAGTTTAGATGTGGAAAATGAAAAACGTATTCAGGAAAGTTTAAATCGTTTAATACAAGATAAGACAGTACTAATTATATCGCACCGCTTGAAGTCTATTGAAAAGGTAAATAAAATTGTAGTGATGGATCAAGGAAAAGTAGTTGATCAAGGTACTCATAGTGAGTTGTATCGAAGATCAGAAATATACAAAAATCTCATAAAGAAAACTAAACTATCTGAGAAATTCGTCTATGAAAAAGAAGCTCAATCACGATGATGAAATAGGCTTTAAATTAACCTACAAGTTTTGGGATATAGTTATAATTCTTTTTCAAAAAGAATAATTTTATTAAACAGCATCTAATTTTGAATACACGAAAGAATCAGTATGGGTGAATTAGTTCACTTAATGTCTATTCTTATAATATAAGGAATAATCAAAGTTTTAAAAAATTGGCGATAAACCAGTTAAGCATAAAAGATTGAATAAAAAGTTATAGTTTCTTTCATATTGCCGCTTTAAGTAGAGGAAAAGCTACTTAAAACGGTATTTATGTTTGACTTGACTAATAAAAGTGAATTCTTATTTTTCAGAGCTTAAACTACATGTTTTTTTAATAATCTGATTATCTCTATGCACCGATAAATTCGTTTTCAAATAGTTATCTATTCATATGAGTTTTATTTCATGTTATTTATTGTTGACAAGAGCAACTCTTGTTGGTAAAGTATCAGCGTCAAAACGTAACGTTTACGATTTGAGGTGTCTAAATCAAAATAAAAGGAGTATAAAGGTATATGGCAAAAAAGTCGAAAATTGCTAAAGCAAAGAAACAAATGGCGATGATTGAAAAGTATGCAGATAAACGTCAGGAATTAAAAGCCGCAGGAGATCGCACCGCTCTCGCTAAATTGCCAAGAGATTCAAATCCAAATCGTCTGAGGCTTCGTGATCAGACGGATGGTCGTCCAAGAGGGTATATGCGAAAGTCCCGTATTAAGTTTAGAGAACTTGCCCATCAAGGGTTGATTCCTGGAGTAAAAAAAGCAAGTTGGTAAGAGGAGGAAATATCATGGCAGTACCAGCAAGAAAAACATCTAAGGCGAAGAAACGGTTAAGAAGAACTCATCAAACTGTAGTAAAACCAGAAATTTCATTTGACGAGGCGAATGGTGATTATAGACGTAGCCATCATGTATCTTTAAAAGGGTACTATAATGGAAAGAAAGTAATTAAAGGAGCTTCAAAATAGTTTATATATAACTTTTAGGAGGGAACCAAAATGGAAATTATTTACCCACCTTTAGTTGAAGAAGGATTAAAGTATTATCTTGAAACGACCCAACAATCGCTAGATAAAAGTACTTTTTATCGTTCAATGGTAGAGAGAGGAATTATTACTGAAACGGGTTTGCCGACCCAACAGGCAATTGAAAATGGATTAGTCAAGGATTACTACGAGGATCAAGGGTTATCATTTGATGAGTTTTTAAGAATCTATCCAATTTTTGAAGAGTATGACAAGGAGTTATTTCAATGTATCGATGGTTATTGGGAGATACCTGTTGATATGAAAGAAAATTTAGTTTCACAATTGGAATCTGGCGAGTTAAATTTTGAAGATGCACAACAAATTCAAGCGTATCTTGAAGATCGATAAGTATTGAAGGAGGAAGATTTATGCGTCAAAATATTATTTTGGAATGTGTCGAAACTGGAGAACGTCTGTATCTCACCAGCAAAAATAAACGGAATAACTCTGAACGGCTAGAATTAAAAAAGTATTCTCCAAAATTGCGCAGGCGGGCAATTTTCAAAGAAGTGAAATAGGTAAGTGGTAAAAAGGTGACAAAATGAGCATACCAGTTACAATCGTTTCTGGGTTTTTAGGTGCTGGAAAAACAACGCTAATCAATCAAGCCTTGCAATTCTCACCCTATCCCAGGGAAGAAATTATTATAATTGAAAATGAGTTTGGTGAAGTTGGAATTGATCACAAATTAAAGGTATTAAAGTAGTATGTTTAATCAAATAGAACAAGATTGGATAATAGTTTATATTTTTAATCCTAGACCATTATTGGTGATTCAAAGACTGCAACCACACTGATTAACCTATCGAAGGGTACAATTCCAAAAACTAAAATCAAAACTAGTAATTCTAATGATATCAAAACTGAGTTGAACATTAAGTAGCCACAGTATCTAAAATGGTGAGGAATTAGCAATAATTACTACGCCGAAAGAAAAAGAATAATAGAGAAAACTTTCTTGTAAAAATTATCTATAAATTAGTTTTTATTACAATTGCGCTGTTTTATTTTACTTTATGATGATAAAAGGAAAGATAAAGTCATATGTCTGATAAAAATACCTATGCACGTCGTAGCCAACGTCACAAACAAGAACCTGATATCTGTGAAAATACAAATCAATTGAATGAAGCTGTAAAGTCCAAAACCGGAAACGAAAACAAACAACCAAAAATACCGAAGAAAAAATCTAATTATAGCAAGTATATATTCGCATTGTTTACCGCACATATTCTAGTAATTGTCGCTACTGGCGGTTATATTGTTTATACATTAAAACAGCAAGAAGTAGAAGCTCAAACCAAATATGAAACTGCTGCAAAAAATCTCATGGCTTCAATCCAAGAAGAGCAAGACCAAAGTGGAATTTCAACGAAAATAGATACTATAAATGACGGAGAAAATAAGTGCCTTGTTTACAGTCCAGTTTATGAAAGTACTGTTCCTTTCAAAAATGCAAACCAGCTCGTAGACGAGCTTGCTCAAAAGTAACAAAAGAAGCATCGTGAAAAAGAAGTGCTTACAGTTGCCAGAATAAAAGCAACAGCAATATCTTCTAAAATTGGTCAGTATAGAATTGAAGCAGATAGTTTTATCTGGGATCGCAGTAAGGAAAATTTTAAAAAGCTAGACAGTATTTCTGAGAAAACCATTTATGTTTCCGAAAAAACTGGTAAAGAAATCACAAATAAGGATTTGATTCCAGATGAAGGAAGTCTCTTAGGTATTCAACAGGTGATTCAGCAATCCATTCTTGATCACGCCAAAGAGCTTGAAAAAATAATTGATGCTGTATTAACGATAGATAGAATTTCTTACGAGAGTAAAATGACTTATACACCTGATGAATTGACCATCGACCTACCAAAGAACACAACTGAAACTACTAAAGTTACTCTAAAATACAGAGACATTGCGCCTTTTATTGATACAGATCTGGTTTCGCAAGAAAGTATAAAAGATGCGTTACCTGCATTAGATGAAAATAAAAAGTATGTCGCTCTTACTTTTGATGATGGACCCAATAATAGCTCAACACTTGATTTGTTGAATATACTAAAAACAAACAACGTGAAGGCTACTTTTTTCATGTTAGGACAGATGGTGGATCAAAACCCAGATGTTGCAAAACAAGTCCACGACGAGGGTCATGAGGTAGCATGTCACTTGTATTCTCATCCACAGTTGAATACACTTTCGACAGATGAATTACAAAGTGAAATGAATAAAGCTAATAAAGCAATTTTTAAGGCTACAGGCGTCTTGCCTCGCAATATCCGTCCTCCTTATGGCGCTATTGATAAAAAAAGTGCTGAAACAATTGGCATGCCAATTATTCAATGGAATATTGATTCGCTAGATTGGAAAACAAGAAATCCTGAAGCAATCAATAATGTTGTCAAACAGAATGTCTTTAATGGCGCAATCATCTTAATCCACGATATCCATCATGAATCAGTCAAAGCTGTACCAGGATTGATCACTATGTTAAAAAATGAAGGATACGAATTTGTGACGATCGATCAACTATTGTCAGGAAAACAAAAACCATTACATCAATATTTTGGTATGAATGATGAACGGTTAGTAGACTGACTGTTATTAAATTGCTAGGTACGTGAAGAAGTTATATTTGTAGTTTCTCTCTCAGAAAAAAAGTTAAGCAAAACAAATTGATAAAGAGTATCAAGAATGCTAATCCTTATTAGTTAAAGTTCTATCTGGAAAAAGCAAAAGTATTTGAGACACAACACGCAGCCTTTGGATATTTAGCTTTGGATTATGGATTGATACAAGTTCCTATTGCTGGACTAAGTCCTGAAGAAGAGCCATCTTCTGGTCAATTCGCTGAATTAAAAGAGTATGCCAAAAAATAATACCAATTATATTTGTTTTAAAAAGAATGCTAATGATACAAAAACTTTGGCCAACGAAGCTGGGATAAAATTGGAAGTATTGAATCCTCTTGAAAGTCTTATAAAAGAACAAATGAATAATGGTGAAGATTATGTTTCAGTAATGGAAGACAATCTAAAAGCGTTAGAGAAAACAACTATGGTTGCTGGTGAAGAGGTAGTTCCAGAAAAAGAAGCGAAGGATGAAAAGACAGTTGCTAGTGGGTACTTTAAAGATGTCGATGTGAAGGATCCCGAATTGAGTGATTATACAGGTGAATGGCAATCTGTTTATCCGTTGTTAAAAGATGGAATTTTGGATGAAGTTTTCGATTACAAAGCAAAACTCAATAAAGACATGACAGCTGCTGAGTACAAAGATTATTATACTACTGGCTATGAGATAGTTTTCCTTTAGTTAGATTTAACCTGCTCTTTATTATGCATAGAAAGAGGATTCCTATGAAAAAAACTATTACAATCCTAACTGACTATCTTGGTTTAGGAAAAATTGATATGAAGATAGGAGACGTAATAATTATTGGGATTTTGATTATTAGCTCCTTTATACCTTTATTTATTTTTTCTCTTGAGAAGGGGAACCAAGGAACTACTAAATATGCTGTTGTTCGAATTAATGGCAAGGAAGTAGATCGCTTTAATTTAGATAAAATCAGTCATAAATATGTGAAGTATTATCCAGCTAAGGGACAATATAATATTATTGAGATTAAAGATGGAAAGATCCGAGATAGAGAAGATAATAGTCCTGATCAGATTGCAGTTAGAACTGGATGGATATCAAATCCTGGTCAGACTAGTATTTGCTTACCCCATAAATTAGTTATTAGTATTGAGAAAAAAGGAAGTCCTGATTATTATATTTACTAATAAAATCTGACTTATTTTAGAGAAGTGGTTACTATTTTTAGTATTGTAAGATTACAGTAATGTCTTCTTTCTGGGTAAAACGGTTGTAAAAATCTATATTTACCAGTGTTATATTATTACCAAAAAGGCGCAGTGAAATAATTCTGCAAAAAACCGTTGGGGCTCTAGGGCTCTAATGAGTTTTGTCTTTTACATATAGTGTAAAGGGCAGAAAAAGGGAAAAATTTCGCATATTAAAGACCATCCTTTTCCAAATCTTCAAGTATGTTAGCACGCATGTTTTTAGTTACGCGAATTGTAAAATTAAGTTAGAAAAATAAAAAGGCATTTATGGTACACTC
>OLQF01000960.1_pt1 | contig 15507 bp, 15 predicted proteins | sample 1643171 | NCBI WGS metagenome assembly OLQF01 (sample SAMEA3136702, study PRJEB25190) | human gut metagenome | reverse complement strand
GCTTGAAACAGAACTAGGGGTTGATCTGTTTATTCGCGAGAATCAGCGTTTACGTCTCTCGCCTGCCGGGCATAACTTTTTACGCTATAGCCAACAAATTCTCACGTTAGTGGATGAAGCGCGGAGCGTTGTCGCTGGCGATGAGCCGCAAGGTTTATTTTCTCTGGGATCGCTGGAAAGCACCGCTGCAGTGCGCATTCCGGCCACGCTGGCGGAATTTAACCGTCGTTATCCCAAAATTCAGTTTTCACTTTCCACCGGCCCTTCCGGCACTATGCTGGAAGGTGTGCTGGAGGGAAAACTGAATGCGGCATTTATTGATGGGCCCATTAACCATACTGCCATTGACGGGATACCGGTATACCGCGAGGAACTGATGATCGTCACGCCACAAGGACATGCGCCAGTAACCCGTGCCAGTCAGGTGAATGGCAGTAACATTTATGCCTTCCGCGCCAATTGTTCGTATCGTCGCCACTTCGAAAGCTGGTTTCATGCTGACGGTGCCGCTCCGGGAACTATTCACGAGATGGAGTCTTATCACGGGATGTTGGCCTGTGTGGTCGCAGGAGCAGGCATTGCGCTTATTCCACGCTCAATGCTGGAAAGTATGCCGGGGCATCACCAGGTTGAAGCGTGGCCGTTAGCTGAGCAATGGCGTTGGTTAACAACCTGGCTGGTCTGGCGTCGTGGTGCGAAAACGCGTCCGCTTGAGGCATTTATTCAACTGCTGGATGCGCCTGACTCGGCAAAACAGGGTTACCAATGAGCTATTTTTGATAGTTCATACGGCTAATATGCTCTATATAGTGATGTTCCGATGACTTATGACTATATGGGGCAAATATGGTTACGCCAGTAAGCATCAGCAATTACATATCTCTTCCTGATGATTTTCCCGTTCGTAATATTGCACCTCAAGTAAAAGAAGAACAGGCCCCCTTCCTGATCGTCATTAAAATGTGATGTTAACAACTCTCTGATGCGTGACAGAACAACCGTCAGAGAGATGGAAATGCGATCCAGATCACAAATGCATTGTATTCACATCATTAACCGTTTTAAGATCATTTCATCACTTTTTCGCAACTCACCCGATAATCTGTTATGACAACAAACACTGTTTCCCGCAAAGTAGCGTGGCTACGGGTCGTTACGCTGGCAGTCGCCGCCTTTATCTTCAATACCACCGAATTTGTCCCTGTTGGCCTGCTCTCTGACATTGCGCATAGTTTTCACATGCAAACCGCTCAGGTCGGCATCATGTTGACAATTTATGCATGGGTAGTGGCGCTAATGTCATTGCCTTTTATGTTAATGACCAGCCAGGTTGAACGCCGCAAATTACTGATCTGCCTGTTTGTGGTGTTTATTGCCAGCCACGTACTGTCGTTTTTATCGTGGAGTTTTACCGTTCTGGTGATCAGTCGTATTGGTGTGGCTTTTGCACATGCGATTTTCTGGTCTATTACGGCGTCTCTGGCGATCCGTATGGCTCCGGCCGGGAAGCGAGCACAGGCATTGAGTTTAATTGCCACCGGTACAGCACTGGCAATGGTATTAGGTTTACCTCTCGGGCGCATTGTGGGGCAGTATTTTGGCTGGCGAATGACCTTCTTCGCGATTGGTATCGGGGCGCTTATTACCCTTTTGTGCCTGATTAAGTTACTTCCCTTGCTGCCCAGTGAGCATTCCGGTTCATTGAAAAGCCTCCCGCTATTGTTCCGCCGCCCGGCATTGATGAGCATTTATTTGTTAACTGTGGTGGTTGTCACCGCCCATTACACGGCATACAGCTATATCGAGCCTTTTGTACAAAACATTGCGGGATTCAGCGCCAACTTTGCCACGGCATTACTGTTATTACTCGGTGGTGCGGGCATTATTGGCAGCGTGATTTTCGGTAAACTGGGTAATCAGTATGCGTCTGCGTTGGTGAGTACAGCGATTGCGCTATTGCTGGTGTGCCTGGCGCTGCTGCTACCTGCGGCGAACAGTGAAATACACCTCGGGGTGCTGAGTATTTTCTGGGGGATCGCGATGATGATCATCGGGCTTGGTATGCAGGTTAAAGTGCTGGCGCTGGCACCAGATGCCACCGACGTCGCGATGGCGCTATTCTCCGGGATATTTAATATTGGAATCGGCGCGGGTGCGTTGGTAGGTAATCAGGTGAGTCTGCACTGGTCAATGTCGATGATTGGTTATGTGGGCGCGGTGCCTGCTTTTGCTGCGTTAATATGGTCAATCATCATTTTTCGCCGCTGGCCAGTGACACTCGAAGAACAGACGCAATAGTTGAAAGGCCCATTCGGGCCTTTTTTAATGATACGTTTTAATGATTTCCAGGATGCCGTTAATAATAAACTGCACGCCCATACATACCAGCAGGAATCCCATCAGACGGGAGATCGCTTCAATACCACCCTTGCCCACCAGCCGCATAATTGCGCCAGAGCTGCGTAGACTTCCCCACAAAATAACCGCCACCAGGAAAAAGATCAGCGGCGGCGCAACCATCAGTACCCAATCAGCGAAGGTTGAACTCTGACGCACTGTGGAGGCCGAGCTAATAATCATCGCAATGGTTCCCGGACCGGCGGTACTTGGCATTGCCAGTGGTACAAAAGCAATATTGGCACTGGGTTCATCTTCCAGCTCTTCCGACTTGCTTTTCGCTTCCGGTGAATCAATCGCTTTCTGTTGCGGAAAGAGCATCCGAAAACCGATAAACGCGACGATTAAGCCGCCTGCAATTCGCAGACCGGGAATCGAAATGCCAAATGTATCCATCACCAGTTGCCCGGCGTAATACGCCACCATCATGATGGCAAATACGTACACCGAGGCCATCAACGACTGACGATTACGTTCGGCACTGCTCATGTTGCCTGCCAGGCCAAGAAATAACGCGACAGTTGTCAATGGGTTAGCTAACGGCAGTAACACCACCAGCCCCAGGCCTATTGCTTTAAACAAATCTAACATTGGTGGTTGTTATCCTGTGTATCTGGTTTATCAGCGAAAAGTATAAGGGGTAAACAAGGATAAAGTGTCACTCTTTAGCTAACCTTGCATCGCATTGACCAAAACTTGAACCGATTTAGCAAAACGTGGCATCGGTCAATTCATTCATTTGACTTATACTTGCCTGGGCAATATTATCCCCTGCAACTAATTACTTGCCAGGGCAACTAATGTGAAAAGTACCAGCGATCTGTTCAATGAAATTATTCCATTGGGTCGCTTAATCCATATGGTTAATCAGAAGAAAGATCGCCTGCTTAACGAGTATCTGTCTCCGCTGGATATTACCGCGGCACAGTTTAAGGTGCTCTGCTCTATCCGCTGCGCGGCGTGTATTACTCCGGTTGAACTGAAAAAAGTGTTGTCGGTCGACCTGGGGGCACTGACCCGTATGCTGGATCGCCTGGTCTGTAAAGGCTGGGTGGAAAGGTTGCCGAACCCGAATGATAAGCGCGGCGTACTGGTAAAACTTACCACCAGCGGCGCGGCAATATGTGAACAATGCCATCAATTAGTTGGCCAGGACCTGCATCAAGAATTAACAAAAAACCTGACGGCGGACGAAGTGGCAACACTTGAGCATTTGCTTAAGAAAGTCCTGCCGTAAACGAAAAAAGAGGTATGACGATGTCCAGACGCAATACTGACGCTATTACCATTCATAGCATTTTGGACTGGATCGAGGACAACCTGGAATCGCCACTGTCACTGGAGAAAGTGTCAGAGCGTTCGGGTTACTCCAAATGGCACCTGCAACGGATGTTTAAAAAAGAAACCGGTCATTCATTAGGTCAATACATCCGTAGCCGTAAGATGACGGAAATCGCGCAAAAGCTGAAGGAAAGTAACGAGCCGATACTCTATCTGGCAGAACGATATGGCTTCGAGTCCCAACAAACTCTGACCCGAACCTTCAAAAATTACTTTGATGTTCCGCCGCATAAATACCGGATGACCAATATGCAGGGTGAATCGCGCTTTTTACATCCATTAAATCATTACAACAACTAGTTGATAACGTGACAACGTCACTGAGGCAATCATGAAACCACTTTTATCCGCAATAGCAACTGCGCTTATTCTCTTTTCTGCGCAGGGCGTTGCGGAACAAACCACGCAGCCGGTTGTTACTTCCTGTGGCAATGTCGTGGTTGTTCCCACATCGCAGGAACAACCACCGTTTGATTTAAATCACATGGGTACTGGCAGTGATAAGTCGGATGCGCTCGGCGTGCCCTATTATAATCAACACGCTATGTAGTTATTGTCAGGCTCTGATCACAGAGCCTGACATTTCCGTAATATCTTCCTGAAGTCTCATATATTTTCGCCATTGTTGGCGATGAGATCCCGATACCAGTAAAACGATGCTTTACGTATCCGTTCCAGCGTTCCCTTCCCTTCGTTGTCTTTATCGACATAAATCATTCCGTAGCGTTTTTTCATTTCTCCTGTTCCGGCAGAAACCAGGTCAATGCAACCCCACGGGGTGTAGCCAATTAAGTCAACACCATCTTCAACTACGGCTTTTTTCATTTCCCGAATATGGGAGGAAAAGTAATCAATGCGATAGTGATCGTTCACCGTGCCGTCAGCTTGTCTCTGGTCAACCGCACCAAATCCATTTTCGACAATAAACAGCGGCAACTGGAAATGATCCCAGAACCAGTTGAGTGAATAACGTAGCCCTGCCGGATCAATTTGCCATCCCCATTCGGATGTATCGATATAAGGGTTGCTGACCAAATCTCGTGGTTCAACATAATCCAGTTGCGGATTATCTGGCGAAAATTGCGTCGTAAAAGACATGTAGTAGCTAAAGCCGATAAAGTCGACACAACCTCTGGCAAGAATCGCGTTATCATCTGGTGTGATATCGAGGTTGAATCCTTTCCTTGCAAAGTAATTCAGCATATGTTGCGGATAATATCCACGAGCATGAACATCAGTAAACCAGTAACGACGATGCATCGCTTTCGTGGCCATCATCATATCGTTGGGTGCACACGTCAGAGGATAGATGGGGCACATAGCAATCATACAGCCGATATTAAATTCAGGATTGATCAGTTTTCCAGTCTGTACCGCCAGGGCACTGGCAACTAACTCATAATGTACCGCCTGGTACATTATTTGTTCGCGCTCATTGAGATCTTCCTCTGGCGAATACAAGATACCGGAATTAGTAAATGGACACAGGCTTTCGCTGAAATTCACCTGATTATTGATTTCGTTAAACGTCATCCAGTACTTTACTTTTTCTTTATAGCGCGTGAAGACCGTTGATGCGAAGTGGATAAAAAAGTCGATCAGTTTACGGTTTCGCCAGCCACCATATTTTGTCACCAGATGATAAGGCATCTCAAAATGCGAAAGCGTCACCACAGGTTCCATTCCCTGCTTCAGGCATTCATCGAAGAGATCATCATAAAATTGTAAACCCTCTTCATTCGGCTCCTGTTCGTCACCTTGCGGAAAGATTCGTGTCCAGGCAATGGAAGTTCGAAAGCATTTGAATCCCATCCCGGCAAATAACTGAATATCTGTTTTATAGCGATGATAAAAATCAATTGCTTCATGATTGGGATAATTAAGTCCGTCGATAACGCCTTCTGTCACTTCACGCGGCACCCCGTGAGCGCCAGCAGTCATTACATCAGCGATACTGATGCCTTTTCCTCCTTCATTCCAGCCACCTTCCAATTGATGTGCGGCTACCGCACCGCCCCATAAAAAATCTTTTTTAAATCCTGACATACACAACTCCTTAACTAAAATAGATTACCACCAGACTTCCACCTGGATGCCGGCCATAAACTCGTTTTTGCTGTTCTCATTAAACTTAAAATTCGATAATTCGTTATCCAGAATATTGATATACGTCCCGTAGAAGCGAATTTCTGGTCGTGAACCTAAAATACTTTCACCCACTTTCAATGCATGCCAGAGTGTCGTTTTATAAGCCGATTCATTTAGCGTTACCCCCTGCTGAGTTTTGTTCTGTTGCTTAAACCAGCCTAATTCAAGCCCCGTCTGATTCCATGTATTCCAGATCCAGGCCGGTCTTATTACGGTGCGAATACTGTCAAAATCACTATGAGCGCCACTTTCATAACTATAAACATCTTCGCCATGAGAATAGACAAGCGCGTTAGCCATAATAATATTGTCAGTCAGATACATCTCGCCCTGAGAGATTAAACGCCAGGCGATCCCATTGGTATGGTCACCATAGTAATAGCGACCATGCGCCATCGTATTACTGGCATCTGAGAAACTGGCAAAACTGCTGGCATAGGAATTATTGGCAACCTGTAACGTAAATTCATTAAACGTATCGCGTTGCAAGTTTTGCCGTAAAACAGAAGTCAGCATCCAGCTATCTTTCATTTCAAAATAACTGTCGTCATTTTCATTATCTTGTTGTTGATCCGTTTTATTAGGTGCGGAATATTTAGCCATTAATGACAACGTCGCATCATCCCATAACGGGATATTGCGATAACGAACATCCACAGAATTGGTATTCATCTGACTGGTACGCGTAAAATCACGAGAGTAAACATCGACATCATCTCGGCTTAAGGACATATCAAACAGCCCTACACCAAGCGCCCAGTTTTCAATCCCCACACCCGCGGCAACATCCGTGGTTAAGGTTTTCCAGTCCAGCATTTGGATCTCATATTGCGGGAGTTTATGTTTGCCGACCCAGAAGTCTGCCTCTCGTGCGAAGGGTAAAAAACCTCGCGTTGTCAGATAAATATCACTGAACTGCATGATATTTTCATTGGCACTGTCACCAAACCAGGCATCGTTATACTGCTGACCTACGTTTCCATCATAGGTAACGACCGCATTTGCCGTTCTACCGTCCTGATTATAAACACGCTGATTTAAGGTCAGGTCAAACCAACCACTCATCTCGTTACCAAAACGTCCCAGAGAACCCGCTGCATAAGTTTGTGGTGAGCCGTGATTACCGGTGCCCCAGCCTGAGCGGAAGTACCCCTGATAGCTGAATCCAATATCATCCTTTATATATTTACTGATATCTTTCAGGGTCACGCTTTCGATAGTGGTTTTATCGCCTTTACTTTCAATAACGGCAATTTGCTGCGATCCATTTATAGTATGTGCTGCGGCAGACGAGTTCTGTTCACCGTTTTCATTTTTGATGTTATCAGCAACGGGAGATGTCGCTGATATTTCGGCAAGCGAGGCCGATTGATATTTATTTTCTGTGATGCTTTTTTGTAATGTCGAAAGTCGGAATTTATATACTCCCAGTTCATTCTGTGTTGCTTTCAGCTCTTGTTTATTTTGCGACAATTCATTTTCAAGCAATTCAAGGCGCTGCTCTATGGTTAATTTTGTTGCCATCGCGTTCAACGGAAACAATGCTGTAATAATAGAAATAGACAAAAGGCTGACGTTAAGCGTCTTTATATTCATAACTTATCCTTAAGAGTGTAGTAATTTCCTCCAGATATCGCACTGGAGAAAAAATCAGGCATGGAGCTCTTTTCTTAATGAAATAATTTCCCTGGCTAAATCCTGGCATAATATTGCATTCATCAAATGATCCTGTGCATGTATCAGAATTAAATTAACTTCTATTTTGCCACAGCCTTCATCCTGACTAATTAACGCGGTCTGAATCTTATGCGCCTGAAGACAGGCAGATTCAGAGCTGGCCATTAGTTTAGTTGCGCCCTGCCAGTCTTTTTGCCCGGCTTCCATCGCATCAGAACGAGCCTGTCCCGCGTTGATCAGTAACTCCATAACAAGTTCTTCATCTGCAAACATCACAATCTCCTTCCTGGGTAAATGGAATTATCCGTTAGTTGTCATGTTATTGACTTTGTTGGCGGCGATAACAAAAGGTAAATAGATCATTGTCGCCACACCTAAACATAAAAAACCAACCAGTAATGCCAGCCAGTTTCCCCCGGTTCCGAGGAAAGCAATTAAAGGTCCGGGCGTAGTCCAGGGCACGGCATAAGCAACCGGTGGAATAATTTCCATCGAAACAAAGAAGTAACCAATGGCACAGTTAACAATGGGAACCATAATAAACGGCACCATCATGATGGGGTTAAGTACAATAGGAAGGCCGAACATTATCGGTTCATTGATATTGAAAATACCGGGGATAAATGACATTTTTGCCAGATCACGGTATTCCGCACGCTTAGAAGCGATAAAAATAGCCAACAATAACCCCAACGTCATACCTGAACCGCCGCAGTTGGCGAATGCATCATTAATAGAAGTCCAGGTAATCGGATATGGCGCGCCCCAGGTAGTGCCGTGTTGAGCGGCCCAGGAGAGATTCTCCAGATTAGCCTCAGAAAAAACGGTTTCTCGAATTGCCGACGTTGTATTAGGTCCGTGGATCCCCAGCACCCAGAGGAAATTACCCACAGCCCCCAGGATAATTACCGCAAAGATATTCGTTCCCATATGTTTGAGCGGCGTCTGGATTAATGTGTAAATGAGATCATTTAATCCTGCCGGGGATATCAATGTCAGGCAATAATTAAGTGCGGAAAAGAACACCATGACAAAAAATATTGGCAATAAAACTTTAAATGAACGCGCTACCGCAGGAGGTACAGCTGCCGGCATCGTTATGGTGATTTTGGGGTTTCGAGCTAAGCGACAAAATATTTCACTGGTGATCAATGCAACGATAACAGCAACAAACAACCCCTGCGCGCCGAGATATTTGGTCGTCAGGAATGCCTGCCCATCTATCATCTGGTATGGGGTATAAACAATAAAAAATGCTCCTATTGCCGTTAATCCGCATAAAAGATCATCTTGCTCATAGCTAATCGCCACATTCCTGGCGACCAGGAAAGCAATCATAATTGACATGATATTTACAGAACCATTCATTACCGGAGTAAAAATAGCTTGTGCTTTTTCAAGGTTGGGGAAAATGCTGTTCAGATGCAGTAATCCGGCAATAAAACCGTCGGGCGATAATATGGCAAAGTTAATTAATATAATTAATGAGCTTGCCATGATAATTGGAAACGTAAAAACGAATCCATCTCTCACCGCTGCAACATGTTTTTGTGAGTTTAACTTGATAGCAACTGGAACAAGAAAACGTTCCATTCCACGTTCGAATGATGCCATTAATCCCATTTTTTTATACCTGTTGTCCTGGATATTTATACATCCCAATAAAGCATGTATGCCATATCCATTTTATGATGTGTGAAAAGTTAGTTCAGGTAATAGTTTAATAATATTAGATTCTTACTCTTGCAGTAGTTTCATCGCAAATTCAAGAACTGCCTGTCCGTTCATTGTGCCATAGTCTTTCATCTCGATAACGGCTACAGGCATTTTCCCCTGTGCAACGGCTTCAATCTCTGGTTTCTGAAAGCGAACTTGCGGACCAAGTAAAACAACGTCAACTTCGTTATTTTTAATTTTCCCTTTAGCCTCTGCAATCGCCAATGCGGAAATATTAACTTCAAGTGAAATAGCGGTAGCATGATCAATCATACGTTTAACCAGCATACTGGTTGACATGCCCGCAGCGCAAACTAACAATATCTTTTTCATATTTTTCCTTACTGGTATATAACAGACTACATTGTGTAAATATCATATCCCACAGTAGCTACACGTCCTGGTACATTGATCACAGTAATACAGCAATAAAGTTGTTCAACAACAGGGTGATAATTAAACGACTCGGCCATACGATAAACTAATCAGGTCTCAACTCCTTGTTTTCAATGGCTCTTAAAAGGTGCAAAAGTGATTTTTCAAAAGATTGCCCGCTTACTTAAATCCGAGATCAATGGCAATTCATGGCATGTTGGTGATTTGTTGCCGTCAGAAGCGGAACTCGCTGTTCGTTATAATGTTTCGCGTAATACCCTGCGTAAGGCATTATCCCTGCTGGAAGGCGAAGGAATTATTCACAGAAAGCATGGTTCAGGAACATACATTCAAAAAAAGAATTTTGTTGCACACATTGATCACATGAACAGTTTCAGTGAAATTGCACATAAAAGCGGCAAAGAGGCAGGAAGTCAGATTATGAAATTTGAAGTGCAGGATGCTTCTCCTACTATTGCGACTGAGCTGAATTTAGTGACTGGTGAGCAGGTTTATTACATAAAGAGACTGCGATTCATTGAGGATAATGCAGCACAATTAGAAGAAACGTGGATGTCAGTGGCACGTTTTCCTGATTTAACCGTATCGCATATGCAAAAATCCAAATTTTCGTATATTGAGAACGAATGCGGGATCAAAATCATTGGCACCTTTGAAACTTTCTCCCCGACTTTTCCTACCCCTGAAATCGCCAGTATTTTACGGATCAGCCCACGGGATCCCATACTTAAAATTCAGACCCAGGCTGTGGATAGTAACTCTATTCCGCTGGATTATTCGTTACTTTACAGCAATATTTTCGAGTTCCAGGTAAAGTACTTTTTCCCGCGATAAAAGCAGACGCACAGAGTGCTGGCATCACATTCTGTGCGTATGGTTTAGCCTCTGACCTTTACCGCTTTACGCCACCGCAAGCCAAATACATTGATATACAGCCCGGTCATAATGAGCACCGCACCGAAAAATTGCAGACCCGTTAAGCGTTCATCCAACAATAGTGCCGCACTTGCCAGTCCAACTACAGGCACCAGTAACGATAACGGTGCAACCCGCCAGGTTTCATAGCGTCCCAGTAACGTCCCCCAGATCCCATAACCAACAATTGTCGCCACAAATGCCAGATACATCAGAGACAAGATGGTGGTCATATCGATAGTAACCAGACTGTGAATCATGGTTGCGGAACCATCGAGAATCAGCGAGGCAACAAAGAAGGGAATGATTGGGATTAATGCGCTCCAGATTACCAGCGACATCACCGCCGGACGCGTTGCGTGCGACATGATCTTTTTATTGAAGATGTTGCCACACGCCCAACTAAATGCTGCCGCCAGGGTCAACATAAAGCCGAGCATCGCCACATGCTGACCGTTCAGACTATCTTCGATTAACACCAGTACGCCAAAAATCGCTAAGGCGATCCCCGCCAATTGTTTGCCATGTAGTCGTTCACCGAAAGTAAACGCGCCAAGCACGATAGTAAAAAACGCTTGTGCCTGTAACACCAACGAGGCCAGTCCAGCAGGCATACCAAAGTTAATAGCGCAGAACAGAAAGGCAAACTGCGCAAAACTGATGGTTAATCCATACCCCAGCAGCAAATTCAGTGGTACTTTCGGTCGTGCGACAAAAAAGATGGCCGGGAAAGCAACCAGCATAAAGCGCAAACCGGCCAGCATCAGCGGTGGCATGTTATGAAGCCCCACTTTGATGACCACAAAATTTAGCCCCCATACAACCACTACCAGTAGCGCCAACACCCCATCTTTTCGCGACATTCTACCGCCTCTGAATTTCATCTTTTGTAAGCAATCAACTTAGCTGAATTTACTTTTCTTTAACAGTTGATTCGTTAGTCACCGTTTACGACGGCATTAATGCGCAAATAAGTCGCTATACTTCGGATTTTTGCCATGCTATTCCTTTACATCTCTAAAACAAAACATAACGAAACGCACTGCCGGACAGACAAATGAACTTATCCCTACGACGCTCTACCAGCGCCCTTCTTGCCTCGTCGTTGTTATTAACCATCGGACGCGGCGCTACGCTGCCGTTTATGACCATTTACTTGAGTCGCCAGTACAGCCTGAGTGTCGATCTAATCGGTTATGCGATGACAATTGCGCTCACTATTGGCGTCGTTTTTAGCCTCGGTTTTGGTATCCTGGCGGATAAGTTCGACAAGAAACGCTATATGTTAATGGCAATTACCGCCTTCGCTAGCGGTTTTATTGCCATTCCTTTAGTGACTAACGTGACGCTGGTGGTGCTCTTTTTTGCCCTTATTAACTGCGCCTACTCCGTTTTTGCTACCGTGCTGAAAGCCTGGTTTGCCGACAATCTTTCGTCCACCAGCAAAACGAAGATTTTCTCAATCAACTACACCATGCTCAACATTGGCTGGACCATCGGTCCGCCACTCGGCACGCTGTTGGTGATGCAGAGCATCAATCTGCCCTTCTGGCTGGCAGCTATCTGTTCCGCGTTCCCCATGCTTTTCATTCAAATTTGGGTAAAGCGCAGCGAGAAAATCATCGCCACGGAAACAGGCAGTGTCTGGTCGCCGAAAGTTTTATTACAAGATAAAGCACTGTTGTGGTTTACCTGCTCTGGCTTTCTGGCTTCTTTTGTTAGCGGCGCATTTGCTTCATGCATTTCACAATATGTGATGGTGATTGCTGATGGTGATTTTGCCGAAAAGGTGGTCGCGGTTGTTCTTCCGGTGAATGCTGCCATGGTGGTTACGTTGCAATATTCCGTGGGCCGCCGCCTTAACCCGGCTAACATCCGCGCGCTGATGACAGCAGGCACCCTCTGTTTCGTCATCGGGCTGGTCGGTTTTATTTTTTCCGGCAACAGCCTGCTATTGTGGGGTATGTCAGCTGCGGTATTTACTGTCGGTGAAATCATTTATGCGCCGGGCGAGTATATGTTGATTGACCATATTGCGCCGCCAGGAATGAAAGCCAGCTATTTTTCCGCCCAGTCTTTAGGCTGGCTTGGTGCTGCGATTAACCCATTAGTGAGTGGCATAGTACTTACCAGTCTGCCGCCTTTCTCGCTGTTTATCATCTTAGCGTTGGTGATCGTTGTTGCGTGGGTGCTGATGTTAAAAGGAATTCGTGCAAGACCGTGGGGGCAGCCCGCGCTTTGTTGATTTAAGTCGAACACAATAAGAATTTAATTCAGCCTTCGTTTAGGTTACCTCTGCTAATATCTTTCTCATTGAGATGAAAATTAAGGTAAGCGAGGAAACACACCACACCATAAACGGAGGCAAATAATGCTGGGTAATATGAATGTTTTTATGGCCGTACTGGGAATAATTTTATTTTCTGGGTTTCTGGCCGCGTATTTCAGCCACAAATGGGATGACTAATGAACGGAGATAATCCCTCACCTAACCGGCCCCTTGTTACAGTTGTGTACAAGGGGCCTGATTTTTATGACGGCGAAAAAAAAACCGCCAGTAAACCGGCGGTGAATGCTTGCATGGATAGATTTGTGTTTTGCTTTTACGCTAACAGGCATTTTCCTGCACTGATAACGGATCGTTGACACAGTAGCATCAGTTTTCTCAATGAATGTTAAACGGAGCTTAAACTCGGTTAATCACATTTTGTTCGTCAATAAACATGCAGCGATTCCTTCCGGTTTGCTTACCCTCATACATTGCCCTGTCCGCTCTTCCAATGACCACATCCAGAGGCTCTTCAGGAAATGCACGACTCACACCAGCAGTCACGGTAATGTTGATATGCCCTTCAGAATGTGTGATGGCATGGTTATCGACTAACTGGCAAATTCTGACACCTGCACGACATGCTTCTTCATCATTAGTCGCTTTGACAATAATGATAAATTCTTCGCCCCCGTAGCGATAAACCGTTTCGTAATCGCGCGTCCAACTGGCTAAGTAAGTTGCGAGGGTGCGTAATACTACATCGCCGATTAAATGCCCGTAGGTATCATTAACCAATTTAAATCGGTCTATATCCAACAACATTAAATAAAGATTCAGAGGTTCAGCATTGCGTAACTGATGATCGAAGGATTCATCAAGAACCCGACGACCCGGCAATCCCGTCAGAACATCCATACTGCTACGGATCGTCAGCAAATAAATTTTGTAATCGGTTAATGCCGCAGTAAAAGAAAGCAACCCTTCCTGAAAAGCGTCGAAATGCGCGTCCTGCCAGTGATTTTCAACAATAGCCAGCATTAATTCCCTACCACAGTTATGCATATGTTGATGGGCAGAATCCATTAGCCGAACGTAAGGTAATTCATCGTTATCGAGTGGCCCCAGATGATCAATCCACCGACCAAACTGGCACAGCCCATAAGAATGGTTATCCGTTATTTCTGGCTTACTGGCATCTCTCGCGACCACGCTGTGAAACATACTTACCAGCCACTGGTAGTGGGCATCGATAGCCTTATTGAGATTTAACAAGATGGCATCAATTTCCGTTGTCTTCTTGATCATTGCCACTCCTTTTTCACAGTTCCTTGTGCGCGCTATTCTAACGAGAGAAAAGCAAAATTACGTCAATATTTTCATAGAAATCCGGAGTTATGAGCATCTCTGAGATAACATTGTGATTTAAAACAAAATCAGCAGATAAAAAAGTGTTTAATTCTATAAATTAACTCTGCATTATCGCAATTAAAAGGATGACAAATAGCATAACCCAATACCCTAATGGCCCAGTAGTTCAGGCCATCAGGCTAATTTATTTTTATTTCTGCAACTGAGTGACCCGAACGACGGCCGGCGCGCTTTTCTTATCCAGACTGCCGCTAATGTTGATCATCTGGTCCGGCTGAATTTGAAAATTATTATAACGGAAGAGTATACAAAAAAAGTAATTTTGCTGGCGACTGCGAAACGGCATTCGCATTAGCGGTGAAGTTTGCCCTCGCCCAGTTGCTGCAATTACTGCTATAACGAAGCTGGTCTGGCGATAAATCCAGGCCAGCCATTGGTGGTGTTTATACGTTCAAGCCACGATGTTGCAGCATCGGCATAATCTGAGGTGCCTTACCGCGCCATTGTCGATACAGGCGTTCCAGATCTTCGCTGTTACCTCTGGAAAGAATCGCCTCGCGAAAACGCCGCCCATTTTCACGCGTTAATCCGCCCTGCTCAACAAACCACTGGTAACCATCATCGGCCAACATTTGCGTCCACAGATAAGCGTAATAACCTGCGGCATATCCGCCACCAAAAATATGGGCGAAATAACTGCTGCGATAGCGTGGCGGTATAGCAGGAAGATCCATATTTTCCGCCACCAGCGCCCGCAATTCGAAATCATCGACGTCCTGCATTGCTTCGTTTTCTTCCAGGCAATGCCAGCGCATATCGAGAAGTGCGGCGCTAAGCAGTTCGCTCATCTCATACCCTTTATTGAACAGACTGGCATTACGCATTTTCTGTTGAAGTTCGTCAGGCATTGCGGCCCCGCTCTGATAATGCCGGGCGTAGCGAGCAAATACCTGCGGATGTGTTGCCCAGTGTTCGTTGATTTGCGACGGAAATTCGACAAAATCACGCGGCGTGTTGGTGCCGGAAAGCGTGGCATAACGCTGGCGGGCAAAAAGGCCGTGCAGCGTATGACCAAATTCATGGAATAAGGTTATTACATCATCCCAGAGTAACAACGCAGGCTCACCGGCAGCGGGTTTCTGATAATTGCAGACGTTATAAATTACCGGGTGCGTTTCATTCAGCGTTGATTGCTCAACAAAATTGCCCATCCATGCACCGCCGCTTTTTGAATCACGGGCGAAGAAATCACCGTAAAATAACGCCAGCCCCACGCC
>OLQF01000890.1_pt1 | contig 17028 bp, 18 predicted proteins | sample 1643171 | NCBI WGS metagenome assembly OLQF01 (sample SAMEA3136702, study PRJEB25190) | human gut metagenome | reverse complement strand
AATCAGATTACTACCAATGCTTAAATTGTAAGCTTATTTAAATCGAGTTATACTAATTCTGACACCATTGGCACCATTATTGGAATTAAGGTAACGTCTCCTGAAGAAAGAGTGTTGACCATTATGAAGCAGAATGCAAGAGTCACACAAAAGGAATTACAAAAGGAGTTAGGAGTTTCATTGCGCACTGTAAAAAGGATGATTGCAGAATTGCAGGATAAGGGATATATTGTCAGAAGGGGAAATAACCGTTCAGGTGAGTGGATAGTTAAGGGATAGATAGTATTCCAATGTATCAATAAAATAATGTAGATGCAGGCATCTATTCCACCGCAGCACCACATTAAGCTGCGATAGTTTAGATGCCGCTTGTGGTTTTTGGAGAGAAATGGTGGATAAAACTACAAGATATGGTGGTTTTTGAGGAAAAATTAAGTGAATTTGCGTCCTGGAAATGGGTGTTTTTCAGGGCGTGAGAAATAGATGCCTTGGCCCTGGGAGATGAGTCTTCCAGGGTTTTTGGCTTGTAAAGATTACTTTCCTTTGATATGTTTGTCGCAAACGCATTCTACGATAAAGCACTATGTACAATATTTTTGAATATGCTGTAAAGTGATAAGTTTTTATTTGTGTAATAACCTGAGAAAATATCAGGCACTGTTAGTCATAGAAAATAGCCGCAACTTTCCCGTATTACCAGTTCGTATGGTAGATATTCTTGACTGACTGCAATAGGTTCATTCTGCATGAGGGCCAGCAGTTTCTGGAATGCAATCCTTCCCATCATCTCCTTGGGCTGACGTATTGTGGTAATCGCTGGTTCCCATACAGAAGAAAGATCAATATCATCAAAGCCGACAACAGCACAGTCTTCAGGAACACGCAGTCCCTGATCTTTTAATGCTTTCATAGCACCAATTGCCATTGTATCACCTGCGGCAAATACAGCGGTGAATTTTTTTTGTTTTGCCAGTAATGTCCACATCTGATCATAGCCGCCCTTGATGGCGGGTTCTCCGTAACTGATCAGTTCATTATCAACAGGAATTTTGTGTTCTTCAAGAGCAGAAATATAACCGTTGAGACGATCCTGATAAGGCATCTGTAAAGGTGATACAGTGAGGTGTGCAATCTCGCGGTGTCCAAGCCGGATAAGATGAGTCATAAGCGCTTTTGAAGCAGCCATATTATCAATGGAAACGCTTGGTATTTTGTAATTGGGTACGCATTGCACTACCATAACTAAAGGGTATCTTTCCGTAATCAGTGTTTCTAGCTTTTGTGTCATATTAGCGGATAGGGAAATGATTCCGTCCACCTGCCGCTGCTTAATTGCCTCAATGTAATGCTTTTCCAAGGACGGCTGGCTCTTTAAATCAGCAATCAGCATTTGATATCCTTGCCGTTCAGCTTCCGTACCGATACCTGATAATATTCCATGAAAAAAGGAGTTTTCTATATTAGGAACAATAACAATGACAGCTCTTGTTGTCTGAGTCCGAAGCTGACGTGCAAGAACGTTTGGCTGGTAATTCATTTCTTTGATTATCTGAAGTACATGTTCCTTTGTTGCCGGTTTGACAAGATCGGGGTTACTGAGCACTCTGGATATGGTTGCAACGGAAACTCCTGCGGCATTCGCTACATCTTTTATGGTTGGTGCATTCATATTTATCCTCCCAAGAAACAAAAATTGAAAAACGCATTTATATGGAGCAGAACTATTTTTTAATGATAAATACTGTAATCGATTGCATTTTATAACATTAAAGTTGGCATTGCAAGAAAAACATGCAAAATAATTTAAATTGCTATTTGACATGACTGTAATCGATTACAATTTAAAAAAATCCGAACAGATATTAACAAAGCTAAATATAGTAAAAAGTAACAATAAATACAAAATGATATCAGTAAAAATAACAATTGACAACAATATAAATATCCATTAAGCTATAGACATAAATTGTAATCGATTACAGTATAATTCGATAAGGAGGGCAAGATGACTTTTAAAAGGTTTGATTCTGTGGTTGCGTGGATTGAGGACATTGTTTCTGCGTTCTGCCTGACAGGGATTGTGGTGATCGCAGCGGGAAGTGTATTTGGGCGTTATGTTTTACATACAGGTTTTCTATGGGCGGACGAAGTGAACCAGATGCTGCTTGTCGCCATGGGCATGTTTGGGAGTGCAAGAGCAGTGCGTTCCAATGGTCATGCGGAATTCACCTCTTTTATTAACAACCGGAAATCAAGAACGGCGCGAATTGCAATGCGGGCTGCAATCAATATACTTACGATTGTGTTGCTGGTGTTCATGTTCGTGATTTCAATGCAGTTTACCTTAGGCGGAACCATGAAGAGTACGGTACTTCGTATTCCGAGAATGTATTTTTACATGTCAATTCCCATGGGATTCGGGCTTTGCATTTATGAGTATCTGAAGGTGGTCAAGACAAAGATATTAACGGACGCAGCGTCCGAGAATGAATAGGAGGAAACATAGATGGGAGAAGTAATTGCGCTCCTGGTCATTTTGACCTTTGTTTTTATCATTGCAGGTATCCCGATTTACATCAGCCTGATGTTTACCGGTTTGCTCAGCCTTGTGGCACTGGCATCATCCACAGCAACTCCTCTTGCCACACTGGTTATTCCACAGTCTATTTTTAACGGCATAGGAAGCCTGCCCCTTTTGGCTATACCGTTTTTCATGCTTGCAGGTGAGATTATGAACCGGGGAAAGATTACGGAGAAGCTGATTCGGTTTGCAATGCTGCTGATTGGACGCCTGCCCGCCAGTCTTGGGCTTTCCAGTATTGTGGCGAGTATGTTCTTTGGCGGCATTACTGGTTCCGCACAGGCAAGTACCTCCTGCATGGGCGGTATCCTGATTCCCGCCATGAAAGAGGAGGGATACCCCACAAAAGAGGCGGTTGGAATTATTGCTGCGGCTTCTACCTGCGGGCCAATTATCCCGCCGAGTATCATCATGGTTGTATTTGCCACCGCGGTTGGGTGTTCGGTTGGAGCAATGTTTATGGGAGGCCTGATACCGGGGATTCTGGTAGGCTTGATACTGATGATTGTATTGCTGGTCCGTAATCACATGTATCATTTTCCGAAGCACGATGAACGGCTGAGCCGCAACGAAGTTGTGAAGGTTGCTCTTGATGGTATCATCCCATTGGGCATGCCGGTTATCATTGTGGGAGGTATCATGGGAGGTGTATGTACTCCTACAGAAGCGGGCGCCATTGCGGTTGTTTACAGTCTGCTGGTCAGTCTTTTTGTCAGCCGCACCTTAAGGCTTCGGGATATCTGGTCTCTGCTGCTTGCAACGGTTAACAGTGCGGCACCATTGCTGCTGATTATTGCCTGTGCCCGGATATTCAGTTACGGTCTGACAGCGCTCCAGATGCCGGTTATTGTGAATGACCTGATTCTTTCCTTAACAAGTAACAAATATGTATTTCTGATGCTTGTGAATATCCTGCTTCTTATTATGGGAATGTTCATGGATGGAGGAGCGTCTGTTATTATCCTTGCTCCGATTCTGGCTCCAGTTGCGGCTGCTCTTGGTATCAGTACAATTCATTTTGGTGTTATCATGGCGCTTAACCTTACCATTGGTAACATTACGCCTCCGCTGGGATACTGCTTATTTATAGGAAGCAGAATTGGAGATATTACGGTGGAGGAAGGCATCAAGGGCATTATTCCATATCTAATTGCAGAGATTGCCGCATTGCTGCTGATTACCTATATCCCGTCGCTGGTCACCTATGTTCCGGTGATGCTGGGATACAGTGTGGTATAACCGTATAAGGAAATTAATTGTAGGAGGAGATATATATGAAGTTTAGTGCCTGTACCGCGGCCTTTGGCATGGCGGATCTGAAAAAAATTATTGATACTTCGGCAAAGCTGGGATATGATGCCGTGGAGCTTACCGCGGCCCTTCACCTGCCGGTGGAATCCACCCCGGAGCGCCGAAAAGAGGTTTTAGGCTGGATTCATGATGCAGGAATTGTTTGCAGCGCCCTTCACTATATTTTCGACGGAACCATTCGGCTTTTGAGCACGGATTCGGAGATGATGAATCAGTCTGCCGCCTATTTGAAACAGGTAGTGGATGTTGCATATGATATGGAATGCCCTACCGTTATAGTGGGAAGCGGCGGAAAGACCAGAAGCTTTGAGCCTGACTGGGACAGGGAGGCAGGAGTGAAATGTATGGCTGAGGTAATACGCCGGGTTGGTCTGTATGCCCAGGAAAAAGGGGTTACCCTGGCGGTGGAGGCAATTAACCGGTATGAAACCAACTTCTTGAACACATTGGAAGAAGCGGTAAATTTTGTGAATATGGTGAACCTTCCAAATGTGCGTACCATGGCGGATACCTATCACCTGAATATAGAAGAAGTAAATCCGGCTGAAACCATCCGCAAATATGGACATACCCTGGCAAACCTGCATCTTGCGGACTCAAACCGCCAGGCGCCGGGAGATGGACACTTTGACTTTGCGTCTGTGGCGGAGGCGCTTCGGGAAGTGGATTTTAAGAGGTATTGTTCCTTTGAGGTATTTGGGCTTTATCCGTGGAAACTCTGGTATGACACCTTTGAAGAGTCGGTTGAACATATGGGCAACGGTATTAAATACGCCCGTTCTATTTTTGGATGAATTATGCTGTAGTCAGATACCGGGACATACGTCCGGAGGTATGGAAAGGATAGATATTATGAGAAGAGTGGCATTGGTTGATTATGGGAAATTAGTATTACAGGATAACTGCGGGGACATTAAGGCCCTTGAGCCGGGAACAGTTAAGATTGATGTAACGGCCTGCAGTATCTGCGGAAGCGATATCGCGCTTTACCGTGGAAAACGTTCCCTTGAGAATGAAAGATATTTCGGGCACGAGTTTTCCGGCGTGGTAGCAGATCCTGGCGATGGCGCAAATGGTATTAAGAAGGGTATGCGCGTGGCAAGTGAGCTTTCCAGGGCCTGCGGACACTGCTGGAATTGCCGCAACGGGCTTCCCAATTATTGCAGGAGCATGAATGATGCCCTTCTGCCCGGAGGATTTACAGAGGAAACCCTGGTGTTAAATACGCCGGAATACAGTTTTATCAGCCCTGTCCCGGATACCATTGATGATATTACCGCAACTCTGCTGGAACCAACCAACTGTGCTTACCACGTGGCGCGTCGGGCTGATGTGAAGCATGGGGATACGGCGGTTGTCTTTGGCATGGGACCCATGGGGCTGATTGCGGCCCGCATTATAAAGAGCATGGGCGTAGATGTGGTTGTGGGAGTGGATAATAGTAAGGCGCGTCTGGAAAAAGTGCAGAGTCTTGGATTTATTGATGTGATTGACAGCAATGACGGGAATTGGCAGGACCAGATATTTGAAATGTGCGGTTCAAAGGGTGTGGATGTGATTATTGAGCTTACAGGAGCGCTCCCGGTCCTTCAGAGCGCGTTCCAGGTGGTCCGGCCGGGAGGGCGCATCGTGGTGGGCAGTGTTTACAGCGGCTTTGCAGACCAGGTAGAGCTTTTGCCCATTATGCGCAAAGAGCTGACCATTCTGGGCTCCAAGGGCCCGTATCCACATCTAAAGACAGATGGTACCAGCGCGGCAGTTGATATTCTGGTGAGGCTTCAGGATGACTTAAAGAAGCTGATTACGGTTTATGATTATAAGGATGCCCTTAAGGCGTTTGATGACATGATGTCTGGTTTTGCAATCAAGCCAGTTATCCGGTTTCGATCATAAAAAAATTGAATGATAGAATAATTTCAGGAAAAGGAGATTTTGTAATGACAAACAAAGAGCATGTATTGAAATATGGAGGAAAGTTTAGTATCAGCGGCGGTGAAGTGTGGACAATGCCAAATGGACACGATGTTCATTTCGCTTTAAATCCAAAGATGGGATGCCGCGGAGCAAATATCGCGGTTGGATTTCATAAGCCAGGTAAGGAATTTGCGCCCCATAAGCATCCCATTTCTGAGGAAATCCTCATCATCCACAGCGGTAAGGGTGAGTGTTACCTTTATGACAAGTGGATTCCGGTTGAGACAGGAGATATTGTGTTTGCGCCTCCCGGCGTCCTGCACGGCACCCGCAATCCAGCGGAAAATACAGAGGACTTTGTAACGCTTGGTATCGCGACACCGCCCCAGCTTGACCTTTACCTGCGCGCAGGCTATGACATACTGGAGGATAACTCCGGAGAATATGTGGAAGAAGTATAAAGAGGAAATTGGAGGAAAGAAAAATGTTCTTTGATACATATAGTGAAATGTTAAATGATACGATTGATGGCCTTAAGAGAGAGGATATACAGAAACTGTTTGATTTGATTGAGGAGACTAGGAATAACGGAAAACATCTCTTTGTGCTTGGCAATGGTGGAAGCGCGGCCGCCGCATCCCATTGGGTATGTGATTTTGGCAAAGGAATTAACAGAGGAGATTCCAAACGCCTGAAAATTTTTTCACCGGCAGATAACGGAGCAATTTTCAGCGCTCTTGGTAATGACTGTGGATATGAGACAACGTTTGTTGAGCAGATGAAGAATTTTCTGGAGCCGGGCGACCTGGTATTAACCTTTTCTGTTTCAGGAAGCTCATCAAATCTTGTGGAAGCTCATCGGTACGCAAAAGAGATTGGTGCAAAAACAGCCTGTGTTGTTGCGGATAAAGGTGGTAAGATAATCGGCATGTCTGATTTTGCAATGATTATCCCATCTGAGAATTATGGTATTGTTGAGGATATTCATGTAATTCTGGGACATGCAATCTCACAGCAGATTTATGCAGACAATGTGGGGGCGTAAGGCATATTGGAGGATGAAGATATGTATATTGCGGCACTAGACATTGGCGGAACAAAAACCATTGTTGCTATACTGGATGAGAATGGCGGAATTTTGATACAGGAAAGTTTTCCGTCCATTGTCGCAAGATATGAGACGCATCTGGAATTGTGCGTACAGGCAATGAAACGTCTGATGCATCGGACTGAGTTACAGGCAGAGGACTTTACCGGACTGGGGGTGTCGCTTCCGGGAATTGTGGACAACGAAAAGGGAATTCTGCTTTACGCACCTTATGCAAACTGGGAAAATGTGGAAGTCGCGGGCTATTTGAGTAAAAACCTTGGGATTTCAAGGGTGCGGTGCGAGAATGATGTCAACGCCTGCGCCATTGGCGAAAAGCGGTTTGGACTGGGAAATAACTATACGGATTTCATATGGATGACAGTGAGTACAGGCGTGGGCGGCGCCGTGGTGGAAGGTTCAAAGCTGGTGCGGGGAGGCCTTGGTTTTGCCGGTGAGCTGGGACACTTAAAAGTTGAATATAAGTCGCCGGCTCATTGTCCCTGCGGTCAGTATGGCTGTCTGGAAGCACACGGTTCCGGGACGGCGCTGATACGGGAAACAAGGAAGCGCAGGCTTACATCGCCTGCATTTGCAAACGCGCTGGATGAGATGGGGTTAAAGCCGGATGGGGCCGGATGCGCGGCCCTTGCCAGGGCAGGAAACACAGATGCCATGGATATTATGAATCAGATTGGTACATATCTAGGACGCGGTATTTCCTATTGCATTAACATTTTAAATACCCAGGCAGTTGTGATTGGGGGCGGTGTTGCCTCGTCCCTTGATCTTCTGCTTCCATCCATCCGCGTTTCCGTACAGCAAAATGCTTTTAAGCAGATGCAGGATATTGATATTGTAAAGACTCCCCTGGGTTATGAAGCGGCCCTTCTCGGCGCGGCGGCCCTGGTTCTGGAGCAGTAAGGGCATAAAAGTAATATAAGACAGGAGGAGAGAACGGACATGAAACGATTAAAAGCAGCGGTAATCGGATCTGGGTTTATCGGAGCGGCGCATGTGGAGGCGCTAAAGCGGGTGCCTGGTGTGGATGTTGTGGCCTTGGTAGATATTGTGGATCCGGCGCAAAAGGCTGAGGAACTGGATGTTCCAAATGGATTTTCAGACTACCGGGAGATGATTGAAGCGGTAAAGCCGGACTGTATCCACATTTGCACACCAAATCATACGCATAAGGAAATTGCCCTCTACGCATTCGAACACGGGATTCATGTAATCTGTGAGAAACCAATGGCAAGGAATGCCGGGGAAGCAAAGGAAATGCTGGAAGCGGCAAGGAAATGTAATCTTATCCACGGGATTAATTTACATAACCGGTTCTATCCCGCCAACCATCAGCTGCGCAATATGATTCTGGATGGGGCTCTGGGCAAAATATATGGCGTTCATGGAGGATATTTACAGGATTGCTTTTCACAGGAATCGGATTTTAACTGGCGTATGTTGTCCTCGAAAGGCGGAAGTACCCGTGTCACATCGGATATTGGTTCCCATTGGATTGACCTGGCGGAGTATGTAATTGGAAGTAAAGTAAAAGAGGTATTTGCGGAGTTCCAGACCAATCTGCCGGTGAGAAAGATGAGTGTGGCAGGAGAGTTAAAGGATATGGAGGTGGATACAGAGGATACTTCTTACGTTATGATCCGCTTTGAGAATGGAGCCGTTGGCAGCGCTGTATTTTCCCAGGTGTATCAGGGCAGGAAAAACCAGACTACGATTCGGGTATCGGGTTCGGAAATTTCTGCTGAATGGGACAGCGAAGCCATTGGTGATTTGAAGCTTGGGTACAGGAATGAACCCAACCGCCTGCTGACAAAAGACCGTGGGCTGGCTCATCCGGATACCGCGCCGATCATTACCTATCCGGGCGGTCACACGGAGGGATTTCCGGATGCTTTTAAACAGAATTTTATAGCTGTCTATGGAGCAATCCGTGGAACGAAGCCCACTAATCCATACGCAGACTTTGAGGATGGGCTGCATCAGATGCAGGTTCTGGATAAAATATTTGAAAGCGCGAAAACGGGCCGTTGGATCAGTGTTAATTAAAACGGGAGGAAACAATCAGAATGAAGGTTGGCATTGTAGCGAATATTATGCAGGACAAAACGCTGGCAGAGGCCCTGGATTATTTTCGAAAAATGGGAATCCAGACAATAGAGCCGGGATGCGGCGGATACGCAGGCAAGTCCCATGTTAATCCCACTGTTTTGCTTGGTGACAAAGAAAAGATAGATGAATTTAAGAGGATAATAGCGGATTCGGGTTTGACCATCAGCGCCCTTTCCTGCCATGGTAATCCCATTCACCCGGATCAGGGAATTGCAGCCGCCCATGACGGGGATATGCGGGACACGGTACGCCTTTGTAAAGAACTGGGACTGGACACAATTACCTGTTTTTCCGGATGCGCCGGAGACTGTCCGGATTCAAAATTCCCCAATTGGGTGACCTGTCCCTGGCCGGATGATTATCTTAAGATTTTGGATTACCAGTGGAATGAGGTATTGATTCCATACTGGAGGGAGTTTGCTGCTTTTGCAAAAGAGAATGGCGTGACGAAGATTGCATTAGAGCTGCATCCGGGATTTATGGTTTATAATTCTGAAACCTTAAAACGGCTCCGGGGGGAGGTTGGAAGGGAGATTGGGGTGAATTTTGACCCAAGCCATCTTCTTTGGCAGGGAATGGACCCTGTTTCGGTGATCCGTGAGCTTAAAGACGCAATCTATCATGTACATGCCAAGGATGTTAAGGTGGACTTAATCAACACCGCGGTCAACGGAGTCCTGGATACCAAACATTACAGCAATGAAATTAATCGCTCCTGGATATTCAGGACCATTGGTTATGGCAATGATACGGCTTACTGGAAAAATATTTTTTCCACACTGCGTATCATTGGATACGATGGGGCGGTCAGTATTGAACATGAGGATAGCCTGATCAACCGGTTCGAAGGCCTGGAAAAAGCGGTCAGGATTGTCAAAGAATCTTTGATAATGGAAGACAAAACAGAGATGTGGTGGGCGTAATTAACTAATAAAGAATGATAAAGGAGATTAACCATATGAAAAAGAATCTTATATCCATGTTACTTATAACAGCCACAGCAATCAGCCTCGCCGCCTGCGGCGGCTCTAAGGCCCCTGCTTCTGCAGGCAGCAGCGGCACATCTGCCCCGAAAGACACCGCGGCATCCGTCAATGCTTCACAAGTGGTTGTTAAGTATTCGGTAACGTATCCCTCCACCGGTACGCAGGCAGAGGGGGCGCTGAAATTAGGAGAGCTGATTGAAGAGTGCTCAGATGGGCGTATGAAGATGGAATTCTATCCGTCCTCCCAGCTGGGGGATAAGACCGCAACCTTTGAGGGCCTGGGAAACGGAACCATTGAGATGACGGAGTGCGCTGCCACGGATCTTTCTGCGTTTAATGACATGTGGTCTGTATTCTCCCTGCCGTATCTGTGGGAAAACGGACAGCAGGCCTGTGCAACTGTAATGGACCCGGCGGTCCGCGAGATGCTGGAAGCGGACGCGCAGGCCAATGGATTTATCATCATTGCGTGGACTGACATTGGAAGCCGCAGCATAATGAACCAGAAGCAAACGGTCAATACCCCGGCAGACCTTACCGGACTTAAGATTCGCTGCATGCAGGATCCGATTCTGGCGGATTCAACCAATGCCATGGGCGCAATCGCCACGCCTCTGGGTGCAAGCGAGATTTATACCGGTCTGCAGCAGGGGACCATTGACGGCCTTGACCATACCCCCTCTGTAGTGGTTGCCAATGGATGGCAGGAACTGGCCAAGCATTTCTCCCTGACGGAGCATTTCACTATCCCGGACCCGGTATTCGTAAGTAAGGTATGGTTTGACGGCTTGTCTGCTGAAAATCAGGAAGCTGTTCTGGAAGCCGGCAAGAAGTTCTCTGATGTATGGAATAATGAGATCTGGCCAGAGGCAACCGAGGATGGTATGAAGGCAATGAAGGAACAGGGCGTTGAAATTGTGGAGGTTGATAAAGCGCTATTTGAAGAGGCTGTAAAACCGGTTGTTGATAAATTTCTGGCGGATGCCAGCGAGGATCAGAAGGCGCTGTATGATTTGCTGACAAAGACACGGGAAAACTATTAGTGGGAGGAAATACGTTATGTATGAGAAAAGGATGTGTGGGGTTGTTATTCCCACCATTACACCGATGAATGAGGATGGATCTATTGATGACGCGTCGATTGCGGATTTCACACGGTATCTGTTAGAAGCAGGTGTAAATGCCCTGTATCCCAACGGGACAAATGGCGAGAGCCTGCTCCTAACAAAGGAGGAAAGGGACCATGTGGCAGAGGTTATGGCGAACGTGAACGCTCACCGCCTTCCGTTGTTTATCCAGTGTGGCAGTATGACAACAGGAGAAACCGCATCCCACGCAGCACATGCGGTTGATATTGGGGCAGATGGGGTTGGCATTATGAGTCCTGCATTTTTCCAAATGGATGAAGAAGCGCTTTTCCAGTATTACCGTGACGTTATAAAAGGCCTTCCGGAGAATTTTCCAGTGTATATATTTAATATTCCCGGTTGCACGACTAATGATGTAAAGCCTGGATTGCTGCAAAAGTTGATGGAGGAGTTTCCTAATATCGTGGGAATCAAATACAGCAGCCCGGACCTTATGCGGGTAGAAGATTATCTTGAAACAGATGGAAAAAAGCCAGAGCTTTTAATTGGCTGTGACAGCTTGTTTTTGCAGTGCCTGATGACAGGGGGCGTAGGAACGGTAACCGGGCCAGGGAGCATTTTTCATGAAAGGTTTACAAGGCTTTACCGACAGTATCAGCAGGGGGATTATGCAGGCGCGGCTATGACCCAGAAAAAGATTGTGGAAACGGACCGTAAGCTGGCTGGGATTCCTGGTATCTCGGCGCTTAAAACACTGCTTAAGTTGCGCGGCGTTATCCGTACTGATGTATGCCGTGGTCCACTGCGCCCGCTTAAGGAAGATGAGAAACGCATTTTAGAAGAAATCTATGCTGCATACTGTGAGGAGGAAGGTATTCATGAGTAGGAATAAACTGCGTGTCGGAGTGATTGGAGTGGGCTATGTTGCCAGTAATAATTTCCTGCCGGTTTTTCCAAGATTTGATGATGTGGAGCTGTCTGGGATCATGGCAAATCATCTTGAGAGTGCCAAAAAGGCGCAACGTCTGTGCGGCGCCCAACAGGTAGTGCAGTCTCTGGAAGAACTTGTAAAGCTCGATTTAGATTGTGCCTTTGTGCTTACCCCAAAGGCATGCCATGCTGAGCAGATATCCTTTCTCCTAAAAGCAGGTATAGATGTCTATAGTGAAAAACCTATGAATGCTTCTTAATAGGAACGCTGTAAATACAAGGCTTTTCGGAGCCTACAATCCGAAAAAATAATAAATTGATCTATCACATTACGCGGAAAGCCGTCCAGGTTCAATCTTGGGCGGCTTTTTTGCGTGGATAGATCGGAAGGAGGCCAAAAAATAATTACAGAAAATCGAGACTAAAAGTTGTGCAATTTTACAAAAAGGAGGTTCGTGAATGGCAGATGAAAAACTGAACACAGGCCCCGAGGAGCAGAAAACCCCGGAGGCCGCCCAGCCTGCCCAGGTCGATCCGGTCACGGTTCCCGAACAGGCCGCCGCACCTGTCCCCCAGCCGGAACAGGCCGGGCCCGCCGAGCCCGTGCCTGGCGATGTGGTAGTTTCCTTTGAGCAGATCAATGAGCTCATGGCGGAAAAGCGGCAGGCGGCTCGGGCCGAGATTGAAAAAGCGGAGGATACCCCGGCACAGGAGGCCGAGGTTCCCGCTGAAGGTGAGGAGCCGAAAAAGCCGCGCCGTGGCCGTCCCCCGAAAGCTGAAAAGGCGGAGCACACAGGCCAGGAGGAAAAAGCACCGAAAAAGGCGGAGCCCCGCAGGGGCCGCCCGTCTAAGGCTGACAAGGCGGCCCCCGGCGACTCCCCGCCGTCCAAGCGAGACAAAGTGTCCCGAAGTGACGGAAAAGCCCCCGAGAGCCCGGTTCCCCCGGATAGCGGAAAAGATACGCCCCCGGAGGAGGCCGTGTCGGAGCCGACTATACCGCCCCGCCCGGTTGAGGAGGGAAAACTGGTTTATCTGAAACTGTCCGAACTCCATCCGTTCCACACATTCCGGCCCCACCCGTTCAAGGTGCGGGACGATGCCAAAATGCAGGAGACGGTGGCATCCATCAAGCTCAACGGTGTGATGGTGCCCGGTCTTGCCCGCCCGGAAAAGGACGGAAACGGCTATGAGATTGTGGCGGGCCATCGCCGCTGCCGTGGCAGCGAGCTGGCCGGGCTGGAGGAAATGCCCTTTATCGTCCGGGATATGACCGACCACGAGGCGGTGGAGGCCATGAAGGACAGCAATAAGCAGAGGGATCAGATGCTCCCCAGCGAACTGGCGGCCCTCTTGGATTTGGAAGTGGAGGACATCAAACACCAGGGCGGGCGGCTGAAAAATGTGGCCGAGGGGGACATTGGAAAACGCTCTGTTGAGATCGTGGGCGAGGCACATGATATGAACTATAAAAAGGTCATGCGTTATCTGCGGCTCAATTCCCTTGTGCCCGAACTTCTGAATAAGGTGGACGAAAAGAAGATGGGCTTTATGCCTGCGGTGGAGCTTTCCTACATCAAGCCCAAAAATCAAAGGTTGATTGCCGTTTCCATTGACGGGGAGCAGGCATCCCCCTCTCTGGCCCAGGCCAAACAGCTCCGGGAGCTGGATAAGGAGGGCAAGCTCAACGGCGATGTGATTGACGGCATCTTATCAGAAAAGAAAAAGGAGGATCGCGGCGTGATTATTTCTATGGCTGAACTGGAGAAGTATTTTGGCAAGGAGGTCACTCCCGCCAAAATGAAGGAGCAGATTATGACTTTGCTGGACGAGTGGAAGGAGAAACAGCCGCCCGAGCTGGCAAAGTCCCCGAAAAAGCTGGAACAGGACAAGTAACCTATCCACTTCGAGACAAATTGTCCCGAAGGCCCGTCCTTTCTGAAAAAATGGTCTGGTGGTATATATCCCCCGTCGCCGCCTGTTTTCCTGCACAGCCGGGAGTGGGCCGTCAAGGGTGCATCGCACCGCCGTTTTACGGCGGCCTGCCCTTGACGGTCTGCCCCGGCTGTGCTATTTCCAGCGGCGCGGCGGGGGTATATCCTCCAGAGCCGCCCCCTTTCCCATGAATGGGAAAGGGCGGGGGGATTGGGCTGAAGTATTCTTATTAAAAATATCGGAGGTTTTGACTATGAAACGCCCACTTGCTTACATTACCGCCGCATGGTACGGCGGAGACAGTGAAAACGCGGAACAGGCGGCCCGGTACTGCCGGGCGGTGTACGAGGCAGGCTTTTCTCCCATCTGCCCGTCCCTGTATCTGCCCTTGTTTCTCAATGACGCGGTGCCGGAGGAGCACAAAAGCGGCATTGATATGAGCCGCGATCTGCTCCGCCGCTCCCATGTGCTGGTGGTCTGCGGCCATACCATGACCGAGGCCATGAAAAACGACATCGCCGTTGCCCAGCGGCTGGGGATCACCGCTACCACCCTTGAGGGCATTTTGACTGTCAAGGGCCAGGGCCGCCGCTGATGGCGGCCCTTTTTGAAGCCTACATTACCAACCTGGGAAAATACAACGAAGGTGAGCTGGTTGGAGAAACGCTGAAATTCCCCACCACCACGGAGGAGGTGCAAGGGCTGCTGAAACGCATCGGCGTGGATGGGGTGCGCTATGAGGAGTTTTTTATAACCAGCTTTGACGGTGATGTGCTGGGGCTTTATGACTACCTAACGGAATATGAAAATCTGGACGAGTTCAACCACCTGGCCTGTCTGCTCTCTGAGATGGATCAAAGTGACCTGGAGAAATTCGAGGCGGTGATCGACAGCGGCGAACATACTTCCAGCGTGGCCGACCTCATCAACCTGACACAAAACCTGGATTGCTTTGAATTTTATCCGGGCGTGGGGGACGATGAAACGCTGGGGCGCATCTATGTGGAAGATATGGAGGCCATCGAGGTGCCGGAGCACTTGCTCAACTATTTTGACTACGAGGCATACGGGCGGGACATCCGGCTTAACGAGGACGGCCACTTTGCCCCCGGCGGCTATGTGCTGAACAACGGCGGCAAATTCATTGAGCACTACCACGGGATCGAGGATATTCCCGCCGAGCACAGGGTTTTCTCCTATCCGAAACTTTCGATCCGGGAACAGATGGCGGCTTATAAGGAGATTATTGACGGTTCCTCTCTGGAGGGCTACCGAAAACTTTCCCAAAAGGAGCATGAGGAACGATAGGCGGCACTTCGAGACAAATTGTCCCGAGGTGCCGCTGGAAAGGAGGCGGTATAACTGATTGATGAAGATGTTTCCCGGCGCACGATTGCCGTATCGGTAAAAGCGTCAAAACTGACAGCCCGGGGGCTTGCTTATGTGCTGGGGGCGATTGCCCGAAAAATCCGAAAGCACCACCGGGCCAAACAAACGCCCCACGGCAGGCAGAGCGTGAAAAAGCTCATGGGGCATGGTACAGCCACAAACAGCATCGAGCTCTCCGGGGATACGAAGTCTTTTGACCGGGTAGCCCGGAAATGGAATGTGGACTATGCCTTTTACAAGACCGGGCCGGACAATTATCTGTTGTTCTTCAAGGCGGGCCAGGCAGACGCCATGACCGCCTGCTTTTCGGAGTATTCGCGGAAGGTGCTGAACAAATCCAAATCCAGCCGCATCCCCATCCGGGAACAGCTCAAACGGGCGGCGGATCAGCTTGCAAAGGAAAAGCCCCGCAAGTGGGAACGGGTAAAGGAGGCGGTACATGAGGACAGATAGCGTAAAAAAGTATGTGATACCCAATATTCCTTATCTGTTTATCCTGTGGGCCTGCCTAAAGCTGGGGACGGCCTACCGGCTGGCCGCTGGTGCGGATTTTGCCCACAAGCTCCTGGGGCTGGGCCAGACCATCGGCCCGGCCTTTGCCGACTTTGCGCCGGGGCTTGATCCCTTTGATTGGCTGGTGGGTATTGTAGGCGCGGCGGCCTTTCGTCTGCTGATTTATGTAAAAAGCAAGAACGCAAAGAAATTCCGGCGGGATGAAGAGTATGGTTCATCCCGTTGGGGCGGCCCCAAAGACATCGCGCCATTCGTCGATCCAAAGTTTGAAAACAATATCATTCTCACCGGGACGGAGTTTCTTACCATGAATACCCGCCCCAAAAACCCAGCCAACGCCCGCAATCTCAACGCCTGCGTGATCGGTTCGTCCGGCTCCGGCAAAACCCGGTTCTGGCTTACCCCGCAAATCTTGCAGGCCAGCGCGGATAAAAAGGCCGGATGCAGCTATGTGGTGGTCGATCCAAAAGGAGGTGTTCTCGGACAGGTAGGCCATTTTCTGCAACGGCGGGGGTATAAAATCAAAGTTTTTAACAGCATAGATTTTTCAAAGTCCATGCACTATAACCCGCTGGCGTATATCCGAAACGAGGCCGATATTCTGAAATTTGTGGATGCTTTAATCAGCAACACGAAGGGCGAAGGCAAAGAGGGTGATCCATTCTGGACAAAGGCCGAGACGCTTTTGTACTGCGCTTTGATTGCCTATATCATTTTCGAGGGGCCCGCTGAGGATCGGAACATGAACACGCTGGTGGATATGATTTCCGGCATGGAGGTCAAGGAGGACGATGAAAACTTCCTAAACGCCGTGGACTATATGTTTAAGGGGCTGGAAAAGCGCAAGCCGGATTGTTTCGCGGTCAAGCAGTATAAAAAATACAAACTTGCCAGCGGTGATATATGCTCTAAGTGACTTCTTAATCATGATTTTGTCATGGTTAGTGAAGCAATCACTTAGAGCATTTTTGTTTCAGGAGGTACAGCCATGAGAAATGAAAAAATCACCCCACTGTACGAGCGCCTGAGCCGGGACGATGAGCTACAGGGCGAGAGCAACTCCATATCCAACCAAAAACAGATGTTAGAGGATTTTGCCCGCCGGAATGGGCTGCCCAACCCTACGCACTTTACCGATGATGGTATCTCAGGCACCCGTTTTGACCG
>OLQF01000883.1_pt1 | contig 17223 bp, 18 predicted proteins | sample 1643171 | NCBI WGS metagenome assembly OLQF01 (sample SAMEA3136702, study PRJEB25190) | human gut metagenome | reverse complement strand
GGCAACAATTTACGCAAGGAGGAGCCAGAAAAAATGGAACATATCATGACGCTTCGCAATGTCAGCGCATCCTACGACGGCAGGGAGGTGCTGTCTGACTTGTCCTTAGACATACCGGCCCACCGGATTACGGCTGTTATCGGTCCGTCGGGGTGCGGAAAAACCACGCTGCTGCGGTGTATGAATGGATTGCTGACAGAGGAAAGGGGCGCGTTTGTATCGGGAAAAATTTTGTTGGACGGGCAGGAGATAAAGTCCATGCAGAAGGACGTGCTGCGCCGCCGAGTGGGCCTGGTGTTCCAGACACCGGCTCCCTTTCCGTTTTCCATCTATAAAAATATGACATATGCGCCCAGATATTACGGGGTCCGGGATAAGGCGGCCCTGGAGGCACTGGTGAAGGAGAAGCTCCGGATGGCCGGACTGTACGACGAGGTCAGGGAGGATTTGGGCAGGAACGCGCTTAAGCTCTCAGGAGGGCAGCAGCAGAGGCTCTGTATCGCCCGCGCCCTGACCGTGGACCCGGAGGTGCTTTTGCTGGATGAACCCTGCTCTGCCCTGGATGTGAAATCATCTGCCGTGATTGAGGAAATGCTGACAGAGCTTAAGAAGCAGTACACCATTGTCATTGTCACCCATAACATAGCCCAGGCCCGCAGGATATCAGATTATGCGGCATTCCTTTTCGGAGGACGTCTGGTGGAGTGGGGGGAATCGGAGCAATTGTTCGGGTGTCCGGTGGAAGAGGAGACAAGGGCGTTTCTGGCAGGAATCTACGGATAGACGGATATGAGATATAAGGGAGGAGACATACTGTGATTATAATAGAGATACCCGGGCGGGAGCCCCTCAGGATTGACCATGTGGTCTTGGATTACAACGGTACAGTGGCTGTGGACGGACTGCTGTTAAAGGGAGCCGGGGAACGGATTTCCCGGCTCAGGGAGCATGTAAAGGTGCATGTGCTCACTGCCGATACCTACGGCACGGTGACCCGCCAGTGTGAACCTCTGGGCGTGGAGGTAAGGACCTTTCCGCGGGAGGGTGCTGCCGGCTGCAAGGAGGAAATCGTAAGGGGGCTTGAGGGCGGCGTGGCCTGTCTTGGCAATGGCTTTAATGATATACAGATGTTTGACGCGGCCCGGCTGTCCATAGCGGTACTGGAGCGGGAAGGCATGTGCGCTGCCCTGTTAGGCCATGCAACTGTGGTGGTTCGCTCCATTGAGGACGGGCTGGACCTGCTTCTGAAGCCGGACCGGCTGCGGGCGACGCTGAGAAGCTGATGTCTAAAAAAGTTGCGTGGTAAAGACTGCCTTGACAAAAATGCCCATGCCGGACTCTGGAAATGCGGCTTTACATAAAGTAAATGGTACTGAAAATCAGATAGCCCAGCGCATGCTCAACCAGGTAATCAGGAGCGGCCGTAAGGTGTATGGTATTTTGCCGCAGCAAATGCAAAAGAGCAGGGATAGTGCTGGCAGAAGGGGCAAAGGACCCGATCCTTGCAGAGCGGAAATTCCTGCGTTGTTTTTCCGGCCGTGCGGACGGGAGCCGCAATTATGTGAAGCCAGGGGAGGATATATGGCTTTATCTGAGGAAATACGCAGATGATGAAATAAAATATTTCGTCAGTAACGCCCCGGCAGGAGAACCGGACAGAGCAGCAACGTTAAGGCGGCCGATTGAACAATGCTTTAAGGAATGCAAAAGCAATCCCATTGACGATGCCGATGGTAATCAAACTCATGCATGGGATAATTGTATATACAGTAACTGATATGAAAAAAATAGTAAGTTACCATATACGCAGGAACCATAATGCATATCTATCACACAGAAAAACCAAACTTTTAAAAGTTCGCTGTAGTACTAATCCACCACCAATAATTAGTGTATGTTTTATTGGTAATTAATCTATAATAGAATTATATAAATAAAGGAGCGTGTTAAAATGGAAAAACATATACAACAATTTAATATCCACGCATACAAAGGAATTCATGATTTAACATTAGACCATTTAAATTCCATAAATATTCTTACTGGTGATAACAATAGTGGAAAAACCAGTGTTTTGGAATTACTTTCAAGTCTCGATAATCCCCAAAATACTGGTGCTTGGTTATTATGTTCCAGAACTGATAGCTTACGAAGTAGAAACAGATTGTATTTTAATGGCTTTTACAATATGTTTCCTATTGATAACGACATAAAAAACATCTCTTACAGTTTTGTAGATGAAGCAAATATATTAAATACTATAAAACTAATGGCAGAAATTGAAGAAACTCAGATTTCAGAAAGAGAAATGTATCGTCTCAATGGATTACTTAGAACCGGATCCACCAAAAGAGATGATGAAATAATTGATGCACTTTGTATGCACTTATACACTTATATTAACAATGACAAAGTCAATGAAGATAGCATTTATGACTTTCAATCGAAAATTTCAAGATTTGTTAATAAAAAAGTTCGCTTTACAAGAACAACCTATGTTTCACCTGTTGACCATGCTACTGGTATGCTTAATCTCGATTATATATTATCCGATTCCGAACTTTATGAAGAAATGTTAAATATACTTCAAGTATTTGATGATAATATCACTAATATCAATGCGCTTAAAAATGATAACAATCCATTTTTTACAGAATACATGGTATTAACAAAGAATCACTCAAAGGCTTTACCTTTAACCGCATATGGCGATGGAATGAAAAAAGCCTTGCTTTTATTAAGTGCCGTTGTTAGATCTCGTAATGGAATTCTATTACTAGATGAATTTGAGACAGCTATACACACGTCCGCCATGGATTCTATTTTTTCATGGTTACTTAAAAGCGCATTAAAATTGAATGTACAAGTTTTCTTGACCTCTCACAGTAAAGAAGCCATTGAAAAAATTATGCAATGCAGTGCCGAATTGCAACCATATATTAACTTATATACTCTATACAATTTTGAAGGTAAAAATTATGTTCGTACGATGACATGCCAAGAGGCTATCAATGCACAAGATAATTTAGGATTGGAGTTGAGATAATGAATAATATTATTTTATGTGAAGGATCCACTGATTATTTTTTATTACAATATTATATGAGAGAAGCCTATCAGTGGATTGATGATAAATCAATTCAAGCAAATGCATTGAAATTGCCAAAACAAAAATCAAGAAATCTGATTAAAAATTCTAATATATTAACCATTATGTCAGTAGGCGGATGTAGTAGACTTGGCGAAGGATTAAGAGCTGTGTTAGACCGTAATTATTTATCTCCACCTGATTTATCGAATGCTTACAGTAATATCGTTATCATTACTGACCGTGATGAGGTAGGAACCGAACAATCCTTTATTCAAGTAGTTTCCAGCATTCTAACCGAATATAATGTAACATATACAGATACTTTTACTAATAACCATTGGATTCATTGTAAAATGACTAATCAAATGGGAGTTGATGAAGAATTTTCCATACTCCTGATGATTATTCCGTTCGAAGAAAATGGTGCAATGGAAACCTTCCTTTTAAATGCCATAAGCACCGATGAGCCATATGATAAAATCATTATAGATAGCTGTAATCATCTTGTTGACAATGTAGATCCCGATGCAAAATATCTTTCCTCAAGACGATATATTACAAAAGCAAAATTCGATACATATTTTTCAATTCGAACTCCTGCCGAGCAATTTGCAGAAAGACAAAACATATTGAAAAATGTAAAATGGGAACAATACACCAAACTCCAGACTGAATTTGAAAAATTAGGCGAATTATAATTTTGTACTCAAACTGTACTCACCTCACATACAAAGAGCCCGGAACCCCGCATAAACGCTGGATTTCCGAGCTCCATTTTTTTATTCCCACTCGCTCCTGTCAGAAGTTTTCTAAACAGATTTGCTTATGGGATTTAGTTCAGGGTATCGGCATTATTTTCATTATTCAGATAGTAGGGGCTATCTGATTTTATGTTGCCATGGTGTTGCCAAGAGTCCCAGCCTCAGTATAGCGGATTGTGTAGTGAGACTCAATACACCGAAACCACAAATTATGTTTTGAACACAAAACGATAGAGATTTTTTAGAGGAAGGGCAGCTTTTCTGCGAACTACCTAATGTTTACTGAATAATAGAAAAAGCCTTGTGGTTCAAGACATAGAAGCCCATTCGTGGTACAATAAGTGCAAAGAAAACGGCAAAAATCAGGCAAAAGTCTTGCACTCGGAGGACAGCTATGTATCGTTACAGCAATGGGCAAATCAGCCTGGCAGATTTCAAGCAGCCAGTTGGCATGAATCTGAAGGAAAGCAACCGTTGGGTGAAGAAAGCCCAGACGATCCCGTGGCTGGAAATTGAGAAGCGGTACGCCGCTCTGTTTACCAACCGCAAAGGCAATGTGGCCAAGCCGCTGCGTCTGGCTCTGGGAGCCTGCATCATCCAGGCGGAGTATGGCTATTCTGACGAAGAGACCGCACTTCAGATCCAGGAGAACCCGTATCTGCAGTACTTCTGTGGGTACCCTGGCTATGATGACGAAAAGCTTCCCTTTGACTCATCTCTGATGGTGTACTTCCGCAAGCGGTTGACACCGGAGGTGCTGGGTGAGATCAATGAGATGATCGTCCGGGACGCGAAGGAGCGTCAGGAAAAAGCGGCTGAAGCCAAAGACGATGACTCTGACGACCACCCAGGAGCTGGCGGTAATCGTGGCACTATGATCGTGGATGCTACCTGTGCGCCGTCCAATATCCGTTATCCTCAGGACGTTTCTCTGCTCAATGAGGCCAGAGAGAATGCCGAGAAGATTCTGGATGTTCTCCATGATCCCGCAGACGGGAAGAAGCCCCGCACTTACCGCAAGCGTGCTCGGAAAGATTACCTGAAATACACAAGATGCCGCAAGCATACCGCCAAGATGACCCGCAAAGCAATTGGAAAACAGCTGACTTATCTCCGGCGTGACCTCGATGCCATTGATGGCAAACTGTCCCTTGGGAAATCTCTGACCACACGCCAGACGGAACGTCTGGATACAATTCGCACCATCTATGAGCAACAGAAGTACATGTACGATAACCGCATCCACAGCGTGCCTGACCGAATTGTCAGTGTGAGCCAGCCCTTCGTTCGTCCCATTGTACGAGGAAAAGCAGGCAGGCCGGTAGAGTTTGGCGCCAAGCTGGACATCAGTGTTGTAGATGGGTGGACACGGTTGGAATACTGCTCCTTTGATGCCTACAACGAGGCAGGGAATCTGCAGGAGATGGCAGAACGGTTCCAGGAGCGGGAAGGGCATTATCCCAGCCGTATCCTGGCGGACAAGATCTACCGAAACCGTGAGAATCTCAGCTATTGCAAGGAGCACGGAATCCGGCTCTCCGGTCCGGCACTGGGACGTCCCAAGAAGGGCGAGACCAGAGACATGGCTCAGGATTACCGGGATGAGTGTGAGCGTGTGGAAGTAGAGCGTAGGTTCAGTCTGGCAAAGCGCAAATGTGGCATAGGGCTGGTTGCGGCAAAACTGCGGGAAACCGCTGCCCATGTGATTGCCATGTCTGTTCTGGTGCTGAATCTCCGTAAGATTCAGTGCACCGTTTTCCAACTGCTTGCGTATTGGCGGGCTATTTTCTTGCCCAAGAAAAAATGGGCCATTGTTCAGTAGTCATTACCTAAGCTTTTTTAGTGGTATACATAGAACCTCGTATGCATATTTGTAGACATTATTGGATGCTTCATCCGGCGAAAAATCTCCGTGTGCAAGACAGCACCTAAGCATATACAACACGACCACTATTGCTCGACTTATTTTCACATCGTCTTTAACAAACGAATATGCGCCAATCTTTTTGCTCCTGTCTGGACTTCCTACATCCTCGGGCTTGGAAAGAACGGATTCAATCACATATGGAGTCATTTTGCCATAGCAGCGTAAACAAGATTCCTGTTGCGTAGGTGTCAAACTAACATATACTGATTGCTGTTGTAAGGCCTCTTCATCATACTCGTCTTGCTCAAAATGAAAAATCTCAACACCTGTACTTTTTTCTTTGACCGATGTAATAATTTTGCCGCGAATTCGAGTGCATTCGTAATGGTTTTTATAGTAATCAAAGCGTTCAGCAGCATTTAAGTTCTTAGAGGCAACGCTAGAGAAAGAAATAGCTTGTCTCGTACCTATGTATTCCTGCGTCATAAGAGCCGCATTTTGGAGTGCTTCATGCAAGTTTGCCACATTATCCCTGTAGGAAGCCCCCTCGGAGTCCTCTGCTCTCAAAAGATTTACGATATATTCTCTGAATCTATTAGATGTTTGAGCAATAGAATCAATATGCTCTTTATCGTTTTTTCCTGCAATTTCACCGCTATAGTTATACCACGCATTAAAGGCGATCCAGGCCTTCATAAAAGCAGAGTAATAATCAATTTTAATATCTATGGTATCTATCCAGTCTTTATAGCCAGGCATTCTTAATCACCTCACTTTGCAAAAAGCACTTTTTGATCCATCGTTCTCAAAGCCTTTTGCTCAAGCAGGTAAGCTTCATAACGTTTTTGATTTGCCTGGAGCGCAAGCTTATTTATTCTATCCTGAATTTCGGCATTTTTCAGAATAGGGATTGGTATTTGACTCACATGCGTTGCATCAATCTCATCAATTACAGACCCATACGTATAGCGTGTAATCAACCGATAGCCATATTGCGAAGACAAAAATACACTCAGATATCCAGCTATTTCATTATTTGCAGGCACTACACGAATAATGTGTTGATTAGCTGTCCAATTCTCCCAGTGTTTTCCGACCAGCGCAACTTTTCCTATGGTTCCACTACAAGTTATAAGCGTCATGTTTTCATGCAGTTCTAGTTGTTCCTCTATACGCTCACCGTGCTGTGTTACCGAAAGATACTTCTTATTTGTAGGGTCTAATTCTCCTAATTGTTTGCCACCGATAAAAATTCGCCCATGTCCTTCATCTACATAGACACGCTTGAATCGGCCCGGTAGAATAACATTACGGCTTATCCTGCAATCACCAATCGTCGTCACCTCTGCTGCGTTTTTATTGAGATAATCAACGATAGCTTTTACAATAGGCACATGATAAGACGCATCCACACGGTTGTTAAGTTGACTTAATTTTACCAGAAAAGTTTCAACTGGAGCATCCTGAACGAAATCATCCACTCCAATCTCTTCAATGGGAGGTAATTTCAATTCCTGCACCAACAAATCCATAGCTTCATCCAGCAATTTATTGGATTCATCTCTGAGGGCATAGGAATCAATGACCATCTTATGAATTTCCTGTTTGATTTCTACCGGTGCATTTGGGATAGGAACGTCAGCTAAATGTTCAGGTTCAATATGCGTAATAACCGCTCCATAGCTATTGGTCAACAATATTTGCTGTCCAATTTTACTCTTAAGATATGCATAAATGTATCCTGCGTTATCATCGTTACTATCAATCCGCAATAGATCATGGCTGAAAATCAATCCGTCGAGGGTATCCGACACATAAGCCACTTTTCCAATTGTGCCAGAACACGTCATAAGAATTTGGCCTTTTTTGACTCGCAGAGCATCGATATCGGTATCCGTACGCTTAGAGATATAGCCGTCTGGAGTAGGCTTTATATCCACAATAGAAGATGGCTGATAAATTGGATACTCAGAGTGGTCTACCCAAATTCTCTTAAACCGCGCTCCAGTGTAAGAACTCGTTAGTCCATCATCCCCACCCAAAGCTATTGCTGGAAATTTACTGTGGATTACGATTTCTCTAGCCTGTTTTGCCTCCACATCATATACGCTGGCTTCCAAACGCTTCCCACGTGCGATAATATCTGAAAGTGTAACAGAACACCATTTTACAGGAGATTCATCAATTTCAGCTTCTTCGAAATTCTGAAGCTGATAAGCAACATTCTCGCTTACCATGATAACCCCTCTCTCTTTTTCCATTCAGCAAAAATAGGCGGTACATCCGATGTTTGGTCATCTTCAACCTTTCTCTTTTGCTCATGTGCTACAGTTCGAGATCCGTCTCCCGTTTTTCCTAATACCAAAACGCTGCTTGTATCCGGGACTAAAATTTCATTTCCTTCTTTATCTCGCTTAAAGATCGGATTTCCACGCTTATCATGACCAACCTTATCCACCATTGCCATGAAAATGTTATAATCAGCCATCGTACCGCTTTTTTCCTCAGCGTCCTTTTGCTCCTTGGTTTTCTTCTGCAAGAATAAGACCGATGTCTGTGTACCGTTTCTCGGCTGGAATGTATCGACATGGAGATCAACACTAGCAATTATGCGGTGGCTTTTAATTAACCACTCACGGATATACCCCAGTCCTGGTGCACCTAAAATATTGTCAGGTAATACTATGCCCATTCTACCGCCAGGAACAAGAAGCTGCGTGCAGCGTTCAACAAACAAAATTTCAGGAGGAACGGACGACTGCAAACGATCAGTCATCTTCCAAGTATTGGAGTCTTTATCGTTTTCCCAAACATGTGCGAGATCAAATTGTTCCAAAATATCTCTATCTTTAATAGGAATTTTACTGCCAAACGGTGGATTAGTTACAATCACATCAAAAAAGCCAATAGTTGAATGGTTACGAATACTCGACTTGTCAATTCCTAAAGCTTCAGCAAGACTCGTCCTGAAATCTTCGGTCCATTCATGAGGAGGCAACAAAGAGTTATTTTGCAGAATATTTCCGCTTCCGTCATTATTCATGACCATGTTCATCTTAGTTGCTTTAACCAAGTCAGGATTTATATCAAAGCCAAAGTAATTTACTTTGGCCATATCCGATACCCGATCCTGAAATGCGTTTTCAGCATCAGAATCCCACTTATCACGAGGGACTCCTAATTCTTTTGCAAAATCTCTTTCAAGTTGACTCATAACATGTGTCATAGCCGTAACTAAAAATCCGCCTGTGCCACATGAACTGTCCAATACCTTTTCATCCACTTGGGGATTGATCATTTCAACGACCATCTTCATAACATTACGTGGGGTAAAGAATTCTCCTCGATCTCCACGCAAGTTAGCGCCGACAATTTCTTCGTAGGCTTTGCCCTTAATGTCAATATTAGTATGAAGTAAGCTGTACTTTTGAAGCTCACTCACAATATATGCCAAACTCCGAGGCGAAAGCTTGATTTCATCGTTTGTGTCAAAGATCAACCGATATTTTTTCTTGTTTTTTACTCTTTCAAAAATTTTGGAAATTCTTTTTTTAACTGTAAGCTGACCATCAGGATTCGAACGTTCTTCCGATGTAGCATAAAACTCAAGTGGCTTCGGAATGTTTCGTTCATCTTCAATTTTGCAAAAGATAACCTTCAATAGTTCAAAAAAAGCGGGTTGCTTTTGCATACCATCATTAACATAAATATGATTATGGCAGGTCTTGAAGGTGAACAAAAGGTTATCATCATATGCGTTTTTAAGAGACGCACGACTCGGACGATTGATATCTTCCAAATTCCCATCGGCAGACGGAATATCATTGTAATCCATAAAGTCAATCTGACCTTTATCATTTACATATTTCCGAAAAACTTCTTTTTGTCTGCCGTTTGTCCACATGCCCCACTCACAGTTAGGACATGCGGACATGTAAGATTTTAATTGTTCAACGCCATCCTTAGCGTTTCTTGCATCTACAGTTTCTTTTTTGCACTCAATAATGATCTTGATATTTTCCTGGGTCTGTGCGGTGTCTTTAGACTCAAAAATAACAATATCAGCTCTAGGCTTTCTAGAGCCCAACTGTAGCGTGTACTCTACTCGAATTTGTTCTGGAAAATATTTGTGTTCATTTACTAACCGCTTTTCGACAGTTTGACGCACATATTCTTCAGGTGTGTCATTACGAAATTTTCCATCTATGTAGTCACATATTTTCCCTTCCGGGATAACAATTACTTTTGTATCAGCCATTGCCCTTCTCTCCATTTCTTTCATTCGGGTGGACATATCGAATAATATCCGACAACTCACAATTCAACGCATAGCAAATTCGTGCAAGGACATCAAGATCTGGTCGCTTAATATTGTTTTTACAATACGAGTTCAGTTGTGTTCTTTGCAAATTAGCTTTTTCTGAAAGCTGATTTTTGCTAATGCTATTTCTCTTCAGAAAATCCGCAAGGACAATATCAAAATGTCCATAGTCACAAGGCCCATCCATTTAGATCATCCTCCTCATATTTTATTATAGCAAACATTGTCAATATGTACAGCTGTAATTATATACACTCCACGGCATTGAAGTTTAGAATAGTGTTTGGGATGACGGCCTGAATCTCAGCTTTTATCTAAAGATTCATACTCTGTCACGGCTTTCAAATATAGTTCTGGCTCACCATTCAAAATCAGTTCGGCATAGGACAGCGGATCGTTGTAGATTAGCCAGTCCAGCTCTGACCGCTGGTACATACTGTTTGCCACCTCGTTCTCCACGGCGGTGCAGTCGATGGAGAGCAGCGTCCCGTCATCCAGGCGCAGCTCCACGCAGGCGGTGTCCAGGTTGAACTCACAGGACAAAACCTTTCTCATAGTCGTTACCTCCCAATACTTAATTTCAGTTGGTTTTCCGCAGCGGCACAAGGGCCGTTTCGGTTGTTTTAGTTACCGGCAAGCAATGCGTGTGGATAGCCACACACAAATCCGGCAAGCAATGCGAGTGTTAATACACACTCACATTTCCTGCCGTCTGCTTGTTGAGGGCAGTGCCCCCAAGCCCCTTTTGAACACAGAATTTCATTCTGTGGCTGCGCGTTCTCCGAACGCTTCTGAGGGATACGCCAAAACGCCGTCCCCCTTTGGGGAAGGGTGTAGCAGACCGTGACCCCCTTACAGCCTTGAGGGCTACCGTGAAATAGTGTAGCCCTTGACAGATGAGTGGACAAAATTTCCACCCCAGTTTTTCCTCCCGCGACGGTGGCGACGGTCGCAACGGTGCTGGGAGCACCCCTCAAAACACCGTCGCGACCGTTGCAAGCGTCGCGCTTTACTCGATTACTTCAAACGCAGGCGCTTCCACCACCATGTAAGTCAACCGGATACGCCGCCCGGCGTGCTTGGTTTTATTCTCGTACTTCACCTGATGTTCTTCCAGCAGGCGGCTGGCATTCACATTCAAATGCTTGGTGAGCCGGTTTACCGCCATATCCGTTTGGATCGTCTGGGCCAGCTCGGTGGGACTGCCTTCCCATTCCCGGTTCTCGGCGGATACGATCTTTGCCACAGCTTCCAGTACCGGGTCTGGAGGCTGTTTCCAAAGCTCATTCTCCGCATGGTCAAGGAGCCACACCAAACGTTCCTGATCTTTGCTTAGGTACAGCCGCTGATCTGGCTGATCCCGTCCGCTGATTTCCAGTGTGGCCTTTCCATCGGTCCGTTTTTCTTTCTGCATAATAAGCGCCCCATCTGCACAGCCCGACAGTCCGGTGGTACCGGAAATCTTCTCAAAGCTGTCTCCCGCAGGCTGCTTTCTGGTGTGATGGACGATCAGGAGACAGACGCCATATCGGTCAGCAAATTGCTTCAGCTTGCCGATCACCTCATAGTCGCTGGAGTAGCTGTAACTGTCACTCACAGCCTCACGGACTTTTTGTAGGGTATCCACGATAATCAGCTTGGTATCACTGTGTTCCCGAACGAACTTTTCCAGCTGTTCATCCAGGCCACCGCCGATCATCTTAGCGTTGGTGGCGAAGTGAAGAGAGCTTGTCTCCTCCACGCCAAACATACGGAACATCCGGCGCTGCAACCGGCTCTCATCATCTTCTAGGGCAAGATAGAGCACGGTTCCCTGGTGGACTTTATAGCCCCACAAATCCTGCCCAGTACTGACATGGTGGGCAATCTGCGCCACTAGGAAGGACTTGCCGATTTTGGGCGCACCGGCAAGGATGTACGCTCCCGTGTAGAGCAGGTTCTCAATCACCGCAGACTTGCCCTCGAACACATTATCCATCAGCTCGTCCAGGGTCACAGTGTGCAGATAGGCCGGGTCGCTCATGCGGTGCATTTTCCGGTAAAGTTCCTCCAAATCTCTTTCCGGGGAATTGCTTTTTTCCTGCAGGTCTGGTATAGTGAAATATGAATTTGTAGAGATTGACTGCCCATCATCTGCGCCAACAGATGAACCCTGGGCGGTCATTTTCTTTTTTTCATCGGTCATAGGCAAAGTCCTCCTGCATCCCGTTCATAATGGTTGCGATCATCTGGATGGTGTCCAGCAGTTCATCATCCACATCCTTCCCCGCTTCGATCCGACGCAGTTCGTCCAGCACGGTGGCCAGCTGATCCCGCAGCGCCTTGTAGACCCTGGGGTTACCCTGAACCACCACATCCCGGCAGAGCAGCCGCCGGATGATATAGTCCTGTTTGGTCAGGCCGGTGAGCTTCACTGCCGTTTCGATCTGGACGTCCTCCTCCGGGGAGACCCGGAAGGCCACGGTCTTGTTTCTCCAACGGTTGTGCTTGTCCAAATTCTTTGCTGACATTTTTAATTGCCCCTTTCCATGTTCAATTTGTCCGCCATTTCCGCTTGCTTGGACGGAAACAGATGCGCGTAGTTGTAAGTGATGTCGATGCTCTCATGTCCCACCCGGTCCGCGATGGCCGTGGCAGAGAACCCCATGTCGATCAGAAGTGAAACCGCGCTGTGACGAATATCGTGGATTCTGATACGCGGTACTCCCGCTTCTTTGGCTCCCCGGTCCATCTCCCGGTGGAGATAACTCTTGGTGACGGTGAACATCCGGTCATCCAGCCCGATCCCGTAGAGCATTTTGATGTAATCCTGGATTTCCTCAGCCAGAAATTGCGGCATGGTGATGACCCGATTGCTCTTTTCCGTCTTGGGGGTGGTAATCAGGTCCTCGCCGTTCAGGCGCTGATAGGACTTGTTGATAGACACGGTGCGCTTCTCAAAGTCAAAGTCCGCCGGGGTCAGGGCCAGCAGCTCCCCCTCTCGGATACCGCACCAGTAGAGCATCTCAAAGGCATAGAAGGATAGCGGCTTGTCCATCATCACCTCGGCAAATTTCAGGTACTGCTCCTTGGTCCAGAACATCATCTCCCGGTTTTTCTTTTTGCCCATGCTGCCCGCCTTCTTGCAGGGATTCTCCCGGAGGTTATAGTACCGAACCGCGTGGTTAAAGATGGCGCTAAGCTGGTTATGAACCGTTTTCAGGTACACCGGCGAGTAGGGCTTACCGTTCTCATCTTTGTGGTTCAGCATCTCGTTCTGCCAGGTGATGATCTGCTGGGCGGTGATGTTGCACATCTTCAGCCTGCCGAAGTAGGGCAGCAGCTTAGTACGGATGATATGGTCCTTGGTGGCCCAGGTGTTTTCCTTAAGCCGGGTTTTCATATCCGCCGTGTAGAGGTCCACGAAGCTCTTAAAGGTCATATCCAGATCGGCGCTGGTCTTGTTGAGCTGTTCCCGCTCCCAGGCCTGTGCCTCCCGTTTGGTCTTGAAGCCCCGCTTCTGGGTCTGCTTGCGCTCGCCGTTCCAGTCAGTATAGCGGTAGACCGCCCGCCAGGTGTTTGTCTTTTCTTCCTTATAAACTGCCATGATTAGCCCTCCTTTCCCGTCTTGCCGTAGCAAAACTTCTCCATGAAAAAGTTACGATTGACCCGCCCGGAAATGGTCAGATAGCCCTTCTCCCGGAGCTCAGCGTTGAGCTTATGGATCACCTTGTAGGCGTGGGACTTGGAGATGCCCAGTTCCTGGGCCACTTCCTCCACGCGCATAAAGTTTTGTGCCTGCATTGAAAATACCTTCCTTTCTTCGTTGATGGCTGCTGCGGCTGGATATTGTGTTCCATAAATGCCTCCTCACTTTCGTCCGCCACTTTTTCCCGGATGTATAACCAGGGATTGCGGCAGTTCTTTTTTATTTTATCGATTCTAAGCTATTATGCTTAGTCTATTGTCATTATACTAAGCATAATAGCTTGTGTCAATCGGAGTACGCAAAATAAATTAAATAAAATTGTTTAGGATTCTCTTGACTTTACTAAGCATTTCTGCTACGCTTTTCTTAAGGACAACCAACGATTGGAGTTGATGATATGGCAATTGGCGAACGGATTCACTTTTTCCGTCTCCTGCGGGGGATGACTCAGAAATATCTCGGCATGGCGCTGGGCTTCCCGGAGAAGTCTGCCGATGTGCGCCTTGCTCAGTACGAAACAGGATCAAGAACCCCTAAGGCAGACCTTACTGCTGCCCTAGCCCAGGTACTGGATGTCTCGCCCCATGCCCTCTCTGTCCCGGATATAGACTCCTATGTGGGGCTCATGCACACCCTGTTTACCTTGGAGGATAACTACGGGCTCAAAATCAGCGAGATGGATGGAGAAGTCTGCCTGAAGGTCGATGTGCGGAAGAACAAGGACGCCGCCCGGCTGCATGAGATGCTTTGCTCCTGGCAGCAGGCCGCTGCCATGCTGGAGGCGGGCGAAATCTCCAAAGAGGATTACGACAAGTGGCGCTACCATTACCCTGAATTTGACAAGTCCCAGAACTATGTGAAGGTGCCGCCCCAGGACTTCTTTTGATCCTCTCACTTGTAGGCCACGGGAGAGGCCGTTTGTTGCACAGAATAATAATAAAAAGAAAAAGAGAGCTAACTGACTAATCAAAATCAGTTAGCTCTCTTTTTATGAATAATGAAAAAATGTTGCCAAATCGTTGCCACAAAGGGCCTTAACCCCTCAAAAACCCAGTCATATCAGGCTTTTCCGGGCCTCTGAAATTATTCCCACTCAATCGTAGCCGTAGGCTTCGGACTCAAGTCATAACACACCCTGTTCACATTCTTAACTTCCTTCAATATACGGTCCGTAATCCTCTGCAGCACATCATAATCAATGCGCTCAATGGAGGCAGTCATAGCGTCCACAGTATTGACTGCACGGATGATGACAGGATAATCAAAGCAGCGCGCATTGTCCCTGACTCCAACTGATTTAAAGTCCGGCACAATGGTAAAATACTGCCACACTGTCTTGTCCAGGCCGGCGTTTGCAAATTCCTCGCGGAGAATAGCGTCGGACTCCCTGACAGCTTCCAGACGTTCTCTGGTTATGGCCCCCAGACAGCGCACTCCTAATCCGGGACCAGGGAACGGCTGACGGTATACCATGCTGTGAGGCAGGCCCAGCTCCAGTCCGCAGGCGCGCACCTCGTCCTTGAACAGCTGGCGCAGCGGCTCTACCAGAGTGAAGTTCAAATCCTCAGGAAGTCCTCCCACATTGTGGTGGGATTTTACCACCTTGGCTGTCTTGGTTCCGCTCTCCACGATGTCCGGGTAAATGGTTCCCTGGGCCAGGAACTCGATTCCTTCCAGCTTTCTGGCCTCCTCCTCAAACACGCATATAAATTCAGCGCCGATAATCTTGCGCTTTTGTTCCGGGTCAGCCACTCCGGCCAGCTTTCCAAGGAAACGATCTGCGGCGTCCACATATACCAGGTTTGCATCCATCTGGTTCTTGAATACATCTATAACGCTCTCGGATTCCCCTTTTCTCATAAGGCCATGGTTTACATGGACGCAGGTCAGCTGTTTTCCGATGGCTTTGATGAGCAGGGCCGCTACCACTGAGCTGTCCACGCCTCCTGACAGAGCCAGGAGCACCTTCTTGTCTCCTACCTGCTGGCGGATTAATTCCACCTGGTCGGAAATGAAGTTCTTCATATTCCAGTTAGGCTGGGCCTTACATGTATCGAACACAAAGGAACGGAGAACCTGGTCGCTGTCAGCTTCATCCCAGCTATGTATGGAACGCTCACAGGCAGCCGCGTTGTGGCCTGCCGCCATTACCGGGTATCCTGCCTCATACAGTTCCGGACGAACATCAATGGGGGTTCCGTCCACAACATTGTTAGGGCCGCCGTTGATGATGATTCCCTTAACATTGGGAAGTTCCTTCAGTTCGCTGGCTGTGATATCGTGGGGATAAATCTCACTGTACACCCCCATCTCCCTGATGTCCCTGGCCAGTTTTGTGTTCTCTGTGCTTCCCAGGTCAAGAATTACAATCATATCCTGTTTCATCTTCTGCCTCCTGAATTTATTAGAATTCTGCTTCTTTTGCTAAAATGTCTTTCTTGGTTCTTTTTAATTGTTCATTTGACCGAAACGCCTGTATCGCCGCCCGCACTGCCACCTGTACCGCCCGCCCGTGCCGGCTGCCCCGATTCCCGTTACTCTGACAATTCTCCCAGATAAGCCAGAACCGCCCGCAGACATCCGTCCACCCCTGTCAGCCCGCTGTCCAGGCATAAGTGGTAGTTCTGGGCCCGGCCCCATGTGTTGCCGGTGTAATACTGGTAATACTCCTTGCGTTTCCGGTCCACCTCCCGGATACGGCGCTCCATCTCCTTCTCATCAGAACCTGGCTCCAGTATAAGCATACGCTTAATCCGGTCCCTCATTTTGGAGTAGATGAACAGGTTAATGCTGTCATCCAGAATCATGTCCGCACACCGTCCCACAATTACACATGGACCGTGAGCAGCCAGCCTGCGGATGACGTTGGACTGGGCCACGAAAATCTGGTCCGACATGGGAACTTTGTAAATGTCAGAAAAAGCATGGTAATACTGCCTGTCTAACGGGTCGTGAATCACGATATGCTCATCGTAGTTTTGGAATGCCTCTTCTGCAATATTGATATCGTCCGCAGCCATGGAGATTAACTCCTTGTCGTAAAATGGGATGTCCAGCTTTTCTGCCAGCTTTACCCCAAGCTCACGGCCTCCGCTTCCGAATTCGCGGCTTACTGTTATGACCTTATCCATTAAGCACCGCCCCTTTCCTTTGGTTGGTTTTGTTTTGGGTAGGATGAGCTTTGAATGGGCTCAGTCAGCAGTGCACATCGCGGCCAAGGCCGCTGGTTCACGGGCTTACCCCTATAAAAAAAGCGGCAGGCATATATCCTTATGTGAGCAAGCTCCCAACGGATATATGCCCACCACTTTTTTGCACTGCTCATTGCCTACGTGGACATTATACCACAATTCCCCATTATTTCCTATGCTTAATATCTCTTATAATCTTAAACATCTGTATCAGTACCGTGGGTACTGCGGCCAGGAGACAGACATTGATCAGCTGGCTTTGGGTCAGCGGTGTTACAGAAAACAGGTTCTGCATAAACGGAAC
>OLQF01000869.1_pt1 | contig 17450 bp, 16 predicted proteins | sample 1643171 | NCBI WGS metagenome assembly OLQF01 (sample SAMEA3136702, study PRJEB25190) | human gut metagenome | reverse complement strand
ACCGGAGTAGGGGCAACTCTACCGGGGGTTCAAATCCCCCTCTCTCCGCCACTTTATCAATGACTTATCTCCCGACTTCCCGCCTTGCTTTTCCTAAACAGAACAATCGTAGAATATTCTTGAAGGGTTAGATCGTCACTGTTTTCTGTTCGATACTGTGACATTCAGCACTTGATTCGCTATGGGTCTGACAGGAAGGTTTCGAGCGAAAATCTACAGTTATTCAGTCGTTTTCTTATCGGTCACCATTATTCTTTTAGACATTGATCCTATGAAACTGCCGCAAAGTTGCTGGCGGGAACTGAAGTTGCGTAGAGAAGGGGTCAATAATTGAGCCAAAAAAGGAACGCGGCCGTCAGATTAAAGCCGCGGGACAAAGTCCATAATTTCCAAGAGTTGTTGAATTTCCCAGCTTTTTTGAAAGTCTTTGTATCATACTAACAAGTAAAAAAGGTTTAAACACCAAAATTAACCTATATTTCTGGTTAGCTTTACCATGACAGATGACTTGCTCCTGGAAACATTTGCGCTGCCAGTCTGTATGGCTGAGTTGTGTATTTATTGTTCGCCTTTTTCTCAGTTTTTTTCTACAGACATAATAAAAAAGACACGACTCAAGTATGAGCGTGTCTGAGTTTGTCTTACTTATTTGTCTTGGTAAATTATTGTTGTTACTACCAGGCACTGTTCTGTTAAATAACTGAAGTCAGCGCAAAAAAATCAATGAGACATCATCTCCTCGACCACTTCTTCGCTACTCAACTGATAGGGATAATACGTTGGCCAGTTTTCCATTTCATTCAATAAAGACTGTTGGGAATCATTACCCATAAAAATGTGAAAATGAGATGATTTTCGTGGTGCAATTATATGATCGCTAAATTGTATATATTTAGGGGCTTTGCTTTCAGGATCTTTACATTCGAATAAGTAACGAACGCCTTTCTTGCCTGATTTATAGGTGAGTATTTTGTATCCATCGTAATCATATTTACAGGATGTTGTTTCATTATTTCTATGGAATTCGACAATGCCGTCCTCAATGCCAATCATTTCGATATCTGTCGCATAACCTTTGCGATAATAATCTTTAATTTCAGCAAATGTTTTGGTTTTATCTGCATCCGCTTTCTTCTGAAAGACGGGGTCAAGTTTGCCACTTTGCAGTAAAGGGTAAACGGATTGCCAGACTCCATCCCAGTCACTGAGCGTTCGGTTTTGTACATTGGTATCATCAAAAACACCATTAGCAGCTTTTTGTTCGACCTCTGTTAAGGGTTTGCCGTGTGAGTGATGACCATGCGAAAAGGCAGGAGCGCTAACAATAAAGACACCTAAAGCAACAGCCAGTTTATGAAGACGAATCGCCAAAACAATTTCCTCCAGAGTTAATGTACATGATGTGTAATGTTATATTGTAACATATGAAAAAATGCAACAACTCATTAGGAAATGAGAGCATGGTATTCTCAGGTGTATTTAACTATCTTATTGAAATAAAATAAATTATTCTGGTGATGAAAGGTTGATGACAAACGAAACATAACTTGATGCGATCTGTGTGGGCCGGATAGGGCGCTCGCGCCGCATCCGGCCGGGATAACGCGAAGTTTGTCGGCAATATGAAGTTATAGAGATAATTTGTTGTGGGCCTGCTTGCGTAACCGGTTGAAAAGGGAAAGCAACTTCTTATACCGTAAGGCTAAAAGCAGTACAGCCAGCCCAGCGTAGATGAGTGGCTGCGGTGAAATAATCTTCACTGACCACAGATAATGTATTGGGGCCAGGATCGCGACAAGATAGACGAAGTTATGCAACTGTTGCCAGTGTTTGCCGAGTTTTCGCTGCATCGACTGGGTTGAAGTGAACGCTAAAGCAAGCAAAATAACCCAGCTGATAATTCCTAACGTTAAATAAGGCCGGGTAATTAACTCCTTACCTAATAACGCCAGATTATTCACGCCCAACTCCAGCAATGCGTAACTGGTTAAATGCAGTGTCGCCCAGGCAAAGCACCATAAGCCTAACAGGCGGCGAGTGCGTATCAATAACGGCTGTTTTGCATAGCGTGCCAGAGGTGTGATTAACAAGGCCGCAAGCAAAAATTTCAGTGCAGTGCGACCAGTAAAATGCTGAATATCTTTCACCGGATCGGCACCCAGTCCACCGTGATTGATCGCCCAGACCAGCCAGAGAAACGGCAACAATCCGGCAAGATGCAGGCAAACTTTCAGCCATATCACCTGTTTTGCTGTCAGACGCATTTAGAAATTCTCCCGCAAATCCAGGCCACGATACAGCGATGCCACTTGGTCGGCGTAACCATTAAACAGTAGTGTTGGCTGGCGCTGAACATCGAGAATGCCGCCTGAACCAATAAATCGTTCGGTAGCCTGTGACCAGCGCGGGTGATCAACATGCGGATTAACGTTGGCGTAAAAACCGTATTCGTCAGGCGCTGCCAGATTCCAGGTGGTTGGCGGACGCTCGCGGGTCAGCTTAATACTGACGATCGATTTAATCCCTTTAAAGCCATATTTCCACGGCACAATCAGTCGCACCGGTGCGCCATTTTGCGGTGGTAACGCCTTGCCATAAACACCTACGGTCATCAGTGTGAGCGGATGCATTGCTTCGTCGAGACGCAATCCTTCGACATAAGGATATTTCAGCCCGCCGCCGATAAAGCGGTCCTGCTGGCCTGGCATCTGTTCCGGCGCATAAATCGTTTCGAAAGCGACATACTTCGCATCGCTGGTGGGTTCGGCAAGCGCCAGCAATTTGTGTAGCGGAAAACCAATCCACGGCACCACCATCGACCACGCTTCCACGCAGCGCATACGATAAATACGCTCTTCCAGCGGGAAGCGACGGGTTAAATCATCATGATCGAGGGTCAATGGTTTTGCCACTTCGCCGCTGATTTTCAGTGTCCATGGATCGGTTTTCAGGCTACCAGCATTAGCCGCGGGATCGGCTTTATCCAGCCCGAATTCATAGAAGTTGTTATAACCGGAGACTTTATCTGCTGGCGTCAGTGGCAGGTTATTTTGCCAGGCGGCAGGCTTGCTGAACTCCAGCGGTTTTCCGGCGGGGGCGGGCGGACGATCGTTCCCTTTAAACCAGCTAAGCAGATCGGCATGCGCAGCGTGAGGCAAAGAAAATGCAGCTGCGCTGATGCCCAGTGCTTTTAACACCTGCCGACGCTTCATAAAGAATACCGACTCGGCCGTAACATCTGATTCTTTTAAAAATTGATTCTTTTTCATAAGCCATCACACTTTTTTGTCGTTAGCCAACAAGAGCCGTTTACTGTTAATCTGTCAGGGAGTCACCTCCCTAACAGTAGCAGAGATCAGCTTTTACATATTTACGCATTAACTGCCACGATAGGTTGAATACCCATATTGGCTGAGTAATAAAGGCACATGATAATGCTCGTTCACTTTATTAATATGAAATTCAACGGGGATCTCAGGGAAGAAACTTTCAAGATTTTGTTTCTTGAAATAGTCCCCGGTTTTAAATACGACACGGTAATCGCCAGTAGTCGCAGTTTGCTCGGGCCACAGTGCCTTAATTCGTCCATCCTTATCTGTTTTGGCGGTATTAAGTTGTAACCAGCCGTTATCCGCTTTCTTTTCAAGAGTGACTGTCACGTCGGCAGCGGGTTTTCCTGTTTGCTGGTTCAAAATGTGCACGCTAAGAATGTTTTGTTGTGCGGCATAAACCAAAGAAGGTAATGAAAATGCTGCCGTTGCTACCGAGAGTACTAAATAACGCTTTAACATGTTTATATCCTTGTCATGTGAATGAGTTTTGAGGATAGCGAAAAAACGTCCAGGGTAACCTTACAGCAGCATTACAATTTTGTAATGAACCAGGTTGTTTCTATAACATATGATTTATGGCATATTATTTTCATGAAGATTCTACTTATTGAAGATAATCAAAGGACCCAGGAATGGGTAACGCAGGGGCTTTCCGAAGCGGGTTATGTCATTGATGCCGTTTCTGATGGCAGAGATGGGCTTTATCTTGCGCTGAAGGATGATTATGCATTGATCATTCTGGATATTATGCTTCCGGGTATGGATGGCTGGCAGATCTTACAAACGTTAAGAACGGCAAAGCAAACTCCTGTTATTTGCCTTACAGCAAGGGATTCTGTCGATGACAGAGTCAGAGGGCTGGACAGTGGAGCAAATGATTATCTGGTAAAACCTTTTTCATTTTCTGAGTTGCTGGCAAGGGTTCGGGCACAATTAAGGCAACATCACGCTTTGAATTCAACATTAGAAATCAGTGGCTTAAAAATGGACTCTGTCAGTCAAAGTGTGAGCAGGGACAATATCAGTATTACACTGACGCGCAAGGAGTTTCAGTTACTTTGGCTACTGGCCTCCAGAGCTGGCGAGATTATACCCAGAACGGTTATTGCGAGTGAAATTTGGGGAATCAACTTTGATAGTGATACCAATACGGTGGATGTCGCCATTCGCAGGCTCCGCGCAAAAGTTGATGATCCTTTTCCTGAAAAGCTAATCGCCACAATCCGGGGGATGGGCTATTCATTCGTAGCGGTAAAAAAATAATGAAAAGATTATCTATAACCGTCCGTTTAACCTTGCTTTTTATATTGCTGCTGTCTGTTGCTGGCGCTGGAATTGTATGGACTCTCTATAATGGCCTGGCAAGTGAGTTGAAATGGCGCGATGATACAACACTCATTAACCGGACAGCGCAGATCAAGCAGTTGTTAATTGATGGGGTAAATCCAGATACGTTACCTGTGTACTTTAACCGGATGATGGATGTTAGTCAGGATATTTTGATCATTCATGGTGATGGCATCAATAAAATTGTTAACCGGACAAATGTCAGTGATGACATGTTAAATAACATACCTGCTAGTGAGACAATCAGCGCAGCAGGCATTTACAGAAGCATTATTAATGATACAGAGATAGATGCTTTACGAATTAACATTGATGAAGTTTCGCCATCATTAACGGTTACTGTGGCTAAATTGGCTTCAGCCAGACATAATATGCTTGAACAGTATAAAATTAATAGCATTATAATTTGCATTGTCGCCATTATATTGTGCTCAGTATTAAGTCCGTTGTTAATCAGGACGGGGTTGCGAGAGATCAAAAAGTTGAGTGGCGTAACGGAAGCGCTGAATTATAACGATAGCCGAGTGCCGGTTGAGGTTAGCGCATTACCGAGAGAACTAAAACCTCTTGGGCAGGCGTTGAATAAAATGCATCATGCTTTAGTCAAAGATTTTGAGCGCCTTAGTCAATTTGCTGACGATCTCGCTCATGAACTTAGAACGCCAATTAATGCATTACTGGGTCAGAATCAGGTTACGCTCAGTCAAATCAGAAGTATCGCTGAATATCAAAAAACAATTGCCGGAAACATTGAAGAGCTGGAAAATATTTCGCGGTTAACAGAGAATATACTGTTTCTTGCCAGGGCAGACAAAAACAATGTTTTGGTGAAACTGGATGCGCTTTCTCTCAATAAGGAAGTTGAAAATCTTTTGGACTATCTTGAATATCTTTCAGACGAGAAAGAGATTCGTTTTAAGGTCGAGTGCAATCAACAAATCTTTGCGGATAAAATTTTACTGCAACGAATGTTATCGAATCTTATTGTTAACGCCATTCGATATTCACCAGAAAAATCGCGTATTCATATAACCAGTTTTCTTGATGCCAACGGTTCTCTTAATATTGATATCGCCAGTCCTGGAACGAAAATTAATGAGCCTGAAAAACTCTTCCGTAGATTTTGGCGGGGAGATAATTCGCGTCATTCCGTAGGTCAGGGACTTGGCCTTTCTTTAGTCAAAGCGATTGCCGAATTACATGGAGGAAGTGCTACGTATCACTATCTCAGTAAGCATAACGTGTTCCGAATTACGTTACCGCAAAGAAATTAACATCGGGCTTCAGTACGCCATAAGTTAACCGTGAAAAAACGCAGCCACGTCGTGAGTATTAACGTGGCTGCGATTGATTATGCGCTTACATCACAATGTAACAGGGATTAACTCGCGTAAGCTGCCAGCATTTCCTGCGCCGCCAGTTTACCCAACGCATTCGCTGCAAAAGGACTGTCGCCGGTGAGAAGTTTACGGTCCTTATGTACTCGCCCGGTGATGTCGTCATTAATGATGTTCATGCCCATTTTCTTCAACTCTTCGCCGAAGTACCAGGTGAGATGACCCGGCATATAGCCAATATCTGGCGTTTGTTTGTCTGCGGCGTCTGGGAATGCGCAAATAGAATAACCATTCAGTGGGTTATCGCTGTGGCGAAGTGCCAGAAAAGCCGCCGGACCGTGGCAAAGGGAGATAACAAAACGGTCATTTTTGATTGCCCACTGTAAAGCGGCAGCCACGTCCTGGCTTTCTGGTAAACCAATAAGTGCGCCATGCCCACCAGGAACAAAGATTGCTGCATATTCGCTATCAGCGTTGAGGCTGGCGACAACATCCGCGAGTTTCTTCGGATTACGGAATAACTATTTATGCTGTTCAAAGAATGGCATTACTTTTTCATCTTTGTGCGGCATAGCCCAGTATTCAAACTTGGTCATCAGACCGGAAATGGTCGCCACTTCGAATTCGAAACCTGCAGCATGGAGATGATACAACGGCAGCAACGTTTCAATCGGATGGTTACCGGTCGAGAACAGTTTTCCGTTATCGGTCGGCAAATAACGTTCGTCCGCGGCGATCACCAGAATTTTATGTTTACCGCGATACGGTTTTGGATAGTCCACGCCATCAAGATCAGAGACGGGACTCGTATATTGGCTAAGCGAATATTCTGAAGGGAAGAACGCATTATCTTCAGCAATATCGACCTGCGGGTTTTTACTTGTTTGAACAGTCATAGTGTATTCCTTATTGTTGCTTAGTTAGGGTAGTCACTATATTTGCGACTGAGCTGGTCGCTATTTTTAACCAGGCTGAAAAATTGAGTCAATATATCGAAAGCGGTAGTTGGCGGGCATAAGTATGTAATGATGATGCTGCACTGGTGTTGAATATTATTCACGCCAAACTTTCCTTATTGAGTAACGTCGTCGCAAGTGGTCTCAATGATTTTAGACCATTATCAGAGGTTTGGGGGCGATGGGGAGAGATTTAGTGCTGTGGAATGTTGTGGTACTGATGAATATTTATATCCCGGATTGGTAGGGAAAAAGCTTTTTTCATGCACTATTTTTGCAAATATTTCTATATGGGAAGCGGTTTTGTTACAGATTAAATTTATAAAGAAATGCATTTGGGGTGTTGGCTGGAAGAGTTGCTGGTAGAGGATATTGTGCCAGGAGGGGCAGGGTAAGGGGCTGTATCGAGATGCTTTGGCAATTGCGTGTGCCGCAGATGGAGATGAAATGCCAATAAAAAAAGCCTGAGTTCGATGAGGGACGAACTCAGGCTGGTGTTATGTTTTACAGTAACACGCCTCGGCGCGTTGGCTGATTAGAACTGGTAGACGATACCAACTGCCAGTTGGTCGTCGGTGTTCAGTCCATGAGCGAGAACATAATCACTCTTATCAAGCAGGTTGATCTGATAAGCGGTATATACGTTCATATTCTTATTGAAGTAATACCAGGTACCGATTTCAATATAGTTCAGACGATCAGAATCTTTGTAACCTGCTACGTCCAGTGCTTTAGAATAGGAGTAACCGATGGATGGACGCAGACCAAAGTCGAACTGATATTGCAGAACAGCTTCGAAGTTTTGTGTTTTGTTCACAACATCACCGTCGTCGGAATTCATGTTGTGAGATTCACCGTACATCACAGCAGCATAGACATTGTTAGCGTCATATTTTGTTGACAACGCCCAAACTTCGGCTCTTTCGCCTTTACCATCACCAGACTGCCAATCAGTACGGTCAGAGTTTGCATAAGCACCAGCAAATGAGAAACCGTCAATAGTGTAAGTTGCAGATAAACCATGGCCATCGCCATTTGCTTTGTAGTTGCCTGTACCTTCATTTTTACCCTGATATTGCAGAGCAAAATTTAGACCTTCAACCATGCCAAAGAAATCTGTGTTACGATAGGTTGCAACACCGTTGGTACGGTTGGTCATGAACAGGTCAGTACCAGCCCATGAGTCACCGCCCCACTCAACAAACATATCAGTAAATGCTTCTGCATCATACGCGACACCGACATTACGACCGTAGTCGAATGAACCAAAATCTTTGTAACTCAAACCAGCATATGCCAAACGAGTTTGGTCAGGGTTGTGTCTGTTTGATGCTTCCAGGTCTAGTTCAAACTGACCGTAACCAGTCAGTTCAGGGTTGATCTGAGTTTCACCTTTCACGCCTACACGGGCATAAGAGGTATCTTGAGAATTATCGCCTTTTTCACCATTTTCACGGTCGGTCAGAATGCGCTCACCAACCATCTTGCCGTATAGCTCAACTTTATTGCCATTTTTATTATAAATTTCAGCCGCATTTGCTGCGCCAGCAACTAATAACGCCGGGACCAGCATTGCCAGAACTTTTCTTTTCATTATGTATTCCCTTGTGATTATAATCTTCATGAATATATCAATAAGTGCTGTTATCCAAAAAAAGCACATTTGGATACTATTCTATGAAGTTCATTTTATTTTAAAGATTACATGTAACAAATGTATTTAAAAGATTTCAAAATGTTTCTAATCTATTTAATATAATTCATAGTTATGAATTCTGAATATAAATATTCATGAATATTATGGATGTATATCAATATGTTATGAGTTGATTGAAAAGATAGGGAGTATCAATGATTGTTGCGCTAAACGGCTGGCGTGATCTCGCGCACATTAATGAAGGCATAAAAAAAGCCGGCATCATGCCGGCCAAAAAAAATATAAACAAGACGATAAAAGGCTAATAACGGAGGCATGATGACACAGAAAAATAAAAAGGTATAATTGTAATCAGTACCAATATATTGATTGAATGAATTAATAAAGCCGAAATCAAAGATAAATAAAATCGTTCAAATCGAATTTTCCTGTATTCACCGCCGTTGCGCAAAATTTATCTATTTGTTCAAAAAATGATTGAGTCTTGACTGGCTCATCCAATGTGGAAAAATGTGATTTTTATCACATAATAGTTCTAAGTCTGAATTTTCCGGGTTATCTCAAAATGGAATACGGTTCGACAAAGATGGAAGAGAGACTCTCTCGCAGCCCTGGCGGCAAATTGGCTTTGTGGGCTTTCTATACATGGTGTGGCTATTTCGTCTGGGCAATGGCGCGATACATCTGGGTGATGAGCCGGATCCCCGATGCCCCCGTGTCGGGATTTGAAAGTGATTTAGGATCTACCGCGGGGAAGTGGTTAGGAGCATTGGTCGGATTTCTGTTTATGGCCCTGGTTGGTGCCTTGTTAGGCGGCATTGCATGGTACACCCGACCTCGTCCCGCACGTTGCAGACGCTATGAATAAAAACTGCTAAGGTTGCGACTCTTTGGCAACGGAGCGCGTATGGAGTTACAACACTGGCAGGCACAGTTCGAGAACTGGTTGAAAAACCATCATCAACATCAGGACGCGGCGCATGACCTGTGTCATTTTCGCCGTGTCTGGGCTACGGCACAGAAACTGGCGGCAGATGACGATGTCGATATGCTGGTGATTTTAACCGCCTGTTATTTTCACGATATCGTGAGCCTGGCGAAAAATCATCCGCAACGGCAGCGTTCTTCAATCCTGGCGGCAGAAGAGACGCGTCGCCTGCTCCGTGAAGAGTTCGTGCAATTTCCGGCGGAGAAAATTGAGGCCGTTTGTCATGCCATTGCCGCTCACAGTTTCAGCGCGCAAATCGCCCCCTTAACAACGGAAGCTAAAATCGTCCAGGATGCGGATCGGCTGGAAGCCCTGGGGGCGATTGGCCTGGCGCGCTTATTTGCCGTTTCAGGGGCATTGGGCTTGGCGCTGTTTGATGGCGAAGATCCGTTCGCACAGCATCGCCCGCTTGATGATAAACGCTACGCGCTGGATCATTTCCAGACAAAGTTACTGAAATTACCGCAAACCATGCAAACCGCAAGAGGCAAGCAGCTGGCACAGCACAACGCGCAATTTTTAGTCGAGTTTATGGCGAAGCTCGGTGCCGAACTGGCGGGGGAGAATTAAGGTATCGATCACAAGGTGATAGATGCGTTTTCACCCGCTGGCTGAGCGCGTGGCCCTAAACGGCAGTAATTATGTTAACCTGTCGGCCATCTCAGATGGCCGGTTAAATCTATGCAGGAAAATATATCAGTAACCGATTCATACAGCACCGGGAATGCCGCACAGGCAATGCTGGAGAAACTGCTGCAAATTTATGATGTTAAAACGCTGGTGGCGCAGCTTAATGGTGTGGGTGAGAATCACTGGAGCGCGGCAATTTTAAAACGTGCGCTGGCGAATGACTCTGCATGGCACCGTTTAAGTGAGAAAGAGTTTGCCCATCTGCAAACGTTGTTACCCAAACCACCGGAACATCATCCGCATTATGCGTTTCGCTTTATCGATCTATTTGCCGGAATTGGCGGCATCCGTCGTGGTTTTGAATCGATTGGTGGACAGTGCGTGTTTACCAGCGAATGGAACAAACATGCGGTACGCACTTATAAAGCCAACCATTATTGCGACCCGGCGACGCATCATTTTAATGAAGATATCCGCGACATCACCCTCAGTCATCAAGAAGGCGTGAGTGATGAGGCGGCGGCGGAACATATTCGTCAACACATTCCTGAACACGATGTTTTACTGGCCGGTTTCCCTTGTCAGCCATTTTCGCTGGCTGGCGTATCGAAAAAGAACTCGCTCGGGCGGGCGCACGGTTTTGCCTGCGATACCCAGGGCACGCTGTTCTTTGATGTGGTGCGCATTATCGACGCGCGTCGTCCGGCGATGTTTGTGCTCGAAAACGTCAAAAACCTGAAAAGTCACGATAAGGGAAAAACGTTCCGCATCATCATGCAGACGCTGGACGAACTGGGCTATGACGTTGCCGACGCAGAAGATAACGGGCCGGACGATCCGAAAATCATCGACGGTAAACATTTCCTGCCGCAGCACCGTGAACGCATCGTGCTGGTGGGTTTTCGTCGCGATCTGAATCTGAAAGCCGATTTTACTCTGCGTGATATCAGCGAATGTTTCCCTGCACAGCGAGTGACGCTGGCGCAGCTGCTGGACCCGATGGTTGAGGCAAAATATATCCTGACGCCGGTGCTGTGGAAGTACCTCTATCGATATGCGAAAAAACATCAGGCGCGCGGTAACGGCTTCGGTTATGGAATGGTTTATCCGAACAATCCGCAAAGTGTCACCCGTACGCTGTCTGCTCGTTATTACAAAGATGGCGCGGAAATTTTAATCGACCGCGGCTGGGATATGGCCACGGGTGAGAAAGACTTTGACGATCCGCTGAATCAGCAACATCGTCCACGTCGGTTAACACCTCGTGAATGCGCGCGCTTAATGGGTTTTGAAGCGCCGGGAGAAGCGAAATTCCGCATTCCGGTTTCGGACACTCAGGCCTATCGCCAGTTCGGTAACTCGGTGGTCGTGCCGGTCTTTGCCGCGGTGGCAAAACTGCTTGAGCCAAAAATCAAACAGGCGGTGGCGTTGCGTCAGCAAGAGGCACAACATGGTCGACGTTCACGATAAGGCCACCCGCAGCAAAAATATGCGCGCGATTGCCACGCGTGATACGGCGATTGAGAAGCGCCTCGCCAGTTTGTTAACCGGGCAGGGCCTTGCGTTTCGCGTTCAGGACGCCAGTCTGCCCGGACGCCCGGATTTTGTCGTTGATGAATATCGCTGCGTGATATTTACCCACGGCTGCTTCTGGCATCATCATCACTGCTATCTGTTTAAAGTGCCTGCGACCCGAACCGAGTTCTGGCTGGAGAAGATAGGTAAAAATGTTGAGCGCGATCGCCGCGATATCAATCGCTTGCAGGCACTCGGCTGGCGCGTACTGATTGTCTGGGAGTGTGCGTTACGTGGGCGCGAGAAGCTGACGGATGAAGCGCTTACCGAGCGTCTGGAAGAGTGGATCTGCGGCGAAGGTGCCAGCGCGCAGATCGACACGCAGGGGATTCATTTACTCGCTTGATGCATCCTGAATAACTGGCGCGACAACGGGTTTGGCCGGGAAGAGATATTTTCCCAACGTGACCAGTACCACCGCGAAAACAATTACGCCGAGCGCCAGCCATTCAATCTTCGACAGCGTTTCGCCGCCCAGTCCCGTACCCAGCAAGACCGCGACCACTGGGTTAACGTAGGCGTAGCTGGTGGCGAGAGCCGGACTGACGTTGCGGATTAAATACATATAAGCGTTAATGGCGATAATCGAACCAAACAGCGCCAGATAGCCGACCGCAAGGAAGCCTGAAAGGGAAGGGAGCGCCGTCAGTTTTTCACCCGCAATCATCGACGCGATCATTAACACCACGCCAGCCGCCAGCATCTCAATCGCACCCGCCATCATCCCTACAGGTAAGGTAATGCGCGAGCCATAAACCGAGCCAAACGCCCAGCTAATCGAGCCGATTAAAATCAGAATCGCGCCCCACGGATTGCCGCTTAAATTTCCACCGCTATTGAGCATGATGATTCCGGCAAGCCCAATGGCGATACCCACCCATTCCAGTTTGCGCGTTTTAATGCCAAACAGGCGGCTGAAGCACAGGGTAAAGAGGGGCACGGTTGCAACCACAACGGCGGCGATGCCGGAAGGAACATTTTGATGTTCGGCAACCGTCACCATGCCATTACCGACAGCCAGCAATAACAGGCCAATCAGCGCGGCATTGAGCAGCGGACGTAGCGGGGGAAGTTTGTGTCCGCGCAGTAGCAAAAATGCCAGCAATAAAATACCGGCTGCCAGGAATCGAACGCCCGCCATCATTAACGGAGGCCAGCTTTCCACGCCAATCCGAATGACAAAATAGGTTGAGCCCCAAATGATATACAACGCAAACAGCGCGCCAAAAAGCGGTAACAACTGGCGGAAACGCATAATCCCTCACGGTGGAAATAAAAAGGTGGTTCATAGTAAACGTGAAAATCATTCTGCTGGCGAGAGATATAATTGCACTTGATTGTTAAAAAAATGTTGACCTGTGAAGCAAGTATCAGAGCTGCCGTTTTTGCTTCATACTTACACCCTTCAACAATAAAAATGAGAGGGAATGCTTTTGGCCGGGAGTAGTTTACTGACGTTGCTCGATGATATCGCCACACTGCTGGACGATATCTCCGTGATGGGCAAACTGGCGGCGAAGAAAACCGCCGGTGTATTAGGGGATGATCTATCGCTCAATGCGCAACAAGTTTCAGGCGTGCGGGCCAACCGGGAACTTCCCGTGGTCTGGGGCGTGGCGAAAGGATCGCTGATCAATAAAGTGATTCTGGTGCCGCTGGCGCTGATCATCAGTGCGTTTATCCCGTGGGCGATTACGCCACTGTTGATGATTGGTGGCGCGTTTCTCTGCTTTGAAGGGGTAGAGAAAGTGCTGCATATGCTGGAGGCGCGTAAACATAAAGAAGATCCGGCGCAGAGTCAGCAGCGTCTGGAGAAGCTGGCGGCGCAGGATCCGCTGAAGTTTGAAAAGGACAAAATTAAAGGGGCGATTCGTACCGATTTTATTTTGTCTGCGGAAATCGTCGCCATCACGCTGGGGATTGTGGCAGAGGCGCCGTTGCTTAATCAGGTGCTGGTGCTTTCAGGCATCGCTGGTAGTGACCGTGGGCGTCTACGGTCTGGTAGGGGTTATCGTTAAGATTGATGACCTGGGGTATTGGCTGGCGGAAAAATCCAGCGCGCTGATGCAGGCATTAGGTAAAGGGTTATTGATTATCGCGCCCTGGCTGATGAAAGCATTATCGATTGTCGGCACGCTGGCGATGTTCCTCGTCGGCGGCGGGATTGTGGTACATGGTATTGCGCCGCTGCATCACGCTATTGAACATATCGCCGGGCAGCAAAGTGCAGTGGTGGCGATGATATTACCGACTGTTTTAAATCTGATTCTTGGATTTATCATCGGCGGCATCGTGGTGCTGGGAGTGAAAGCAGTAGCGAAAATGCGCGGTCAGGCACATTAATACTCGCACTGGCTATTATGCAAAATTCGCCATCTTCAACTAAGGTGAACAAGTTTCACTCGAAAAAAGGAGGCGAGTATGAGCTTTATGGTTAGTGAGGAAGTTACGGTTAAAGAGGGCGGCCCGCGGATGATTGTCACTGGATACTCCAGCGGTATGGTTGAGTGTCGTTGGTATGACGGTTACGGGGTCAAGCGGGAAGCTTTTCATGAAACCGATCTTGTTCCGGGGGAGGGGAGTCGTTCTGCGGAAGAAGTTTGAAAGGGTATCATTAACACCAGGCCGGATCACATCCGGCCTGGTGTCCCAATGCCTGCAATGAATGATAGTCGCGTCTTATCATGCCACCATTATAAAATTATCGCTGTTTTGCGGTACGCTATCGCCGGGTTATGCCAGAATCATAAAAAAGCAGGTTGGGAGTCGTCAGGGTGCAGCACGAGACAAAAATGGAAAACCAGAGCTGGTTGAAAAAACTCGCACGCCGCCTGGGGCCTGGTCATATCGTTAATCTCTGCTTTATCGTGGTATTGCTTTTTTCCACCTTGCTCACCTGGCGTGAAGTGGTGGTGCTGGAAGATGCCTATATATCCAGCCAGCGTAATCATCTGGAAAACGTAGCCAACGCGCTCGATAAGCATTTGCAGTATAACGTCGACAAACTGATCTTTTTGCGTAATGGCATGCGCGAAGCTCTCGTGGCGCCACTGGATTTCACCTCTCTGCGTAATGCCGTAACCGAGTTCGAACAGCATCGCGACGAGCACGCCTGGCAAATCGAACTCAACCGACGGCGCACCCTGCCAGTCAATGGCGTATCGGATGCATTAGTCAGCGAGGGGAATCTCCTGTCTCGCGAAAATGAAAGCCTCGACAATGAAATTACCGCTGCACTGGAAGTTGGTTACTTGCTGCGACTGGCGCACAACTCCTCGTCGATGGTTGAACAGGCTGTGTATGTCTCGCGTGCTGGATTTTACGTTTCGACGCTGCCGACCTTGTTTACGCGCAATGTACCAACGCGTTATTACGGCTATGTCACCCAACCCTGGTTTATCGGCCATTCACAACGAGAAAATCGTCACCGCGCGGTACGCTGGTTCACTTCGCAACCGGAACACGCCAGCAATACTGAACCGCAGGTTACCGTCAGTGTTCCGGTAGACAGTAATAACTACTGGTATGGCGTGCTGGGGATGAGTATTCCCGTGCGTACTATGCAGCAATTTTTAAGAAACGCCATCGATAAAAACCTCGATGGTGAGTATCAGCTCTATGACAGTAAGCTGAGATTTTTGACCTCTTCAAATCCTGACCATCCAACAGGGAATATTTTTGATCCTCGTGAACTGGCCTTGCTGGCGCAGGCAATGGAACATGACACGCGGGGCGGCATTCGTATGGACAGTCGCTATGTTAGCTGGGAACGTCTGGACCATTTCGACGGTGTGCTGGTGCGCGTCCATACGCTAAGCGAAGGCGTGCGCGGCGATTTCGGCAGTATCAGCATTGCATTAACCCTGCTGTGGGCGCTCTTTACCAGCATGTTACTCCTCTCCTGGTATGTGATTCGCCGGATGGTCAGCAACATGTATGTTCTGCAAAGCTCGTTGCAGTGGCAGGCGTGGCACGACACCTTAACGCGTTTATATAACCGTGGCGCATTGTTCGAAAAAGCCTGTCCGCTCGCTAAATTGTGTCACACGCACCAACATCCTTTTTCTGTCATTCAGGTCGATCTTGACCATTTTAAAGCGATTAATGACCGCTTTGGTCATCAGGCGGGCGACCGTGTTCTTTCTCATGCTGCCGGATTAATTAGCAGTTCCTTGCGTGCGCAGGACATTGCCGGGCGGGTCGGTGGTGAGGAGTTTTGTGTGATTCTGCCAGGCGCGAATCTGACGCAGGCTGCGGAGGTCGCAGAACGTATTCGCCTGAAGTTAAATGAAAAAGAGATGCTGATCGCCAAGAGTACAACGATACGCATTAGTGCCTCGCTGGGGGTAAGCAGCAGCGAGGAAACCGGTGATTATGATTTTGAACAACTCCAGTCATTGGCCGACCGTCGGCTTTACCTCGCAAAACAGGCCGGGCGCAATCGGGTATTCGCGAGCGATAACGCTTAACGGGCGGAGAAAAAATGGTCCAGCCCTTCACGCCAGCCTTCCGGTCCTTCACGCTGCGTTCGCCAGACGCGGGCCGGATCCTCATCATGCAGATGGACCCCTTCACGGTTTAGCCCTTTCACAATCACCGCGTAATCCATTACCTCCAGTAAAGGCGCATCGTTTGGCCCATCGCCCAGGCCAAGTGTGGTTGGGCGTCTGCCTGACAATTGTTGATAGGTCGCGATAATCCAGTTGGCAGCCTGATCTTTTCCGGCAGAGGCATCCAGTACGTGCCAGAAGCGCGCACCCTGCATAAACTGCAAGCCCAGTTCGTTCAGACGAGCGATAAATTGTGCCATATGCTCGTCACTGTCGCGCCAGATTAGCGTTACCGACGCCTCATGCAGCTGCGTCAGCGCCGCCTGGCTACGGCTTAATCCCGTCCATTCGGCAATGGTTGCATCGTCGACATCATCAAAAGTCGTGAATTTAAAATGTTCTTTCTCGCGTAGCGTATTTAAAACCTGGCAGATTTCGCCATGGCTAATACCTGAGATGATGCGTGGAAAACCGTCTATATCCTGCCATTGTTCAGCAAGCTGGATCACTGCGCCATTCTCTGCAATCAGCGGTAAGCCTTGTAGCCCCAACATTTTTTGCAAGTACAGCATTTCCGCTGAAGTTTTACTGCTACAGAGAATGACGGGAATATTGGCTTCGTGTAAACGGCTGAGCCAAGGGGCTGCCGGTTGCCAGTCATAACTATGACTGTCCAGCAGGGTGCCATCAAGATCGCTAAAAACCAGTAGTGGTTGTTGAATTGAAAACATGGTCGCGCAGTACTCCCCTTACCAGGATGATTCTCAAAACAGCACAAATAATCAAAGATGATTTTTTCGGGAGCGATCCCGTTGACACCAGAGCCACCAAGGGGTGACGCGCGTCACATTTCTATTCATAAGTAGCGTTAATCATTCATAGCGCGAATATTTTCTTGTCAGCGAAAAAAATTGCAGATAAGGTGATGAACACATCAGATTTCCTGGTGTAACGAATTTTTTAAGTGCTTCTTGCTTAAGCAAGTTTCATCCCGACCCCCTCAGGGTCGGGATTTTTTTATTGTGCATTCAACGATTCACTTCAGAGACGCTGAAGTCATGAATATCCAGTTCGAAGG
>OLQF01000864.1_pt1 | contig 17538 bp, 16 predicted proteins | sample 1643171 | NCBI WGS metagenome assembly OLQF01 (sample SAMEA3136702, study PRJEB25190) | human gut metagenome | reverse complement strand
TTGTGCGCAGCGGGGCGTTATACTATACAGGTAAATAAAGTAGCTGTGGCGGACGCCGCGCTCACCTTGCGCGCCAAAGGGCGCCGGGTCCATACGAAGGAACGCGCCGCTGGGCGCGCGAGTTTGTTTGTGCAGTGCGGCTTACTTCCACGTAAGCCGTACTTTTTTTCACAGGCGGGCAGCCCCCGCCGCAACCGAAACATTTGGAGGTGCTTTACGATTAGCGGCAAAAAAGAAATGGAAATCAATGAAGGCATTCGCGACAGAGAGGTGCGTGTCATCGACGCGGACGGCAGCCAGCTCGGCATCATGTCCACGCGCGACGCGCTTGCAAAAGCGGAAGAAAAAAATCTGGACCTCGTGAAGATCGCACCGCAGGCGCAGCCGCCCGTGTGCAAATTCCTGGATTACGGGAAGTACCGCTTCGAGATGCAGAAACGCGACAAGGAAGCGAAGAAAAACCAGAAGATCGTCGACATCAAGGAGATCCGCCTTTCCCTCAACATCGACACGAACGACTTCAACACCAAGGTCGGCCAGGCGAAGAAGTTTTTGTCCAAGGGCGATAAGGTGAAGGTGTCCATTCGTTTCCGCGGCCGTGAGATGGCGCATACGGACCTGGGCCTTGAGGTTCAGAAGAAGTTCGCCGCAGCCCTGCCGGAAGCCGTTGTGGAAAAGCAGCCCAAACTGGAGGGCCGGAGCATGCAGATGTTCCTTGCCCCCGCTCCCGCGAAGCAAAATTAAGGAGGAACTATAAAATGCCCAAGATCAAAACACATTCCGGTGCGAAAAAACGCTTTAAGCTGACGAAAAACGGCAAGGTGAAGCGCGGCCATGCGTTCCGCAGCCATTTGCTGAACGGCCATGGCAAGACCCGCAAGCTGAAACGCGCCTACCGCAAGGCTTCCTATGCCGACAAGACGAATACGGCCGTAATCAAACGCATGCTGCCGTACGCCTAAGCTGTCAGGGGCTTGGCAACCGATTATCAAACAGCTTACATTTAAAGGAGATTGTGAAATATGGCACGTATCAAAGGCGCTATGATGACGCGCAAAAGAAGAAAAAAGACCCTGAAGCTGGCGAAGGGATACTGGGGCAGCAAATCCAAGCATTTTAAAATGGCCAAAGAGCAGGTCATGAAGAGCGGCAACTATGCTTTTGTGGGCCGCAAACAGAAAAAGCGCGATTTCCGCAGCCTGTGGATCACCCGCATCAACGCGGCCTGCCGCGCCGAGGGCGTCAACTATTCCACCTTCATGAACGGCCTGAAGAAGAGCGGCATTGAGCTGAACCGCAAAATGCTCTCCGAAATGGCCATCCATGATCCGAAGAGCTTCTCCGCCCTTGTCGAGACCGCGAAGAACGCCGCGAAATAAGCACAGCGATACGCCCGGGCACAACGTGCACGGGCGTCGCTTTGTATTTTGGCCTGTGTGAAAAAACGCTTTGCAGGCCCCAAAACGGTCCGCCTCAGGCGTGTTTTCTTACGTCAGCACGCCTGAGGCGGGGATATTAAAAAGGAGGGTGTGCGCCATGACGGAAGTGATCGCCAGCCGCGACAACGAGCGAGTGAAGCGCGTCTGCAAGCTGCGGGACAGCGGCGCGCGGCGCGCGGCCGAGGGGCGCTTTCTTGCCGAGGGGCTGCGCCTGTGCACGGACCTTGCCCAGCGTCTGCCGCCGGAGGAGGTCTACTGCACCCAAAAGCTGCTGGATGCGCACCCGGAGCTTGCCGCCCTGGGCGGCAGGCATTTTCTGGTGAGCGACGCCGTGGCGGCAAAGCTCTCGGACACAAAGGCCCCGCAGGGGCTGTTCTGTGTGTTTCCCCGCCGGACAAAAACGCTGGAGGCGGTGCGCGGCGGCGGGCGCTATGTGTGCCTGGAGCACATACAGGACCCCGCCAATGTGGGGGCGCTGCTGCGCAGCGCGGCGGCGTTCGGCTTCGCGGGCGCGGTGCTGTGCGGCAATTGCGCCGACCCATTCTCCCCCAAGGCGGCGCGGGCCTCCATGGGCACGCTGGCCAAGGTAGACATCATTTTTGCAGATGAAACCGGACAGGCGCTGGCCGCGTTCAAAGCGTGCGGTATCCCAAGCTTTGCGGCGGCCCTGCAGAATTCCGTCCCGCTGGAGCGCGTGGACACGCAGCGCCTGCCCGGGGCGGCGCTTCTCATCGGCAACGAAGGCAACGGTCTTCTGCCCGGGACCGTAGCCGCGGCCGACAAAGCCGTGCGCATCCCCATGGCGGCGGGCGTGGAATCGCTGAACGCCGCCGTCGCGGGTGGCGTGCTGCTGTGGCATTTCAGGGAGGTGTAGCGATGGGCGGTGCACGCGCACAGGTGCTGGAGGAAAAGACTGCGTGGCTTTGGATGGCCGCGGCGCTTGGCCCCGGCGCGCCGAACAGCGGCATGGCGCTGAGCATGTTTCCGGACGCGCGTGCGCTGGCACAGGCGTGCTGGAAGGAAGACCTCTCCATGGTTTTCACGCCGGCGCAGCTGGCCGCGCTGCGGGCCGCGCGGCCGGAGGATTATACCGCCCGTCTGGACGACTGCGCCCGGCATGGCGTGAACGTACTGACGTGGGCCGACGAAGATTATCCGAATCTGCTGCGCGCAGTGTCTGCACCGCCGCCCGTGCTGTATTACCGGGGCGACGCGGGCATCCCCAACCGCTGCTTTACATTCGCCATTGTGGGAACGCGGCGCCCCTCCGCCTACGGTGTGGAGGCGACGGCGTCCATCGCGGGCGAATTGGCCCGGGCGGGCGTAGCGCTTGTCTCCGGCCTTGCCACAGGGCTTGACAGCGAGAGCCATAAGGCGGCCGTCCAGGCGGGCGCGCCCACGGTGGCGTGCATCGCCTTCGGGCACGACCTGTGCTACCCCGCCGCCAACCGCACGCTTAAGGGCGTCATCGAGCGGCAGGGCCTGGTGCTCAGCGAATATCCGCCGGGCACCCCGCCGCAGCGCGGTTATTTTCTGCAGCGCAACCGGCTCATTGCGGGGCTGTCCCGCGGGCTGTGCGTGGCCGAAGCGCGCCGCCGTTCGGGCACCATGAACACCGTGGCCGCGGCGCTGGCCGCCGGGAGGGACGTTTTCAGCGTGCCGGGCAGCATTTTTTCGCCGCTGTGCGAGGGCACGAACCAGCTTCTGCGCGAGGGCGCGGTGCCCGCTGTATCGGGCGCGGATATCCTTTTGTGGTATGGTCTGGCCCAGCCGGAGCAGCCGGAAAAAGCAAAGCCGGACGGCGCGCCGCTGAGCCTGGACGCACAGAGGATGCGGGACGCGCTGAGCGCCGCGGCGCCGCTGCCGCTGGACGCGCTGTGCGCAAAGACGGGCCTGCCGCCGCCCAAGGCGATGGCGGCTTTGACGGAGCTGGAGCTTGCGGGCTTTTCCCGGCAGCTTGCGGGCCGGCAGTTCCAGCTGAAATAGAAAATGACGGCCCTGTGCTGTTTGAAGGGCATGCCCCTCGGGGCGGCCGCATAGATTTGGATTGTTTTTTTTCTCTTATTATCGCATAATAGAAAGAGCCGCGGGCCGCGCAAGGGAGGCCCGCAAGGGGCGCCGGAGGGCGCCCGGCCGTATTCGGAGCGCCCCGGCGGCGCCCAAAAGCATGTCCGCAGGACGGCTGCTCCCGCGGCGGAAGCTGCCCCGGCTGTCTGCCGGACTCGGCCAAATCCCGGAAAAGGACGGTAACACAATGTCAAAACTCGTGATCGTAGAATCCCCGGCGAAAGCCAAGACCATCCGCAAGTACCTGGGCGGCGGATATGAGGTGACGGCCTCCATGGGCCACATCCGAGACCTGCCCCAGAGCCAGCTTGGCATTGACGTCGAGCACGGCTACGCTCCCCAGTATATCAACATCAAGGGCAAGGAAAAAATCATCAAGGAGCTTAAGAGCCTGGCCAAGGAGAGCGACGAAGTGTTCCTCGCCACCGACCCGGACCGTGAGGGCGAGGCCATCAGCTGGCATCTGGCCAATCTGCTGGGCTTGGACACTGCGGCGGAAAACCGCGTCACCTTCGGCGAGATCACCAAAAAGGGCGTGACGCAGGGCATGGCCGCGCCGCGCGCCATTGATATGGACCTGTTCAACGCCCAGCAGGCCCGCCGTGTGCTGGACCGCCTGGTGGGCTACAAGCTCTCGCCCTTTTTGTGGAAAAAGGTGCGCCGGGGGCTTTCCGCGGGGCGTGTGCAGAGCGTGGCCGTGCGCCTGATCGTGGACAGGGAAAAGGAGATTGAGGCGTTCAAGCCCGAGGAATACTGGAACATCGACGCGCTGCTCAGCCCCCCGTCCTCCACAAAAAAATTCACCGCGCGCCTCACGGCGCTGGCGGGCGGCAGGAAGCTGGCCGTGACGAGCGCCGGGCAGAGCGCCGAGATCGTCAAGGCCCTGGACGGCGCGGCTTATACCGTGTCCTCCATCAGCAAGGGCAAGCGGAAAAAGGTGCCCGCGCCCCCGTTTATCACCTCCACCATGCAGCAGGAGGCCAGCCGCCGGCTGGGCTTTACGGCAACGCGCACCATGCGCGCGGCCCAGACGCTGTACGAGGGCGTGGATATTGCAGGGCAGGGCACCATGGGCCTGATCACCTACATGCGTACCGACAGCCTGCGCATTGCGGACGAGGCGCAGGCCGCGGCCAAGGAGTTCATCACCGAGACCTACGGCCCGGAATATGTGTGTCCCCAGAAGCGCACCTACAAAAGCAAAAGCGCCACGGCCGCGCAGGACGCCCACGAGGCGGTGCGGCCCACAAACCCCGCTCTGACGCCCGCCGAGGTGGAAAAGAGCGTTTCGGGCGACCCGGCTAAGCTCTACCGCCTGATCTGGAGCCGCTTTATCGCAAGCCAGATGAGCGACTGCCAGCAGGACACCGTCTCCGCCGACATCACCGCGGCGGGCTACCTGTTCCGTGCCAGCGGCTATGTGGTGACGTTCGACGGCTTTACCACGCTGTACGAGGAAGCCACCGACGAGAAAGAGAAGAAAGAGACCGCGCTGCCGCCGCTGGAGGAGGGCATGGTGCTGAAGCTGCGGGAGCTGAAGCCCGAGCAGAAGTTCACCCAGCCGCCCGCGCGCTACACCGAGGCGACGCTCATCAAGGCGCTGGAGGAAAACGGCATCGGCCGTCCGTCCACCTATGCGCCCATCATCACCACCATCATCGACCGCGATTATGTGGAGCGGGACCAGAAAAAGCTGGCGCCCACCACGCTGGGCCGCGTGATCAACGAGCTGATGCTGGAGCAGTTCCCCAACATCGTGGACGTGAAGTTCTCCGCCCATATGGAGGAGGAGCTGGACACCATTGAAAACGGCAAGACGGACTGGCACGAGGTCATCGACGATTTTTACACCGATTTCGACAAAACGCTCAAGGAAGCCGAAGTAAAGATGGAGGGCAAAAGGATCAAGGTGCCCGATGAGGAGACAGACGAGGTCTGTGAGCTGTGCGGCCGGAAAATGGTCATCAAAAGCGGACGCTACGGCAAATTCCTGGCCTGCCCGGGCTTCCCCGAATGCAAAAACACCAAGCGCCTTGTGAAGGACACCGGCGGCCTGTGCCCCAAGTGCGGCAGCCGCATGCTGGTGCGCCATTCCAAAAAGGGCCGTGTGTACTACGGCTGCGAGAAAAACCCCACCTGCGACTTTATGACATGGAACGAGCCCACCACCGAAAAATGCCCGGAGTGCGGTTCCACCCTGTTCAAAAAGGGCGGAAAGAACGGTATCCTGCTGTGCGAAAAAGAGGGCTGCGGTTACTCCCGCGCGCTGGGTGCCGAAAAAAAGGAGTAAGAGCATGCACATCCGGGTCCTGGGCGCGGGCCTCGCGGGATGCGAGGCCGCGCTGTATCTCGCGGGCCGCGGCTACGCCGTGGAACTGTGGGAGCAAAAGCCGCATAAATTTTCCCCCGCGCATAAAAACGCGGATTTCGCGGAGCTTGTGTGCTCCAATTCCCTCAAGGCCGACCGGCTGGATTCCGCCTCCGGCCTGCTGAAGGCGGAAATGAAACTGCTGGGCAGCGCACTGCTGCCCGTGGCCGAGGGCTGCCGCGTGGCGGCGGGCGGCGCGCTGGCTGTGGACCGCGAGGCCTTTGCCGCCGGCGTGACGGCGCTTGTGAAGGGAACCCCCAATATCACGCTGCGCACGGGCGAGGCGCAGGCCGTGGGCGAAGCCGAGCCGGACACGCTGGTGCTGACGGCCACCGGGCCGCTCACCGAGGGCGCGCTGGCGCAGGACATCGCCCGCCTGACGGGGCGGGGCGCGCTCTCGTTTTACGACGCCGCCGCGCCCATCGTCACGGCGGACAGCATCGACCGGGACAGGGTGTTCGCGGCGTCGCGCTACGGGCGAGGCACGGCGGATTACCTCAACTGCCCGTTCGACAAAGCGGGCTACGAGGCCTTCCATGCCGCGCTGGCGAGGGCGGAACGCGCGCCCCTGCACGATTTTGACGGCGAGCCTTCCGTGTACGAGGGCTGCATGCCCATCGAGGTGATGGCAAAGCGCGGCGCCGACACCATGCGCTACGGCCCGCTGCGCCCCGTGGGCCTGACGGACCCCAAAACGGGCCGCCGCCCCTGGGCGAACGTGCAGCTTCGGGCCGAGGACGCGGCCTGCAGTATGTACAATCTGGTGGGCTTCCAGACAAACCTCAAATTCGGCGAGCAGCAGCGTGTGTTCCGCATGATCCCCGGGCTGGAGCACGCCGAGTTCGTGCGCTACGGTGTGATGCACCGCAACACGTTTTTAAACAGCCCGGCGCTGCTGGGAACCGATCTTTCGCTGAAGGCGTGCCCCAACGTGTTTTTTGCCGGGCAGATCACGGGCTTTGAGGGCTATATGGAAAGCGCGGCCTGCGGCCTGCTTGCGGCCCGAAGCATGGAAGCGCGGCTGTCCGGCCGCGCGTTCACGCCGCCGCCGGCGGACACGATGTGCGGCGCGCTGCTGCGTTATATCACAACGCCCACGAAGGATTTTCAGCCTATGGGCGCGAACATGGGCCTTCTGCCCGCGCCTGAAACGCGCATCCGTGACAAACGCCAGCGGTATCTTGCCGTCGCGCAGCGGGCCGTGGCCGCCATGGAGCGGTATCTGGGCTGAACGCAAAACAAAGCGGTTGCTTTTGCACCAATACGCGCTCCCTTATACTTTGATTATTGAGCAGAGCGCAAAAAATCATGAGAGTCAATCGGGAGGGAACGTTATGAACATCATCATCGACGCGATGGGCGGCGACAACGCCCCAAAGGAAATTCTGCTGGGCGCGGCCGCGGCCGTGCGGGAATACGGCGTGCAGATCACGGCCGTGGGGCGCAGGCGGGACATCGAGGCCTGCGCGCGGGAGAACGGCATCGATATGGCGGGCATTACCGTGGCCGACGCCTCCGAGACCATTGAGATGTGCGACGAGCCTACGGCGGCCATCCGCGGCAAAAAGGATTCGTCCATGGTGGTGGGCCTGCGCATGCTGGCCGCCGGCGAGGGCGACGCCTTCGTTTCGGCAGGCTCCACGGGCGCGCTGCTGGCGGGAGCAACGCTCATCGTCAAGCGGCTCAGGGGCGTGAAGCGCCCGGCCATCGGCACCGTCATTCCGGGCGCGAAGCAGCCCTATCTGCTGCTGGACTCCGGCGCAAATGTGGAATGCCGGCCCGAGATGCTCAGCGCCTTTGCCACGATGGGCAGCGTGTACATGGAGAAAGTGATGGGCCGCGCAAACCCCAGCGTGGGCCTTGTGAACAACGGTGCGGAGGAGACAAAGGGCACCCCGGCCTATGTTGAGGCGCACCGGCTTTTGAAGTATAATAAAAACATCCGTTTTGCCGGCAATGTTGAGCCCAAGGACGTGCCCCAGGGCAATGTGGACGTTGTTGTGTGCGACGGCTTTACGGGCAATGTGATTTTGAAGCTCACCGAGGGCGTGGCCAAGATGCTGGTGGGCGAGATCAAAAACGTGTTCATGGCGGACCTGAAAAGCAAGCTGGCTTATCTGATGGTAAAGGGCGGCATGAAGGATTTTAAGAAAAAGCTGGACGCCGACGAACACGGCGGCGCGCTGATGATGGGCGTGACGAAGCCCGTCATCAAGGCCCACGGCTCGTCCAATGCAAAGGCGTTCAAAAACGCCGTCCGGCAGGCAAAGCTGTGCGTGGAAAGCGGCGCGGTGGAGAGCATGCGCGAAAAGCTGGCCGCCGTGGCCCAGACAGAGGAAGCCGGGGCGTAACGGCCGCCGGAAAGGCGCGCGCGGCGCGCTTTCGCAAAACAGCCCCGGCGGGACGGCCGCCATCCGCAACAAAGGAAGGATCTGGAACGATGCGCGAGACACACGAGCTGGAAGAGGCTCTTCATCATCATTTTAAGAACCCGGCGCTGCTGGTGACGGCGCTGACGCATACCTCCTACGCCAACGAGGCGAAGCACGGTGTGCGCCACAATGAACGGCTGGAATTTCTGGGCGACTCGGTGTTGTCCATCGTGGTGGCCGAATACCTGTTCACGCACAAGAACATGCCCGAGGGCGAACTGACCCGCATGCGCGCCAGCCTTGTGTGCGAGGCGGCGCTGTTTGAATTTGCAAAGCAGATATCCCTGGGCGATTATCTGCGTTTGGGCAGGGGCGAGGAGCGCGGCGGCGGACGCTGCCGCCCGAGCATTTTGTCCGACGCGTTCGAGGCGGTCATCGCGGCGCTGTACCTGGACGGCGGCATGGAAACGGCGCGGGCGTTCATCCTGCCGTTTGTCACCGGCGCGCTCACGGACGCCGCCGCCGAAGAGGATTACAAGACAAAGCTGCAGGAGATCGTGCAGCAGAACCCGGAGGAGCGCCTGCGCTATGTGGTGACCGACGAATCCGGCCCGGACCACAACAAGCATTTCGTGGTGGAGGTGCACCTCAATTCCAACTGCATCGGCAAGGGCGAGGGGCACAGCAAAAAGCTGGCCGAGCAGCAGGCGGCGAAGGAAGCCCTGGCCCTGATGGGGTATTGACGCGGGGGCCTGCCGCGCCGGGCAAAATGTCCCTATACTCGTAAGTAAGGAGTTTTTCCATGTTTTTGAAGGCGCTTGAAATACAGGGCTTTAAATCCTTTCCAGACCGCACGCGCATTACCGTCGGCAAAGGCATCACCGCTGTGGTGGGCCCCAACGGCAGCGGAAAAAGCAATATATCCGACGCCATCCGCTGGGTGCTGGGCGAGACAAGCGCCAAGCAGCTGCGCGGCGGCGGCAAGATGGAGAACGTCATTTTCGGCGGCACGCAGCAGCGCGGCGCCATGGGCTTTGCCAGCGTCAGCCTTGTGGTGGACAACACCGACAGGCGCATCGACGTGGACAACGACGAGGTGACGATCGGCCGCAAGTATTACCGCTCCGGCGACAGCGAATATTCTGTAAACGGGCAGAATGTGCGCCTCAAGGACATCTATGAGCTGTTCCTGGACACGGGCCTGGGCCGCGACGGCTATTCCGTTATCGGGCAGGGCCGCATCGCGGAGATCGTGGGCGCAAAATCAAACGAGCGCCGGGAAATTTTTGAGGAAGCGTCCGGCATCGCCAAATACCGCTACCGCAAAAATGAGGCCGAGCGCCGCCTGGCCTCCGCCGAGGAAAATCTGGTGCGCCTGCGGGATATCCTGGGCGAGCTGGAGGAGCGCGTGGGCCCGCTGGAGCGGGAGAGCAAAAAGGCAAAGCAGTATCTGGAGCTGGCCGAGCGCCGCAAGGGCCTGGAGGTAACGCTCTGGGTGGACACCGTGCAGAAAGCGCGGGACACGGTGCGCGAGCAGCAGCGCAAAATTGAGATCGCGGGCGCGGACTATGCCCGCGCCGGGCGGGAGATCGAGGCCATTGACGCCGAGACCGAGAGCACCCGCGCGGAGATCGAGCATCTGATCACCGAAGCCGACCGCTGCAACGCGGAAATACGGGCCATAACGGAGGAGATCGCCGGGGCGGATTCCCGCATCGCGGTGCTTGAAAACGACATTGCCCACAACGATGCGACCATTGCGTCGCTGAAGGAGGAGATCGGCCAGAGCGGCCTGGGCCGCGAGGCCATCGCCGCCGAGGTGCGGGGCCACGGCGAGGGCATCGCCGCCTGCGAGCGGCAGGCGGCCGCATACGCCGCGCGCACGGGGGAGCTGGAAGCCCTGCTGGAGGAGCTGCAGAACAGGAGCGCGGCTTCCGGCGAGCGGCGCGGCGTGGTAACGGGCCGGCTGAACGCCATGGCCGCGCGCATTACGGATTTAAAGGTCGCGGCCGCGGGCGCGGCGTCGTCGGTTGAGGCGGCAAAAAAACGCCTTGCTGCCGCCGAGAGCGAGGGCGCGGCCAACGCCGCCCTGACGCGGGACCTGGAGGAGCAGAAGGCAGAGACGGACGCTTTTCTGCAGGACGCGGTGGAGCGGCTGACACGGCTTGAGAACATCAAGGGCGGCCTGACGCTCAAGGTGGAAAGCCGCCGCGGCGCGCTGGCGCAGGCGGACGAGAACGAACAGAAGCTCCTGCGCGCCATCGAGGCCGCCCGGCAGCGCATCGCCATGCTGAAGGATCTGGAGCGCAATATGGACGGCTTCCAGAGCAGCGTCAAGGCCGTGATGAAGGCGGCGGCGAACCGCCGTCTGCGCGGGGTCACAGGGCCGGTGTCCACCATCCTTTCCGTCAAGCCGGGGTACGAGGTGGCCATTGAAACGGCGCTGGGCTTTGCTTTGCAGAACATCGTTGTGGAAAACGAGACGGCGGCCAAGGCGGCCATGGCCTTTTTGCGGGACGAGCGCGCGGGGCGCGCCACATTTTTGCCGCTGGACACCGTCAAGCCCGGCAGCTTCAACGGCCGTTTGCCCGAGGGCGCGGTGCTGGCCAGCAGCCTTGTGACGTATGACGAAAAATATGCAAATATCGTTTCCAGCCTGCTGGGACGCATCGTCGTGGTGGACGACATCAACGAGGCGTCGCGCACGGCCCGCGCGCTGGATTACCGCAACCGTGTGGTGACGGTGGACGGCCAGGTCGTCAACGCGGGCGGCTCGTTCACGGGCGGCAGCGTTTCCCGCTCCGCCGGGCTGTTCAGCCGCAAGCAGGAGATCGACGAGCTGAAGAAAAAGGTGGAGGCGCTGGAAAAGCAGCGGGACGCCGCGGAGGAAAAAACCGACAGGGCGAAGGCTGAGGTGGACGCGCTTTCCGCCGAGCTGACCGCCACCGAGAGCGAGGCCATCACCGCGGGGGGCGACAAGATCCGCGGCGAGGTGGAAAGCGGGCGCATCGCCGCCGCGCTGTCCCAGGCGCGGGCCGCGGGGGAAATGCTTTCCGCCGAGCGCGCCCAGCTTGCCGCGCAAATCGCGGCGAGCGAAAAGGCGGGGGCGGACGCCGCTGCCGAGATGGAGGTGCTTACACGGGACAGCGCCGCGCTGGAGGAGGAACTGCGCGCCATCTCCGGCAGCGACGACACCTTCCTGGAAACGCGCACGCGCCTTGCGGACGAGCTTTCCGACTTGAAATTGAAGGCGCTGGCCGCTCAAAAGGATATCGAGAGCCACCGCGCGGCCATTGCCCAGCTGGAGAGCCGCACGGATGAGAGCGACGCGCGGGCAAGACAGCTTGCCGCAAACATCGAGACGCTGACGGCCCAGAACGCCGAGCGCGCCGCGCAGATCGAGACCATCCGCGCAGCCATTGCGGGCAGCCGGAACGAGATCGAAAAGCGGGAAGAGGCCAAGGCCGGAGCGGTGCGCCGCCGCATGGAAAAGGAAGGCGGCATCACCCAGCAGACGGCGCGGGTGCGCAAGATCACGGACGAGCGCGAGGCGCTGGGACGTGAGATCGCCCGCCTGACCGAGCAGAAGGAGCAGAAGGACGCCGAGTACGAGCAGACGGTGGCAAAGCTCTGGGAAGAATACGAGCTGACGCTCTCCGCCGCGCAGGAGCTGTGCGTGCCGTTTGAGAGCGGGGCCGAGCTGCGCCGCCAGGTGTCCGAGGTGCGCGGCAAAATCAAGGCTCTGGGCAATGTGAACGTGAGCGCCATCGAGGAATATGCCGAGGTAAGCCAGCGGTACGAGTTCCTGCGCGCCCAGGTGGGCGATGTGGAAACCAGCAAGGCCGAGCTGCAAAAGCTCATCGCGGGCCTTTCGGACGAGATGCGCGCCATGTTCAGCGAGAGCTTTGCGGCCATCAACCGCAACTTCGGCCGTATTTTTGCCGAGCTGTTCGGCGGCGGCACGGCGCGGCTGTATCTGGAGGACGAGGCCGATGTGCTGGGCAGCGGCATCAGCATCGAGGTGGCGCCTCCGGGCAAGATCATCCGCAACCTGTCGGCGCTGTCGGGCGGCGAACAGGCGCTGGTGGCCATCTCCATTTATTTCGCCATTTTCGGTGTGAATCCCGCGCCCTTCTGTGTGCTGGACGAGATCGAGGCCGCGCTGGACGACGTGAACGTCACGCGCTTTGCACAGTATCTGCGGCGCATTTCAAGCGAGACACAGTTCATCGTCATCACCCACCGCCGCGGCACCATGGAAGAGGCCGACGTGCTGTACGGTGTGACGATGCAGGAGGACGGCGTGTCCAAGGTGCTCAAGCTGGACCTGGAGCATGTGGACGCGAGCCTTGTTTCCTGACGGAGCGGGGCAATCCTTGCGGATATTTATGAACGGAGTGGATACGATTGGGCTTTTTTGAAAAACTGGGCGAGGGACTGCGCAAAACGCGGGATTCCATCTTCGGCTCCATCGCGGGCCTTGTGAATGCGGGCGAGATCACCGACGAGCTGTACGACGACCTGGAGGAGCAGCTCATCCTGGCGGATACGGGCGCGGATGTGGCCATGCGGCTGGTGGAGGAGCTGCGCCAGGAGGTGCGCCGCAAGCACCTCAAGACAGGCGCGGACGCGCTGGAGGCCCTCAAGGGCATCATCCGCGAGATGCTGCGCGCCGACGGGGAGATGCAGCTTTCCGGCAGGCCCGCGGTGGTGCTGGTCATCGGCGTCAACGGCGTGGGAAAAACGACCTCCATCGCAAAGCTGGCTCATCTGTACAAGCAGCAGGGCAAGCGCGTGATGCTGGCCGCAGGCGACACTTTCCGTGCCGCTGCCGCCGAGCAGCTGTGCGTTTGGGCCGAACGCGCGGACGTGCCTGTCGTGAAGCACAATGAAGGGGCGGACCCCGCCGCCGTTCTTTTCGACGCGGTGCAGAGCGCCGCCGCCCGGGGGTACGACATGGTCATCTGCGACACCGCGGGCCGCCTGCACAACAAAAAGAATCTGATGGACGAGCTTTCCAAAATCAGCCGTGTGGTGCACAAGGCATGCGGCACCGCCAGCGTGGAGACGCTGCTGGTTCTGGACGCCATCACGGGGCAGAACGCCATCAGCCAGGCCAGCCAGTTTATCGACGCGGCCGGGGCCACGGGCATCGTGCTTACGAAGCTGGACGGCACGGCCAAGGGCGGCGCGGTCATCAGCATCAAGGCGAAGCTGGGCCTGCCCGTGCGCTTTGTGGGCGTGGGCGAGGGCATGGACGACCTGATGGAATTCGACCCGGACGCCTTTGTGGACGCGCTGTTCCTGCGCGAGGAATGAGGGAGGACGGAGCATGGAATTCATTGCAGCGACCAACAATCCTGGAAAGATGGCCGAGATGCGCCGCATTCTGGAGCGCATGGGCCACACCGTCCGGAGCCAGCGCGAGGCCGGCGTGACGCTGGAGCCCGAGGAGAACGGCACAACGTTTGCCGAAAACGCGCGCATCAAGGCCCGGGCCATCTGCGAGGCTGCGGGCACAGCCACCATCGCGGACGATTCCGGCCTGTGCGTGGACGCGCTGGACGGCGCGCCGGGCGTGTATTCCGCGCGCTACTGCGGCCGCCACGGCGACGACGAGGCCAACAACGACAAACTGCTGGAGGAACTGGCGGGCGTGCCCGAGGGAAAACGGGCCGCGCGGTTCGTCAGCAGCATCTGCGTGTGCCTGCCCGGCGGGCGCTGCGCCGTGTTTGAGGGCGTGTGCCCGGGCCGCGTGGGCTTTGTGCGCAGAGGGACGAACGGCTTTGGGTACGACCCGCTGTTCATCCCGGACGAGGTGGGCGTGCCGGGCGGCGGGGGAACGGCGGAAAACACGCAGGGCCGCTCCTACGCCGAGCTTTCGGCCGCGGAAAAAGACGCCATCAGCCACCGGGGCCGCGCCATGGAGCGCATGGAAGCAGAGCTGGCGCGTTTCCTTGCGGATGGGAGCGTCATCGGCATGACGTGCGGGAACGCATGCATCACGGTGGCGGACAAGGCGGAGGGCTGACGCGCAAATGCCGGGCGCGCCGGGCTTTTCCAACACGCGCGCGGCAAGCCGTGAACCGTTCGCTGCAAATCTGATACAGAAAAGGGATAAAGTATATGTTGACAAGCAAACAGCGCGCGATCCTGCGCGCACAGGCCAACGGCCTCGACGTCGTGTTCCAGGTGGGCAAGGGCGAGATCGACGACGCTCTGGTGAAAAGCACGGCGGACTGCCTCGCCGCGCGGGAGCTCATCAAAATGAAGGTGCTGGAAAACAGCGCCTATTCTGCAAAGGAAGCCGCCGCCATCCTGGCCGAGAGAACGGGCAGCGACTGCGTACAGGCCATCGGCTCCAAATTTGTGCTGTACAAGCAGAAGCAAAAGGAAAGCAAATATGCCGATCTGCTGAAATAAGATAGGGGCGAGCTATGGGACCGCAGAAGATCATTCTGTTCGGCGGCACGTTCGACCCGCCCCACAACGGCCATATGACGCTGCTGGCCGGGGCCATCGAAGCGGTGCGGCCGGACCTTGTGCTGGTGGAGCCGGCGGGTACGCCGCCCCATAAGCGCGCGGGCGGCACATCCGCCGCCCACCGTCTCGCCATGTGCGAGTGCTTCCGCCCGCTGTTTCCGGAGCTGGTGCTGGATACCACGGAGATCGCGCGCGGCGGCAAAAGCTATACCATTGATACCGTGCGGCAGATGAACGCGCGGTATCCCGGCGCACAGCTTTATTTTCCCATGGGCAGCGATATGCTGCTCTGGTTCCGCAACTGGGCGGCGTACAGGGAGCTGCTGCGCCGCGTCGTTCTTGTGGCGCACCTGCGCACGGGCGAGGACGCGGCTCCGGTGCGGGAATACGCGGCCGGGCTTGCGGCCGAGGGCGGCACGGTGCTGTTTGCCAAAGCGCCCGTGTTTCCCGTGTCCTCCACCGAGGTGCGCGCGCTGGCGGCAAAGGGCAGGCCGTTGGACGGCCTTGTGCCCGAAAGCGTGGCGGCGTACATTGCGCGGCACCATCTTTATACGCCCGCGGCCGGGGAGGCCTGACGCGCCCGGCTGCAGGACATTTGAAGCGCACGCTTCGGCCGGGCCGCTGCGGGCGCGAATCGAGGCGACCTGATTTTGATTTCCGTGGACGAGGCGAAACGCCTTGCAAAGAAAAATCTTTCCCCAAAGCGGTATGAGCACACCTGCAATGTGCGCAAGCTGGCCGTGAAGCTGGCGAAGGCCCACGGCGCGGACGAAAAGAAAGCAGCGCTGGCCGCGCTGCTGCACGATATCGCAAAGGAGCTGCCGCGGGACAGATTATTGCAGATATTTACAGAAAATGCTATAATAGCTAGTAATGCAGCCCAGCGCCCCGCCCCGGTGTGGCACGGCGCGGCCGCAGCGATCCTTGCACAGACGCAGTACGGCGTGGACGACGGGGAGATCCTCTCCGCCATCCGCTGCCATACCACCGGAAGGCCCGGCATGACGAAGCTGGATAAAATCATCTACCTTGCCGACATGGCAAGCTACGAGCGCACCTATCCCGAGGCGGAGCAGCTGCGGCGCCACGCGCTGGCGGACCTGGACCGCACCGCCATCGAGGGGCTCGGCCTTTCCATTGCATGGCTCAAGGCCGGGGGCAAGCCCGTGGACGAGGAATCCCTCCTTGCCTACGCGGATTTGCGCGCGCGGTATTACGGAGGTAGGACCAGTGAGCAGACCGCAGGAGAACCGTGAGATCGACATCACCCGCGCCCGCCCGAAAAAGGGAGCGGCCCCGGCACCGCAGGGCTCGCAGCCGGCCCCTCATGGGGCGGGAGAACACGCGGGACAGCAGGACGCGCAAAAGCAGCACGGCACAGCGCGCGCATCGTCTGCGCGGCCCGGCGGCGCGAAAGCGCATGCCGGTGCGGGGGGACAAGCAGGAACCCGGCCTGCCGGAGCGCGCGGCAAACGGACAGGCCGGCGCAGAGCCGGTATCGCGGCGCTCGCCGTACTGCTGGTACTTGCGGCCCTGGCAGGCGGCGCGTACCTGTATGTGGACAGCCTGATCGACCGCAGTGACCTGGGCAGCTTTGACGATGTTTCGTCCCCCGTCAGCACCAGTGCGGAACCCAGCATTGTCCCGCCGGATTTCGCGGGCGTGCGCAACCTTCTGGTGCTGGGGCTGGATTACGAGGCGGAGGGCCCTGTTGCCCGTGACGAAAAGCATCCCAATACAGATATGATCTTATATGTCCGCCTGGACGGAAACGCCCATTCCATGACCATGCTGCAGATCCCCCGGGATGTGTTTGTGGGGGAGGCGGGCGGCGCCGCAGGCAAGATCAACGGCATCCTGGCCAAAAATGTGGACATTGGGGACGGAAACGGCCTGGGTGCGGTGAAAACGTACATCGAAACGAATTTCGGGCTGCCCATCGACGATTATGTCACCATCGATATGGATGCATTGACGGAAATGGTGGACGCTTTTGGCGGCGTGGAGGTCTATGTGCCGCAGAATATGCGGTATTACAACGAAAAGACGGGCGCTTTGGAGGGCGAGCTTCTGCAGGGCTGGCGCACGCTGCTGGGCGGCGACTGCGAATTTTTCCTGCGCTACCGGCAGGGCCTGCCCCGCTCGGACCTTGACCGTCTCGTGATGCAGCGGCAGTTCTATGCAGGCTTGTTCCGCCGCCTCAAAACGGCGTCTGTGGGCGACATCGTTAAGCTGCTGCCCGTGGCGCAGAAGTATATCAAAACGGATATTTCCACGCTGGAGCTGATGAGCATTGCCATTGAGGTGAGCGGCATGGACAGCGCGGATATTTCCATCGGCAGGCTCCCGGTCTACGGGTCGGGCCAGCTCTATGCGGGCGAGCACAGCGTTGTGGTGACGGCCAAAGAGGAGACCGCCGCGCTTTTGAATGAATATTTCCGCCCGGCGGACGACCCCATTGCCGCCGCGGACATCGGCACGCCGGAATGGCCCACCACAGGCGGTGCGGCAGGCGCCGAGATGAGCACCATGGGCGACGTGGAAGCCGTGGGTGCAGATGAGCCCCGGAAATGAGCGGTTTTTACGGCCGTGCTCCGGGCACGGGCTGCGGCGGAGCCGTGCGCCTGCAAGGGAAGGGCGGCTTTCGGGACGCCCCGGAAAGTGAAAGACACCGGAGGTACACGATTTGAACAGACAGCGAGGACCCCGTGATATTGATATTTCCCGCGCGCGCCCGGCAGGGCGGCGCGCGGCGCAGCCCAGGCAGGCGGGGGGCGCGGCCGTACGCGGCGGCACACAGCGCGCGCCG
>OLQF01000845.1_pt1 | contig 18012 bp, 18 predicted proteins | sample 1643171 | NCBI WGS metagenome assembly OLQF01 (sample SAMEA3136702, study PRJEB25190) | human gut metagenome | reverse complement strand
CTTATCTTATCAAATGTGGATGGAAATTTGCAGATACTGATTATTACCTACTTACTGAGTACGAGCGCCAGAGCTATATTGAAGGCATAAAGGTCGGGGCGAGATTGATGATGGAGCTGTGGGAATGATATTGAAGGGTGCTGAGATAGAATTGCTGGGACTGTGAGAAAATGCGGAAACCCCTCTGTGGAAAAGCCAGGATTGATGGCTCTCCTGCAGAGGGGGATTTTTATGCTTGTGTGATCACTCACGCTTTAATATATTTTTGAAGCCTGCTGTTTGGCTTGTCTGGAATTGTCATTTTGAGCTTTCCAGACTCCAAGAGCGGAATAAGATATTTTTTGGTAAAATATGTGAGGTTCTTATAGCCTAAATAAGAACAAATTTCTTTTTTACTGCGGGCTACTTGGCAATAATTAAGAATCTTTGTTTCGATATCTTGGTCAGCGACTTGGTCAGTGACTAAGTCGACTTGGTCACTTGTGACTAAGTTCTGTGGTGGCGGTCCGACAGTAACAGTCGAGTTCGCTTCGCTTAGAGGAATCACAGTACGGAATATATCACCTTCTACAAATTGCGGTTTTCCGCCAGAGTAGAGCTGGGTATATTTGTATGTGTTCCTCATGCCGGAGCCGAGTTCATCAGCCAGGCCAATTTCACGGAAAACCTTTGAAATAGCTGGATTCTTGGGAAACGGCGCAAAAGTGGCTAATTCTAAGTTGCCAAATCCATGTGAGAGGTTTGCGTTTTCGGTGTAAATCTGTTCTTTTTCGATGACAATTTTGGCAACATAGGCATTCGAAAAATCTCTGTGGGCCAACAGATTCGAGATTATTTCACGAAGGATTTTATCCCTGGCGCTGACGCTGATGATGCCGTCCAAAACAAAATTGTCGTTTAGATGCAGTCGGCCAAATTCCAACAGTCTGTCATAGCTTTCCAGCAGATTGGTGGTAATAACATCTCTGTCATCGTAGCGGTCCATGTTGAACATCCGATAGATGGCATCCGTCTTATGGTGAGCTAGGACAGAGAAAATCAAATCGTCAGGACCGAATAAGAGGATAGATGCGAGGGTAATCCCTTCTTTGCCAGTGCTGCTGTCCCGGAGGATTAGTCCGGCATTGCGGAGCATCTCTTCATCTGTCATGGCTCGCCAGGGATGATCCTGTCTGCGGCTTTTGGTCATTTCTCTGGCCCTGTCCATAAGGTCATGCCGCAGGTCGTTGACTGTAAAAACAGGGTAGACCCGATTTACAAAGTAGGAACTTTGCTTTCGGGAATAAAGCCTGTAAACGGATTCCTGATTGTCCGTAATATCAATATCCGATTCATGGTTGCGGTCATAGATTCGCCCGTTGCATCGGCATACATTGGGATTGACAGGAACGCGAATATATAGAATAAGCTTCCCGTCATGCTCATAATCTATCGGGGTAAGATAGAGGGGCGGGTACATTTTGTTTTCGTTATTGATGCAAGTGACAAAATTTTTCTTGATCTGGTCGATACAGTCAGGCTGGATACCAAGAATTGTCCCGTTATCCTTGACTCCGAGAAATATATGACCGCCATCTCTGTTTGAAAAGGAGCAAACGGTATCGTACACATCTTTGGTTATATCTGTAGTGGATTTTTTGAACTCCACTTCTGTATTTTCACCATTTTGAATCAGGATTAAAAGTTCTTTTGGCAGTTGCATGGGTAGTTCACCTTCCTTCTGAATATGTGGGCGATTCCCACACTCGTATTGTAACCGCTGTGGAGAGCTATATCAAGGAGTTTCCGAAATTTTATTTTCTTCAGCAAGCTCTCTCTGTATCTGTCGATATTCTGCCATCTCCGTTTCATTTGCCGGCCGGACGGCTGGATCGGCTCCGCATACAGTTTTTCCGCAGTCCGGGTAGCGGTCGGGCAGTGTGGCAGCAGGAAATATATAGTGGCAGGCACGGCAGTAGTATAAAGTTTCTATAACATTCATCTCCTCATCTCTGCCATAGACTGGCATGAACTTCTATTTCTTAAGATAATCATTTCTTAGTTCCGGGCTGACTGGAAGCTCAAAGCCTTTTTCAAGCAGGGCCTTATATTTGAATTCAATCAGCACGGGATCAACGCCCTGTTCATGGGCAATGTCGTCGGTGGTGCAGAAATCATCGTGCAAAGTCTGAGATTCCCACACCGTATGTTGCCGGATATCATCTTCCGGGCAGTCTGGATGCTGTTTCCGTTCTTTCTCCAATAATTCCTTAAAATCATAATACCCGATGGACTCCAGGACAGCTTGAACGGTTATCATCAGTTCGGCTGAAAAAAGGTTAGCGCGCCGTTCCTGTCTGGCTGAGGAAAGGCTGTAGAACCATGTGTCCTGCAAAGGGCCGTTCGTCCTGGCTTCCTCGCGGTCAAAAAAATCATGCCCCAGCTCATGCCCAGCCGCCATAAGCTGTTCGACCTCAGTTGCGTATTCACTCAGCCGTATGAAGCGGCGGTTATTTACAACTGCGTAAAAGCCGAGTGTGTCAACCAGCCGGGGGGTTGTCTTAAAGTTGATCGCCCGCTGTTCGATGATATCGAAGGGATTGCGGGTTCCATATATTCTTGCGGCGTAGGCCGCCATCCGTAGTGCAAACTGGCTCAAATTGAATCTCCCTTCTCCTGGTGAGGCATATCTTTCCTAAGATTCTGTCAGAATCCCACCTGTGGGCAAGATGGAGCGGTAAAGTTTGGGAAGAGATCAGTTCTCTTTCCGGTATTTCTTCGGTGTATACACTTTCGCTTCTTCCTTCGCTTCCATAAAAATCTCCATCATTTCTTCCATGAACCCCTGCTTGTCGGCTTCACTCAGTTCGCCCCCGGCGTACAGGGCGCGGGTTTCCTCAGCAATCCGCTTTGCCTGCGCCTTTCCTCTGGAACCGTATTTTTCCTGCGCTTCCGCAAGGAAAGCCTCCTTTTCCAGCTGTTCCTGAAACGCCGCATCGTCGATAAAATAATCCGTAGAGAGGCCAAGCGCTTCTGATACTTTTTTAATAGCGTCCACAGTGGGAGTACGGTTATTGCTCTCATAATAACGGATTGCCCTGGATGTAAGGCCGGTACGGCGGGAAAGCTCCGCCTGGCTCATGCCCAGGGATATTCTGGCCGCACGGATTTTATCGCCCATAGTTGCGTCCGGGGACAGCGTTATTTTAGTTTCTTTGTTGTTTCCTGTATTGTTGCCCATGATAATCCTCCATTCTTTCGTGAAGCGGCTGTAGGGATGTGGCTATACGTAGCCAATGTGTCAGGGTAGCACGATCCCCGCCGCTATGTTTGGATCAAGGAGGTTTGGAATCCGGATATGATAAAGGAGTAGGAAAAGGGAATGCCATTAGCCGGGAAACGGGGAGTGGGAGGCCACGCTTCTGGCGGAGTCACCTGCATCATATCATTTTTTCCGAAAACCACTTGAAAAGGAACGTAAGTTCCTATATAATTCAAACAGATGTTCGCGGAACTTATGTTCCTATAATACAATAGGATGGGGAGGTTGTCAAGGGGAAGTTCAATTCAAATTCCATAGAAAAATACGAAGAAAATGGGTATAAAATATATTGACTACCCAAAATATTCGTGATAATATTTTGGTGAGAGGCGGTGAAACAAATGAAATTGACAGATGAGCAAATAAAATTTGTGAAAGAAAACATAAAAGGAAAAAAAGTAGATGAGGAGAAGTTCCTAGAATATTTAGAAAAAAATGATTCAGTGGGTGAAGAAATCTTTGAAGAGTGTAAGGCAAAAGACGACCATAGGGTTTTTGTCTCATCATTTACATTTGGATTGAGAAAGAATGTGAGAGGATATCTTCCAGTAAAAACAGAGGTATTTATAAGGAGAATCCCTTTTTACTATTACCGTGCGGATAGGGGATATTCGTTTAGAAGTTGGATAGCCGATCTTATTCGTGACACGGAAGAATATGAGGAGGAGCTGGAAAAGATATATCAAGTATTGGAGTACCTGTATTATGAAGGTGGGGTTTCTATTGATGAAATAATGTCATATATCAAAATACAATTATATGGAAAAGAAGAGGAAAGTGAGAAGCAGCATGATATTGAAACCGCTATTTCAAAAAGTTTACTGTACGCTTCTTCATGGATTACAGAAGAAAAACTTTTGTATGATTGGGCAGAGTATATCAAGATATGTAAAAAAATAGGCTGGAACGATTATTTCCCGGAAAGGTTCATTACAAAATATAATGAGGCCTTGGAAATGGCAGGATTATCCCCGATTATATATGGTTTCCATTCAAAATCGTGGCTTCTCCATCTGGACAGAGAAAGAAATAAAATTTCGTGCATGGGGAATTTCCCATGTGACGGGCTTGGAAGGCCGATAATGAAATGGATTGGTATAAGAACTGAAAAAGTAGAAGGAGTGTCCTGTACCTGTGTAAATTCACGCTATGGAGAGTTGATAATTCAAATTAATCCGGAAAGTATGATTTATGTTTTGAATTATGTAGATGGGAATGGCGAATTGGCGGAACCGGGTGAAGCAGGGACAGTTATATCTTGGGAATAGCAATATGCGGGACCTTTGAATATGGTGTTTGATAATGAAGCACTAAAGGAGGCACGGAAGGCTTTTAAGATGACACAAAAAGAGCTTGCAGATGCTATAGGGACATCTGTTAGGACCTATCAGAAGTGGGAAAATGGTGATACAAAGCCGGATTGTCAATCTCTTTTAAGATTGATGAACTGGTTAGAAATAGAAGATGTGCAATACTTGATTGCTTATAAAAGTTATCCGGCAGAGGAGGAAAAGGGATGAGAAGTGGAGTCCTAGGCAAGGACATCAGGCTTTCGGGTAAAAATAAGGAACAGGACGCATGGAAATTATACACGGCGACTATGAAGATATTGGATCAAGGTTGTGATGTGGAAGTAAAGAAAACAAAAGACCATATAAAAGTCAGCCGGGTTACCAGGCAAACAGAGACAGAAATGATGTTCTAATCAATAAAATATCGTGCCGTTAATGAAGTGGCATTAACGAAGGACCAAGCGGGGTCAGTAAGTATGGAGTGATTACTCTATTACTTTCTGATCCTGCTTTTTTATTTCGGAAATATGGTGGCAGATCGGAAAGAGGATTTGTTGGGAGCAAAAATAGTCGAGTTTGGAGAAAAGAAAAGCGGGAAGATTTTGGAATAGCTTCAAATCTGACATATTATATACGAAAGAGTAAAACGTGGATAGATGTGATTGGGTTTTACGCGACTCTTAAGCATGAGCGATTTGTAATTTATCGAAGTCCACACGGGAATCGACAGCATTAGAGGTCAGATATTGAAAAAATACAGGAAAAGGAGAGACGAAAAGAAGAATATAAGTGTGAGGAAATAAGTGAATGAAGAAATTAAATGGAGAAATAGGTAGCGTGGAAACCTATGTGAAATCGCAAAAAAAATTTAGGAAAAAGTGACGGGTATAGTTTGACTGTGAATATAGTAGAAATATAGGGAGGTCAATCATATTCTGTCGATGGTAAAGGAGAAGGTGGATCTTACAAATATTATTCATAGAAAAGCCAATACGAACTGGTGGCTGTGATTTACAATCCAAATAGCGAGAAAAAATGTGGACAAGTAAGGAAAAAACTTCCATATGTTACTTTACACGAAGGGACGATAGGGGTATAATCTAAAATAACTCATCATTCGACACTGATGAGGGACGATTATATTTTGTTGTGAATATTTATTTAAAATATTTATTTCCAAAAGATAAGTAAAACATGTCAGGAAAGGAGTGACAATAAAGATCGCATTATAGGCGATTGCTAAGGGCTGAAATAAATAGGCGATAGCACGTAGACATAGTTATTTGGATTGTACATTTTAATTTAGAATTACTAGAAGACAGGAAAATACTACATAGTTTGTGTCGAATTCTATATTGTTACATTCAAAATACGTGGTCGAAGTGCGCTTGTTTATGGAATTGAGCCATAAAAAATTGAAAAAATCTTCCGGATATTAACATACTGAAGTAAAAATAAATGTATGCCGGAGCAGTAAATGATAACGCACAGAGACTTTTCCATGAAAGTGGAAATCTGTAACGTAGGTCATTGACTGCTCCGGCTTTTTTTGATTTTCGGGGTGCAGATTCGAAGGAGAAAGGGGGTGTTGGTATGGTCGATATCCACAGTGATGAATACATATTGGGGCAAAATATAAGAAAATATCGAAAACAGAAAGGCTGGTCGCAAAAGGATCTCAGTGACGCTGTGGATATGGACCGTGCCAACATTTCTGGAATAGAAAACGGCGAAAGAGGTGTGATGAGTTGTGTAACGCTAAGGAAATTTGCTCAAGCGTTAGGCGTGACAATGGATGCCTTAATGGAAGAAAACGAGATATCTTTTGATGAAATAATCTCAATTCAAGAAAAATATAAGATGCTCAATCCTTTACACAAGGCAATGGTAGAGGAAACAATAGATGCATATCTGGTTAAAGAAAATAGAGTTTCAATCTGAGGGACCGTACAGTTTTTAAACAAGCTGTATGGTCTTTTTTGATTTAGGGCTGCTTTGAGTGAAAATGTATCAAATTTGACCCATTTATGTGTCAAGCTTGAAATCTGCAAAATCATCCTGTTTTGTTATCATATAGACAGTTCAAGGGACAAGCCCTACAGAATGTATCTGGCAGCGTTGCCCTGAACAAATAAAATATCGTAAGCCCGATTCTAGAGAAGGCGAAGGATACCATAGCGGAGTTCACAGAACAGCGAATTATTTGCTGGCTGTGGAGGCGCTTATATGGGATTACTCTGACTATCTCTGGAACCGGGCTTTCTCTGTTTTATTGCCCTGTCCACAGCGATGTGTGGAATTCCCCACAGATGTTTGCTCCTATTGTGACAGACCTGCTCCGGTATCCTTCCCTCCCAGAGTCCGAGGGAAAGGACAGAACAATGATGAAGAACATGATGGGTATGGAAATTGGAGCAATGGCAATCAATGGCGGGATTGGCGTGATGGAGATCCGTCAGCCGACAGTGGAACTGCCCAGCGCAGATGACGTGGTAAAAATGGTGGCACAGGCTGCCGCAGATTTGGCGGGAGAGATTGCAGAAAATGCGCACATCACTCTTCGGGAACTGAAAAGGAAGGTGGCTGCGGTTACAGAGAAGAAGCTGCCGTCATTCAAGCAGCTTATGGAACAGAACCCTGTGGCGGTAGCAAAGAGTTTCGTGAACGGTGCGACGCTGACTGCCTATGAGAACGGATATGCCGTGTATGAGATGGACGGCGCGCATACGGTCATGGCTGTGGATCGGTGTGGCGATTACCGGTACGACTTCAGCGACGGTACATACCATGTGGTTCCCGCAGAGGTATTTGAAGAGGCGGAATGGAGTCTTCGCCTGGTTATGGAAGGAGAACGGCGGATGGAGCACAACCGGAGCAAGCGTGCATCAAATAATGAGTGCGTGTCTCTGGAATGTGATGGCTCGGACTGGTCGGACGCTGTTATGGTGGATTTCCTGCTGGAGGATAACGCGGAGATGCTGGCGGATAAGGAACTGCATCGCCTATATGCTGCGATGGGGAAGCTGACAGAGCGCCAGTTGGAGATTGTGCAGCTTTACTTCTATAAGGGGCTGACTCAGCAGGAGATTGCGGAGGAGTTGGGGATTGCGCGTAGATCGGTAGGTAACTGTATCGATGGTGCTTTGAAAAAAATTAAAAAGAATTTCTGAAAAAATACCTCCCAAACAGCTCAAAATGGTGTGCTTTATGAGAGGGTTACTTCTCAACAACAGGAAGGAGGGCAAGAGCCATGAATGCAGTAAACAAGGCTCCCATGGTTGCAACAGAGACCGAAGCTGAAGCACAGGTCACACAGGAGGCACGCCCACCCGGCAACAGATCAGAGGAGTCTACATCAACCGGGACAGCAAAGAAAATCTTTGTCTGTTCCCCATACCGGCCAATGTCTGAGACGGAGGAAAGCCGGAAAACAGAGCTGGAGGCAAATCTGCATCGGGCCAGAACAGCCTGCCGTATCCTCTCCACCCTTGGTTTCATGCCGTTAGCGCCGCATCTGTATTTCACCACATTCCTGAATGATGGAGACAAGAAAGAACGTGCAGACGGCATCCGGTTCGGGATGCGGTGGCTGGAGGAGGCCGATGAGGTCTGGGTGTTCGGCGGCACGATTTCAGAGGGGATGGCGGCGGAGATTGCAAAGGCGAAGGAACTGGGTAAGACGGTACGCAGCTTGCCGGAACCTGGGCGTATGGTAGAACTGCTGCTGAAGATGATTACAGAGAACTATCATGTGCCGAAAAACAAGAAAACGGAAGGGTAGCATAAAGCTGCGGAAAGTGAGGACAACGATGGAAATGAAGAATGAGAAGAACGGTATTCTGGAGGAACTGCTCAAGGAGATGCAGGAGGCTGGGATTATCCGGGCAGTTGCCTGTGGCACAGGCGGGAACTGTGCGGCGGCACAGGAGGCAGAGAAAGCGCCGGAAGCCGGCCATGAGGCGGATAAGTCCCAGATGGAGAATCAGGCGGACAAACAGAAGCAGGAAGTTCTGGACAAGCACAGCGTTCCGGCGGTTACGCTGAACATCAAGAACCTGCACATCCACATGGACGAGCGCATGACATCGTACAATTACGGTTTCGGTCAGGAAACCTCCCATGCCGCTGTACCTGACGGCGGAGAGCATGGCTTAGAGCTTCCCGAGGACGATTCCGATGATATTGATTTCGAGGCTATGTCGGAAGCTATCCGTAAGGAAACCGGGCTGTGCGAGACAGTTATCCTGACAGTGCTTCTGGCACAGATGCACTACCTGGATACGGTGTTTGGGGAAGAGGAGGGCAAGGTATGATGGATGAGCAGATGAACGTGCTGGGCGCGCCAAAGAAGATTGTAGATGGGCTGGTTGAGGTTTTTGAAGGCTTCGCCCGGATGTTTGAAGGAGTATCGGAGCAGTTGGAACTGCTGGCGGAGGATGCAGTGGAGACATTGGAGGACAAGCCTGCATTCCCGGCAAAGGAACTGCTTCCCGCAAAAGTATCCGGGAAGAAAGGCGCGGCAGTTACCCGCCCCCGGAAGAACCCGGAAAAGAAGAACCGTAAAGGTGATACGGCTCCGGTGGCTGATGATGCAGCTCCCGCAGATGCTGATACGGCAGAGGATACCGTGAAGGACACAAAAACCGCAGCAGAGGAAACTCCTCCTGACAGTACAGACAGTAATCTTCAGGCAGATACAGAGGATGGACTGCCGTGGGAGGAAGATACCGGCCAGAAGGAAGCGGCTGCACTAACTGCTGATAATCAATTAAAATCGGCTCCCACAGACCAGTCAGCTACAACGATCACAAAGGATGACATCACGGCGGTCATTGTGGCGAAGATTAAGCAGAAGCGTGACAACAATGCGAAGATCGGCCAGCTTTTGAAAGCCTACGGTTACAGCGAACTGTCGGCGCTCCCGGCTGAGAAGTATGAGGCGTTCCTGGCTGACATCTCCCAGCTCTAAGGGAGGTGGAGCCGTATGCCAGAAGTACACGCGATCCTTTCCGCTTCCAGTTCCAAACGGTGGCTGAACTGTACGCCATCTGCGAGGCTGGAGCAGAACTTCCCCAACGAATCCTCGGTATATGCCGAGGAGGGGACCGCCGCCCATGCCCTCGGGGAGTACAAGCTCCGCAAGTATCTGCATGAGCGGGTGCGGCGGCCAGTATCTGAGTTTGACTCCGATGAGATGGAGAACAACACGGACATCTACGCGGAGTTCATCATCAGCACAATCGAGCGCATTAAAGAGACCTGCCCGCACCCGCTGGTCATGGTGGAGGAGCGGCTGGACTACAGTTATCTTGTGCCGTCCGGCTTTGGCACCGGCGACTGCGTGATTATCGCAGACAGCACGCTGTATGTGAACGATTATAAGAACGGAAAAGGCCTGTTTGTAAGCTGCGACCACAACCCGCAGATGATGCTTTACGCATTGGGGGCGTACCACACCTACGGTTACCTGTACGATATCAGGCGGGTATCCATGACCATCATCCAGCCGAGGCTGGAAAATATCTCAACTTTTGAATGCAGCGTGGAGGAACTGCTGGAGTGGGCGGAAACCTACGTCCGCCCGAGGGCGAAGCTGGCTTTTGAAGGCAAAGGGGAGCAGGTTCCCGGCGACTGGTGCCGGTTCTGCCGCGCAAGGTGCGCCTGCAGAGCCTGTGCCGAAGAAGCACTGGCGCTGGCAAAGGAGGAGTTCCTCGACCTGGATGCCGGGATACTGGCGGATGAAGCTGGGCTGACCGAAGAAACCGATGCCACCGCAGCCTATGACCGGGATACCACGGCGCCGACCTTCAAGTCACCGGCCCTTCTGGACAAGGCGGACATTGAGCAGATGCTCCCGACGCTGAACCGCATTTCCTCATGGATCGACGCCATCTTTGCCTATGTGTCCTCGGAAGCCATCAACCACGGCGTCATATGGTCCGGCTATAAGGTGGTCGAGGGCAGGAGCAAGCGCCAGTTCCTTGATGTGAAATCCGTGGTAGCGGCTGCGGAGAAAGCGGGATACACCGACATCTATAAGACTGAACTGATATCCCTAACGGAGTTTGAAAAGCTCATGGGGAAGAAAAAGTTCAAGGAGATCCTGGGGGAGTATGTGGTCAAGCCGCCCGGCAAGCTGGCGCTGGTCCCGGAGTCCGACCCCAGGGAGACGGTCGATCTGCAGACAGCTTCCGATGAGTTCACCGCCCTGGAATGAGGGCTGTGATGATACACAAACCAATAACACAGAGTGAATATGGAGGATTTTATTATGGCAAACAAAAACGCAAGCGCAACAAAGGTCATCGTTCCGTGCCGCATCTCTTTCGCCAACATCTTTGAGCCGAAGAGCATCAACGGCGGCGAGGAGAAATATTCCGTTTCCTGCCTGATTGAGAAATCGGATAAGAAAACGCTGATGGCGATCCACAAAGCGGTGGAGGCGGCGAAAGAGGACGGGAAGGTCCGTAAGTGGAGCGGCAAGATCCCGCCGAACCTGAAACTCCCGCTCCGTGACGGCGATATTGACCGCCCGGACGATGAGAACTACCAGGGATGCTTTTTCGTGAACGCCACCAGCAAGGACGCTCCCCAGGTGGTTGACCGCAAGGTACAGCCGGTCACAGACCCCATGATGGTCTATTCCGGCTGCTACTGCAACGTCAGCATCAATTTTTACCCGTTTAACGCCAACGGGAACCGCGGCGTCGCAGCCGGCCTTGGCAATATCCAGTTCGTGAAAGACGGCGAGCGTCTCTCCGGCAGGGCTTCTGCGGACGCAGATTTTGATGCGCTGGAGGACGATGAGGATATCCTGGGCGGCGCGGATGAGGAGCTGCTGGATTACCTTAAGTAAACAGATAAACACAGCTTTTTCGCGTGTGGGTACGGACAGTACCCATGCGCAGCTGCCCAGAGGAACAGCCTCCACGGGGTGGGCAGCGGGCAACGGCCGGATACGGCCGGCAGATGTTCCTTTGGAAACCAGGTAGTTATCAGCAAATATATGGGATGGAGGTGAAACCCATGAAGGAGATCTTGGTTGATATAGAGACATATTCCGAAGTGGATATCCGGAAATGCGGCCTGTACCGGTATGCGATGGACCCCAGCTTTGAAATTCTGCTTATTGCGTGGTCTACGGATACCGGGGCGGGATTTGGGGAAGCGCAGTGTGCTGACCTTGCATCCGGCGACCCATTCCCGGAAGAACTGCTGGAAGCGTTCCAGTCCGGGACGGTGCGCCTGATCGCGCATAACGCCTCTTTTGAACGTGTCTGCTTTTCCATCCACCTGCAGAAGAACTGGCTGGGGCAGTACCTGGCACCAGGCGAATTCCTGTCCCCGGACAGCTGGATCTGCATGATGGTCATGGCCGGCTCATTGGCGCTGCCCCTGGCATTGGAGGATGTTGGCGTTGTACTAAAAACAGCCCAGCGGAAGGATAAAGAGGGCGAGCGGCTGATTAAGCTGTTCTCTATGCCCTGCAAACCGACGAAGTCCAATGGGATGCGCACGAGGAATCTGCCGGAGCATTATCCGGAGGAATGGGCGAAATTCTAAGGCTACTGTATCCAGGATGTGAAAACGGAAGTGGAGATTTACAACCGTCTCCGCCAGTTCCCGATACCAGAGGCGGAGTGGTGGCATTACTGCACCAATGAGCGGATCAATGACCGGGGCGTGAAAATCGACACGGATTTGGTGCAGCAGGCGATTGCCTGTGACCTGATGCTGTCGGAGGCTATGAGTAAAAAGGCATATGAACTGACCGGACTGGAAAACCCGAATTCCGTTTCCCAGCTGAAGACCTGGCTGGAGGGGCGCGGTATCCCGATGGACACACTTGGGAAAAAGGATGTGGCGCAGATGATAGGGGAGCTGGATAAGAACGGTGTGGATGCGGAGGCACTGGATATGCTGAAGTTGCGGCTGCAGATGGCAAAAAGCAGCGTGAAGAAGTACCAGGCGGCAGAACGTTGCGTCTGCCCGGATGGGCGGGCGAGGGGGATGTTTCAGTTCTACGGGGCTTCGAGGACGGGACGATATTCAGGCCGGAATATACAATTGCAGAATTTGCCTCAGAATCACATCTCCACGCTGGATGAGGCGAGGGAACTGGTGAAGCTGGGATGCTTTGACATGATTGAAACCATCTACGGGAACACGCCGGATGTTCTCTCGCAGCTGATCCGCACGATGCTGATTCCGAAGGATGGCTGCGAGTTCATCGTGGCGGACTTTTCCGCTATCGAAGCCCGAGTGCTTGCTTGGGAAGCGGGGGAGGAATGGCGGCTGGATGCTTTCAAGGAAGGACAAGACATCTACTGTGCATCCGCGTCGCAGATGTTCCATGTTCCGGTCGTCAAGCACGGCGTGAACGGGGAACTGAGCCAGAAGGGGAAGGTGGCCGAGCTCGCCTGTATTGCGGAAGGCAGCCTTGTACTGACGGATAAAGGGCTGATCCCGATACAGGACGTAACTTTAGACCACAGACTGTGGGATGGCTGTGAATGGGTATCACACGAAGGCGTGATTTATAAAGGGGGACGTGAGGTGATTGAGTATGAAGGACTTACGGCAACGCCCGACCACCTCGTCTGGATTGCGGGGGAACCGGGGCCGGTACGGTTTGGATTCGCCGCCGCCTGCGGTGTACATCTCTTACAAACCGGAGATGGTGGGAGAGCAATACGGCTGGGTGAAGATTATCAGCCCGGAGAAACGGTGGAACAGGAACTGGAACTCCTGCTATGTGTTGACGGAATGCCAGGGATGCGGAAGTATCCAATGGCAGAACAGGACGAATCTGACAAGAGGTGTTTCCAAAGGATGTCAGAATTGCTCACAGCCGAGGCGGATACCAAGGTGGCTGGATCGGAGGCTAACAGCGGCAAAGCAGAGATGCGAAAATCCCAACGACCCGGAATACCGCAATTACGGCGCAAGGGGGATCAGGTTTGCATTTTCAAGTGTGTTGGAAGCGGGGTTATATCTAATCCGGGAATTTGGAATTCCGGACAGGGCGTTGGAAATCGACAGGATAGACAACGAAGGGGATTATGCTCCGGGGAATCTCAGGTTCGCAACGAGAGCAGAAAATATGGCGAACAGGAGAATTACGGTTTTGAGCCGATACGATCCAGAGTATTGGCCGTATGCGGAAACTGTTGTCAGAAGGAAATTGGCTCAGGGCCTATCGCGGGAACAAATCATCCAGGATGCGGAAACAGCTGTGTTCGAGAAAAGAAAGAATTGGAGGTACATCGAAGCAAGGCTGGAGTTTATGACATACCTTAATCCGTGGAGTTTAATTATTATTTCATGCTGCAATCACTTTGTTTATGCGGTCTGTCGATACTTTTAAAAATATTAACAATATCACCCATTTGGTGATGTTTTCTGATACAATATTCCATAAGAAAACTTTATGGAGGTAAAGACTATGAGTAAGATTCTGGAACTGAGAAACAAAAGAAACACCCTCTGGGAGAAGACCAAGGCGTTCCTGGAGCAGCACCGCGGGGAGAACGGGCTGGTAGCCGCCGACGCAGTGGAGCAGTACAACAAAATGGCGCAGGAAGTAAAAGACCTGGGCGCGGAGATCGAGCGGCTGGAACAGCAGGCGGAGATTGACGCCCGCCTGGCGGCTCCTACGTCCAATCCGGTCCATGCCAATCCGAAGCAGGGCGCGCCGAAGGATAAGGATACCCGCCCGAAAGCGACGGATGAGTACAAGGCGGCTTTCTGGGACATGATCCGCGCCCGCGGCAGCTACAGCGAGATCCATAACGCCCTGTCCATCGGCCAGGATTCTGAGGGCGGCTACACTGTGCCGGACGAGTTCGAGCGCAAGCTGATGCAGGCTCTGGAGGAGAATAACATCTTCCGCGGCATGGCGACCGTGATCCGCACCAGTTCCGGCACCCGCAAGATTCCCATCGCCCAGGATGACGGCGAGGCCAGCTGGATCGACGAGGGCGAGGAGATCCCGGAAAGCGACACCACCTTCAGCCAGACCATGCTGTCCGCGTATAAGCTGGGAACCATGATCAAGATTTCCAACGAACTGCTGAACGACTCTGCCTTCGACCTGGCGACCTATATCGCACAGCGTTTCGGTGTACGCATGGGCAACGCAGAGGAGCGTGCTTTTATTACTGGTGACGGCGTGGGTAAGCCCTTGGGCCTGCTGGATGACGCCTGTGCGCAGGTGGGCGTGACCGCCGCTGCTGTGGATGCGGTGACCTTCGATGAGATTTTCAAGCTGTATTACAGCCTCAAGTCCCCGTACCGTAAGAAAGCAGAGTTCCTGTGCAACGAGGCGATGGTGCTGCAGCTGATGACCATCAAGGACAATAACGGCAACTATATCTGGAAGCCGGGCCTGGACATCGGCAAGCCGGACACGCTCCTGAACCGCCCGCTGAAGACCTCCGCGTTCATGCCTGCGCTGGCGGCCGGCAATAAGGCCATGGCCTTTGGCGACTACAGCTACTACTGGATCGCGGACCGCCAGAACCGCACCTTCCGCCGCCTGAACGAGCTGTACGCCCGCACCGACCAGGTGGGCTTTTTGACCACCCAGAGAGTGGACGGCAAGCTGATCCTGCCGGAGGCGGTACAGGTGCTCCAGATGAAGGCCGGGGCCTAAGAGGGGAGGGAGCCGGCCATGGCGCTGATCCCATTGTATGAAGCAAAGAATTATCTCCGTGTGGATTCCAGTGATGAGGACGCCCTGGTCGGCGTCCTTTTATTGTGGCTTTAGCCAGTTGAAGGCATTGGAGTTTTTCGTGTTCCGAAAAATGGAAATGCCTGAAACAGAAAACCACCTGCTTCGCGGGTGGTGTAACAAGTGCTTATAGCACAAAAATCACCTTTCCGTTAGAATAGAGTTGTTCAAGCTACTATCTAAGAAAGGAAAGGTGATTTTAATGGCACACAAGAATCATGATATGGCACATACAAAGTGGATGTGCAAATACCACATTGTGTTCACTCCTAAGTATAGACGAAAAGCGATTTATAATCAATACAGAGAAAGTATCCGAGATATTTTAAAGACGTTATGCGGATACAAGGGAGTGGAAATCATAGAGGGTCACTTAATGCCAGATCATATCCATATGCTGGTAAGTATACCGCCGAAATATAGTATAACCAGCTTCATGGGGTACTTAAAGGGAAAGAGTGCGCTGATGATATTCGATCAGCACGCAAATCTAAAGTATAAATACGGTAACCGTCACTTTTGGGCAGAAGGTTATTATGTAAGTACAGTAGGCCTAAATGAGGCAACAATAAGAAAATACATTCAGGAGCAGGAGAAATATGATATAGCAATGGATAAATTGAGTGTAAAGGAACATGAGGACCCCTTTAAGGGGTAGCCGGTAATACAAACGCCCTTTAAAGGGCGGCGACGAGTCAAGGGCATAGTGGCTTGAACGAAGTGAAAGCCAGCGTCTTTAGGCGCTGGCCGGTAACTGCCCCTTATAGGGGCGAGCAAACCACCCGTTTGACGGGTGGTCATGATTATGCCCTGATTCAGTTCCATTCCTCCGCCAGCAGGAAATCGCGGATGTTACGGTGCTTGATTCCGTCACGGCTCATATCAAATTCATCCAGCGTGACAACGTACTTGGGGAAGTTATCACGGACACCGGAAAAAGCGCCAAACTCCCGCTTGACAGTATCCTCCGAAGCCAGCAGATAGGCAACCTGAACATACAGCTTGTTTCCCTGATCCTCGCATGCAAAGTCAATCTCTTTGTCTGTGACTTTCCCGACTGTGACCGTATAGCCACGGCGCAGCAGCTCCATGTAAACGATATTTTCCAGGACAAGGTTGATATCTTTCATGTTTCCGCCGAACACCGCCTCACGGACGCCATGATCGGCCACATAGTATTTTTCGTTGACAGTCAGGATTTTCTTTCCTTGAAGGTCCTGGCGCTTTACCTGATAGAACAGGAACGCATCGGTGCAGGCCTTGATATAGTTCAGCACCGTTTCCGCTGACACGGAGCGTCCTTCACTTTTCAGATACTTGGAGATCGCTGTGGAGGAGAAGGTCGTTCCTATATTGGCGGTGACGTAGGAAATAATCCTCTCCAGCATATCCACGTCCCGGATATTATTCCGCTTGACGATATCTTTCAGCTCCACGGAGTTGAACAGATCACGCAAATACTGACGGCTTGCGGCTTCATCGTAACGGAGATTGCTCAAATACGGCATACCGCCCAGCGTCAGGTATTTTGTAAAGCACTGCCGAATGTCCGTATCCGGGTAAACGGTCCGGTACAGCTCAATAAACTCACCGAAGGAAAAGGGATAGATCACAAATTCCACATACCGGCCGGCCAGGTATGTGGCAAGCTCGCCGGAAAGCAGTCTGGCGTTAGAGCCGGTGATATAAATATCGCAGTCCAGTTCCACTCGGAAGGAGTTGATACATTTTTCCCACGATGTAACCTCCTGTATCTCGTCGAAAAACAGATACACCTTCCCACCGATCTTGTTTGCCCTGCGAAGGATTTCACCATGCAGGGCTGCCGCAGTACAAAGATGGGCGTTGCTCATGTTTTCAAAGTTGAGGGAAATAAACTGCCCGCGATCCACGCCGCTTTCGGCAAGCTCATCCTGGATCAAGTCCAGCATAACCGACTTGCCACTGCGTCGGATGCCGGTCAACACCTTAATCAGCTCGTTTCCGATGAAAGGACGGATGCGGTTCATATAAGTTTCTCGTTTAATCATATAGACCAGCCTCCTTTCTGAGACTGCCTATATGGTAACACGGATATATCTGATTTTCAAGCTGAATTTTCTGTTTTTATCATATATACTTGATAAAATTGCTTTTTCGACACAATCAGACAGATAGGAAGAAAGGAGCGAAAAATGAAACTGAATGAAGCAGAAATGAGGATGGCCTTCCAGGTTGAAAGCACCAGCCAGAACGCCGCCCTGAATGAGATTTACCTAATGGCGCGCTATGCGCGGAACCAGGAGACGAAGGACACGGCGGAAAGCCTCCTGCGGAAGCTGCGCCCCCTGTCCGACCAGGAGTGCATGGACGTGATCCGGGAGGTACAGAGAAATTACCGTCTGCCGGGAAAGGCCCGGACCGTCGGGGAAATGCTGGCGGAGGCCAGGCAGCAGTCCGGGGCGCAGAAGTTGTCCGGACATGACATCATGGCCCTGGAGCGGTTCGACCCGGAGACCCGCCACATGATCGTCTTTGATGTCCTCTCCCATGATTCGCCTATGGGCTGGAAGGGGGAGAAAATGCGCCTGTTCCTGACCGAAGCCGGTTATGGGAAGGCCCTGGAAAACCAGGAGAAGGGACACATCAGGATCCAATGTCATTTAGTTAACGCTTTGCAATATTATGGTTAGATTCTTAATGAAGGG
>OLQF01000832.1_pt1 | contig 18234 bp, 38 predicted proteins | sample 1643171 | NCBI WGS metagenome assembly OLQF01 (sample SAMEA3136702, study PRJEB25190) | human gut metagenome | reverse complement strand
TATTGTCCCGTTTCCAAAACCGCATTCTTTTTCCAAAGAAAATAAAGATTTTCCAGTTAAAGAACACAATTCTCTAATCCTGTCGACCAAAAAATCACCCCTTGAAAATAATTAGTAAATTTCCTAAATTTTTGTTGACAATCGGTAAATTTGCTAATATAATAGAGGCATAGGGTAACAAAAACCAAGCCCCTATATGATACGGGCCTAATCGGAATATATGTAATTGTATCAGCAATTCAATGTTAGCATATTTTCCGATTTCCGTCAAGGAAAAGGAAGGTGTTTTCTAATTCATTTTAAGAAATTTTGGGAGGGAGGGATTTGTTTTTCTGATAGAAATTTACTGGAAGATTCATAAATCGCTTTTACTCTTTCATAATTCTTCCAAGTATAAAGAGGCCCAGTATAGTGAGGGAATCCAGCATTTCCAGTCCAAAATGTGTTTGCGCAATCAAACGCTGCAATCAATGCGGACGTAAACTTTTCGTAGTTTCTTCTTTTGGCTCCATCTGTTTTTAAGGTCTCGATTTTCTTCTGATTGCTCTCCAATGCACGATCTATAAACTTATCGACTGTTAACTCTATATTTTCCAATATTATATTGTAGTCATGTGTTGGAGTAGCCCCTTTAAATATTTTGTATTTTTCATATTGCGATAAATGAAGAAGCAAATCTAATGTAAAATTGATCCTTCCAAAAAACACCGCTGGATTTACAGTTGTATTTATCAATTTTTCGCTGTCTTTGAGCTGTCGTATATTCGATTCGATACATTGGATTTCGGACCTTGATAGTTTTTTCCAAAACATAATCGTAAATATCTCCCTCCTTTGTCCCAATAATATCACTAAGGGGGGGACGATTCAAGAAGATATTCCAATCGGAGGTGATACCTTGATTCTTGACAATATCAAGCGTCTTTGTCGGGAGAACAGCATAAACATCACGGCCTTGGAGAAGGCTGTCGGACTTGGTTTCGGGACGGTTTACAAGTGGGGTAAGGTTTCTCCCAGCGTGGACAATCTGAAACTGGTAGCCGATTATTTCTGCATCACGGTGGACGAGCTTCTTTCAGAAGACAGCAGCACCAACGGAGAAAAGGAAGCCCTCCAATGATAGAGGGCAGAAGAAGCAAATTCTAAAATAACTGCGCACGCCAATAGAGTGAGGGGGTTAGAAAGTGAAAAATCAGGAAATATCGGAAATGCTCGAAAAGCAGCTGCAACTACTTTCCGAGCGTTCCAAAGGTTGTTTGTCAGACGGCGATTTGGCAAAGATTTCAGAAGCGATGATTAGTCTTTCGGAATGTATTTGGGTGAGCCAACCCATTTTTGAATTACCCAACAACTTTGATCATCAACGCCGCGAGGATTGCGATAACAACGCCTTCGACGATACGCAGCGCGGCCCGAGATATATTTTTACGTTTCTCGGCTCTTTTCTGGGCGCACTCATCGGAATGTTTCTCGCAAGGCTTTTCCTATAAGGGAAATGAAAAGACGCTGGCAGGGGGTGCATGTCATATTTCAATGGATCGCTTTATTATTGTCTGTTATTGAAGTGTGTTACATATTTATCTGCGCTGTTTCAGATGAAGAAATAAGCGGCCTGCTTGTATCGCTACTCTCTTCCGCAACGATACTTTTTGTAGCATTACATTTTTCTGGGACATAAGCTTTTCGCATGTTAAACGAGCCCAATAGGAATAACTTAAAGTTTTCCCATTGCTAGTTGAAATTGATAGATCACGAACCATTTTTTCGGATTTTGAGTTTAAGTTTAACGAGGTTATGACATCAAAAAACAAGGAAATGTCATCTTTACCACAAAGACTGATAGCTAATAAAACAGATTCAGAAAAGCCAGAAAAGTCTTTTGCCATAAGTTTGGCTGTTTCCAAAATTTCCTTTTCAGCGACAGCTATTTCTTTTATCCATTCATTTTTCTGTTTTATGTGTTCCATTTTTTCTTGATGTCGGTTATTGAGGTAAACAGTTATAACTGGAGAAATGATTGCAACTGAAAGTGCAATCCAAGCTGGCCAATCTCCAAATTGCATAAAATTGCCTCCCTTCCCCGCCAGTATATCACGGCATAGCAGGTAGGACAACCGAATAAAGATACCCCGCCGCACTACCAGCATGACGGGAGCAACAGGAGATTGAAATGGCGGTTTTTAAAACGATTGTGTTTATAATCTATATTTTATGTGCAGCAGCCGCCACCCATTTTAAATATGAGAAAGAGAATGACGAGGCATTATGGTGGCTTGGGTGGGCTATCATTTTTTACATGACATTCGTTTCTTATGGATGGTGAGGAGGTGAAAGGATGGCCGATGTAAAACTCAATGTTACGCTGAACGGAGTAGATGAAGCTCAGCGTAAAGCAGAGCTGCTTGAGAACACAATAAAAAGGGCCATGTCGTTGGCGGGCGACCTGGCTGGATTACTCAAGGATTTATCAGTTGAAGTTAGAGGTAAAACCGATGAATAGCTTTAAAGTAACAAAAGATCACCGTATTTTACTGAATGACGTGGAGATTGATCATGTTCTTGGCTTTGATTTTCACATTGAAGCAGGAGAAGACCCGGAAGTTGTTCTGCGATTCTTGGCGTCAAACATTGATATTGATGATTACAGAGACTACTGATACAAGAGCTAGGCGAAAGGAACAATAAAAAGCGGGCTGCCTCTGGCGGAAACAGAGGACAGCCCATGACACCACGTAAGGAAGCTACGAGGTATCGGAGACAGTATAACACATCCTCCGGCCTCTGGCAAGAATAGGAGGATATTTTTGTGAACGAAAAAGACAGTATCAAAGACCTGGAAGCCCAGGCGCGAAACACGAAGCACCTGATGGACAAGCTCAACCGTGCAGCGTATGGAATGACCTTTGACGAAGCAATCCGGCTGGGCAAAGAAAATCCCCCGCCGTGTTCGCAGCACGACGAGGGTAAGGATTGAGCAACCACGAACAATCCCTTTTACACTATATCACTTCCGAAGGGATTGGACAAGATGCAATCACATAAAATTTACCAAGTTCTTGAGGAGGTTAGTTTGCTATGGAAGAAAATCTGGATTGCTTTCAGAAAGCGCTGATTTACTTAAAGACAAAGCGTTTGGAGCAGCTAGGCGTTACAGCAGAAATTACTGTTACAAAGGTTGAGAAAGATGACAACGATTGAACTGGTTTTCGTTTTGATTGGAATAGGGACAGCCACAAGCTGGCTGTTCCGCCTAGTGGACAAGCTGGAGGGGCGGGCATGAAGCGACGGCAGATTCTTACATATCTTTGCTTCGTTGGGCTTCTGGCAATCTGGTTAATTGGATTCCTGGCGCTGAATGTGGATGCGGAGCCTCCGCGCCCGGAACACACAAAAGCCACCATGCCGGAGATCACGTTGGACGAGCTGGAGGCCGCAGAGAATGAGCTTATTGAGGCCGCGCTGTTGGCCCGCTCAACCAAAATGGAGGACGTAACCATCACCTTCTATTGCTGCGAGGAACGGCCCCACATCTGTGGTACAGGCTCCGGCATCACTGCCAGCGGACGGCGCGTGACGCCCTATGTGAGCTGCGCTGTGGACCCTGCCGTGATTTCGCTGGGCAGCACCATCATGATCGAGCACAATGGCGAAATGTTGTATCTGCGGGCAGACGATACCGGCCCTGCTATCCGGGGAAACAGGCTGGACATTGCGGTACAAGGTCACCAGGAGGCGTTATCTTTAGGCGTGAAAACGGCTGATATTTGGTGGTGCGAGGAATGAGCCTGATTGAGGATTCGGTTTTCGCACGTAAAGCCCATATGACCTATGGGCAATGGAAATTGCTTCACCCTGGAGACCCACCGCCAAGAAAAGGACATCCATCAATTGGAACCCGGTACTGTGAGGTGTGCGGCGCAGTTTTGAAGCGACGGCAAAAACGATTCTGCTCTGTCGATTGTTCCGGCAAGGTTTGGAAACAGCAAAAGCGGAAGGAAGAGAAATGAAAACTCTAAAATGCTGCAGGTGTGATGCAGAAATTAGACCCGGAGATCAATATTCCGTTATTTTAGGTGAAATTTACTGCAAAGACCACGAAGAAGAATTTCTTAAAGATGAACTGGAAGCTCGGTTTGATGAACTAAGAGAGCAGTTAGAAGAAATGGTTGGTATTCCGGTTTACTATTTGGAGGAATTATGAGCAAGTTGATTTGCGTGATGGGTGAGTCTGGTTCCGGAAAGACCACAGCCATGAGAACATTAGACCCCAAAACAACGTATTATGTCGATTGCGATGGAAAGGGATTGGCTTGGAAAGGATGGCGCAAGCAGTACCATTCAGAAGCCAAGAACTATACCGTTTCAAGAGACATTCCCAAAATAACGAAATTGATCGTTGATATCAGCGAAAAGAAGACCGAAACCAAAACTATTGTTGTTGACACACTAAACACCTGCATGGTGGACAAGGAAATCAAGGGCATGAAAGAAAATGGTTATGGAAAATGGATTGACTTGACGCAGTTTGTATGGGACTGCATCGAGACAGCCGGAAAACAGAGAGCCGATCTGACCATCATCTTTATCATGCACAGCGAGACGGTTCGTGATGATTTTGGTTACAGCTTTACCAGGGTAAAAACCAACGGACGGAAGTTGGAAAAGCTGGTTCCTGAAAGCCTGTTTGGAACGGTTCTTCTGGCAAAGAAGAACGAGGAGAACCGCTATGTATTTGAGACCCAATCTCAAAACAGCACGGCAAAAAGCCCAATGGGAGCCTTTGAATCCTTTGAGATCGACAACGATATGGCAATGGTCTTAAAGGCACTGGAGGATTTCTGATGGCAAAATGTGAGGGTGTTACACATTATATTAAAGCAACAGCAGAGATTTATTTCCCAGATGGTCATGTTTGCTGCGAATTGTGTCCATTACTGGAGACCTATGCCAGAAAGCAATGTAGAAGAACTGGTGAGTACCTTTTAGATACGAGAATCACAGGTTTTTATTGTCCATTGAAATTTAAAAATACGGAGGAAAACAAGAATGAAGCAGTTTAGCGGTTATGAGGCAAAGAAAGCGGTAACCAGAGAAAATTTACCAGTTGGCGGCTATGTAGCAAAAATCCTGAACGCGGAGGAAATGTCCTATTCCTGGGGGGCCGTCCTTCTGGTTTCTTTCGACATCGCGGAGGGCCAATACAAGGATTTCTTTGCTAATGATTACAAGGGCCAGGACCGTGAAGATAAGAAGTGGCGCGGCACATATCGACTTCGCATTCCTAATGATGACGGAAGCGAGCAAGACAGCTGGTCTAAAAGATCATTCAACAATGCCATGTACTGTATCGAGGACGGAAACCCTGGTTATCACTGGAACTGGGACGAGACAACCCTGAAAGGAAAAACCGTCGGTGTCCTGTTCCGCAACAAGGAATGGGAGAAGGACGGTAAGACTGGCTGGTTTACTGAGTGCTGCGCTCTGGCATGCATTGGAGATATCCGGGACGGCAATTTCAAGACGCCGAAAGACAAGCCCTTGAAAGATAAGGAAACTTCTTCTGGTGGATTTGCAGAGATTCCGTCCAGCCCTGACAGTGATCTTCCGTTTTAATGGACCACTTCGCTGTTGACAAGGCCCTGTCTACCATGACAGTGCTCTGTGATACCAGGGAGCAAAACACGCTGCGGGCCAGAAAACGTTTCAAGCAGATCGGAGTCCCGATTGAGAGGGCAGCCCTCTCTTTCGGGGACTACTCCGTAAGGTGTGACGTTTTGGATTTGCGGGACAATGTAGCCATAGAACGAAAGATGGATTTGTCTGAATTGTCCCATTGCTACTGTCAGGAACGGAAACGCTTTGTGCGCGAGTTTGAGCGGGCCAAAGAGGCGGGGGCTAAGTTATATCTCTTGGTCGAGAATGGGAGCCTTGACGAGGCTTACAGCGGCCACTACAGGGCGAGAGTTCATCCCAAGTCTTTGACCGCTTCCATGCTTGCTTGGCTGGCTCGTTATAACTGCCAAATCCTGTTTTGCAAAGAGGAGAACAGCGGCCAGGTGATTCATGATGTGCTGTACCGGGAATTGAAAGAACGACTGGAGGCAATGCCGGATGAAGAAGCAATTTAAGATCACCTGCACCCACAATCCACAGGACTTTTATAACGGCATTGAACCGTCAGAATTAACAAAAGTTTATACTACGAGTAATCTTGAAGAAGATGCCGCAAAAGAACTGGAGAACGGCTATCAGGTGATCGTAACAAAGGCAGGTGATGATCTTGCAGATGTATGATGGTGGATTTGTCCTTTTATACCGCTCCATCCTCAATTGGGAATGGTACGGGGACAAAAACACGACGCTGCTCTTTTTTCACCTGATTTTGACGGCTAATTACATGCCTGGAGAGTGGCGTGGGCGGCGTATTGAGGTGGGTCAACGGGTCACTTCGTTAACAAAAATTTCACAAGAAATTCACATGTCAATTAAGGAAATTCGGACAAGCCTAAAGCACCTTCAACAGACAGGCGAAGTGGCATGCGAATCAACGAACCAATACACTGTGATTACAATAAAAAATTACGAAAAGTACCAAAGCGGGGCAAGCGCAACGGCAAGCAAAAGGCACACAGATGGGCAATCCAGAGGCAAGCGAGGGGCAGGCAAAGGGCAACAATATAACAAAGGAATAAAGGAACAAAGAAATAATAATAAAAAAGGCGCGTCCTCCGCTTCGCCCTTGACGGGCGAGCGGGTCCCCGCCATAGGGGACGGCGAGTGCCTGATCGAGCTTGATGGAGAGAACCACAGATTCCCGAAAAGCTGGTATAGGCTAGCAGAGGAAAAAGGCTGGACGATTGAACAGTATGTGAGGTGGCGGCATCAATGAGCTACATATTCAAGTCAGAAGATGCTTTTGGACTGGCTAGGGCAATCGGGATTGAAACACACGAACATGGAGACGAACTGTTTTTCAAGTTCTGCCCGAAATGCAAAGGCGGGGACCACCACGACAAAGACACGTTTTCGATCAATTTGAAGACTGGCCTGTTTAAATGCTTTAGAGCCGGGTGCGATTATCGCGGGCACTTTGTGGAGCTGGCAAGGGATTTTGACTATGACCTTGGATTTGGAGAAAAGCGGGTTTACAGGAAGCTGCCGCAGAAGCCGGTTGTGGTTCGTGACGGGGCTGTTGAGTACATGGCTAGTCGTGGGATTAGTGCAGAGGTGTGCAAGCGATATGAGCTAACCACCAGGACCGATAACAAGAACATTCTGGTTTTTCCCTTTTATGACGAGTCCGGGACGCTTCAATTTGTGAAGTACCGGAATATGAAGTTTAGAAAGGGAATTGATAAAAACAAAGAGTGGTCCGAGGCAGACGCCATGCCAATCCTTTTTGGGATGAAGCAGTGTGTTGGATTTGATCGGCTGATTATCACAGAAGGCCAGATAGATAGCCTTACAGTTGCGGAGTGTGGTCTTGACAATGCGGTATCTGTTCCAACAGGGGCAAATGGTTTTACTTGGCTGGCTAACTGCTGGGACTGGATTACACGATTCAAAGAGATCGTGGTATTCGGGGATAACGAACATGGCAAAATCACATTGGCTGATACATTAAAAGCGCGGCTGACCCAAGTTATCAAAGTTGTTCGGCGGAAAGACTATCTGGGAGAAAAAGATGCCAACGACATACTCAGAAAATACGGAAAAGAAGCTGTTAAAACTGCTGTCAACAATGCGGAGGTTCCGAGGCTGGAAAACGTCAAGGACCTGTCAACAGTCGAAAGCATAGATTTAAATAGCCTACAAAAGATTAAAACCAACATTCCAGAGATTGACCGTGTAATTGGTGGGCTAGTCATGAGCCAAGTGGTGTTACTTACCGGAAAACGCGGAGAGGGAAAGTCCACGTTTATGAGCCAACTTGTGTGTGAAGCTTTAGACCAGGGAGAAAACGTATTTGTGTATTCCGGTGAACTGGCTGATTATCATTTTAAACGGTGGCTGGACTATCAGTTAGCCGGAACAGGGAATATCCAGTCTCACTTGAATCCCTATGGAGATTACGAATACAGCATTGCGAAGTCAGTCTTAGATCAAATTTCCAACTGGTATAAAGGCCGGGCTTACATATATGACAATAGTTGGGTTCCGGATGATGGCGAAGAAATGGAAACCCTTCCGGAGACGATTGAGAAAGTCATCCGACAGTATAGCGTCAGACTGGTTTGCATCGACAATCTGATGACGGCCATGGAAACGGTGGCCGATAATTCTCAGCTCAATTTGGCTCAGAGCAATTTCGTTGGAAAGCTCAAACGGATCGCGGCAAAGTACGACGTGGTCATCATTCTGGTGGCACACCCAAGGAAAAGCAAGGACGATTTCAGCAACGACGATGTTTCTGGATCGGCAGACATTACCAACAAGGTTGACGTGGTTATGTCTTATCAACGATCAGATTCTACAGATTGCAATAGCATCTTGCAGGTTACCAAAAATCGTTTGTTTGGGAAATATGCCGTTAAGGATGACGCTGTCAGGCTTATGTACAGCGAAAAGTCCAAGCGGATATTTTCCAGTGACGGCGACAGACATTATGGATGGGAAAAAAATTTCACCAAAACAGACGAAGATGCCTGGATGATTTGAGAGGATAGATATGGATTTTATTTGGGAAAAAGAAGCTGCTAACCAGGAACCTATGCCGGACGGGCTTTTGCTGGCAGAACAAAAAGCATTTCAAGTAATATCTGCCCTTTATGCGCGGTTTTATGCGAAGATGATTACAAAAGAACAGGCGGCTATGGATAAGCAAAAAATTAAGGCTGCACTGAAAGAAGAAATCAGCGCTGATAACTTCCGGGACAACACCGCCTATGAGCGGGAGAAAATCCTGCGGCTTTCAGAGCAAGCCAGAATCAAGGCGCGGAAAGAACCAACAACAGAAAACTGCCTTGCGCTGGTGAATACCATTGATGGAATTTTAAAAAACGAGCTGCAACAAAATGTGATCCTATCAGAACATGGAGCGAACTGTCCGTGCTGCAGGAGATTTTTTAACCGGGAACACGCAGATAGAAGGCCACGATTCTGTGAGGACTGTGGTGCGATGCTGGTATGGTGAATAGCTGCTTGCTGGAAGGGAAGAGAACATGACGGATGATATGAAACGCGCCCTGCTGGGAGACAAAGAGGCGGCCAAGCGGCTGACGGAGAAGGGGGTGCTGCTGCCGTGCCCGTGCTGTGGCGGAGCCGTAAATTTACGCCGGACTTCAAACGGATATAGGACAAACCCGGTTGTGATTTTGGATAAATGGACGGTTGAATGCCCGAATAAATGTTGCCAGATTAAGACCTTTGAAAGCGAAATATACCAAGAAGAAGACGGCGATATTGTTATTAAGCATAATGGAGCAGACGAAGCACGCATCGCCTGGAACACCCGCGTACCGATTTTGAGTGCGGAGGAGATGGAGATGCTGGAGGGGATGGAATGAAGAACCCGGGAGAATATGTTGACATTGGAGAACCAGCCTTGCAAGTCAGAACAGACGAGAATGGAAACACTGTAGCCTCTGCAACGATACAGGCGGTTGTCCTCTGGAAAGAAGATATCAAAAACCACATCATGGACGAGATCATCAAGATGTGCAAGGAGCACGGAATTACGGACCTGTATGTGCTGAACCGGGATTTCATCCTGTCGGCTATCAAGGAGAAGATGGAAAAGGAGGCCCAGCCATGGAAATGACGCTGGAAGAAGCGATTCAAAATCGTGAGGACTGCCTGAAATATCTGGAGGGGATAGGCAAAAAGGCAAGCCCTGGCTGTGTGGAGGCCATGAGGTGGTCTGTAAAGGCACTGAAAGCCTTCCGCCCCATCAGTCGGGAGACGGTGGAGAAGGTGTGGAGAGGTGAGTGGGTAAAGCGTCATAAGCACCGGGGTGGTTTTCGCCGCGTCAAGGGTATTGACGACATGGGCGAACAGCACGAGGTCACGATTGACGAGCGGTGTGAGTATGACGACCTTTACTGCTCAAAGTGCGGAAAACAAAGCCCGGATAACTTCTTGAATTTTTGTGGGTACTGCGGCGCTCCCATGACGGACGAGGCCGTGGAGATGGTGATGGAGAGAATGGAGGCGTTGAAAGATGGCAAGGGCGATTGATGCTGACAGGTTACTGCTTGTCTTGGAGAAAAACTTTGGGCATACGGGTGGTGCTGCTGTTATGCGACAGTTAATTGAAATACAGCCCACCCTCCCCCAGCCCAGCAACGAGGCGCTGACGCTGGAGGAGCTGCGGGGGATGGATGGGGAGCCGGTATTTGTGCAATGGACAGATAATCGAATATTGCCGCGCTGGTACATTGTCGGATGTTATGAATGGAACCTTATGGACTTTGATGCATTTGAGGACTATGGTAAATGGCTTGCCTACCGCCGCCCGCCGGAGGGAGAAGCATGAAGGAACGCATCTATGGAATTGACTGCGAAGTTACACAAGAACAGTTTTTTGATGGGAAGCACAGCATATATCGCTTTGCTGTCCCCGGCTGGCCGGAATGTACGATAACTGGTGTGCGGGCTGCCAAGCGAGTAATACATGGGCAGCTTGATGCGGCCGTGAGAAATACACTTGGCATTGATAGTCCGCCGGAAGGAGAGGAGAACACATGAAAGGATGTAAAGGTTGCCCGGCATACGCAAAATGCACCGTGACATATCGAGGGTCAGCGTGTGCCGCCCTGCGCGGTACATACGGCATTGACAGCGACCCGGAGATTGCTATCAACGCCGACCGCATCCGGGCCATGAGCAACGAGGAAATGGCGGGATTCATTAAGGCGCTTATGTTTAGCGATTTCAAACCTGCCTGCAAGAAATCCACATTTTTCTCGGCAGAGCACAAGCCGGAATGTGACGAAGATTGTGTGTCGTGTATTATGGATTGGCTCCACCAGCCAGCAGAGGAGGACATCTGATGGACTACGAAAAGCTGATTAGACGATTGCGGAATGATGCCGACGCATATCGAAATGGGAAAACTCTTGGGCGTGCATTTGCCGATCAGGAGGACGTGCTGGACAATGCCGCCACCGCCCTCTCCACGCTCCAGGCCGAAAACGAGAAGTGGCAGGCTGATCTAGAAGAAATGACCCAACGTAACGATGAAAACCTGGGTATGTGTAGGATTTGGGAGTACAGATATACGGAGCTTCAGGCCGAAAACGAAGAACTCAAAGAAAAACTCTATGACGGTGAAGGAGTAAATCTTGTTAATTACTGGATGCAGCAGGCCAAGATCGAGGAGAACGGGCATAGAAACTGTCAGGTCGCGCTTGAACGGGCAAGGGAAGAGATCACCCGTCTGAAACACTACGAGGACAAATGCCACGACTGTCCCATCGTCTGTGCCAAAACGGAAATCATCAAGGCGCACGAGGAGTTGGAGCAGATCCAGTCCGAAAACGACCGCCTGCGGGAAGAGCTGGAGAAGGTCAAGGCGGAGAGGGACGAAGCGCGTGAGGCTATCTGCACCCACTGTCAAGATGTTCCGTGCCGGGGAGATTATTGTTATTGGTGGCGAGGCCAGAAGGAGGACTGACGATGGAGAGGCTGACGAAAAGAACGCAGCAGATTGCCGGGCATAATTTGGCTTATGTAAGCGCTGAGGACTGTTTCGATACATGGGGCGTTCCCAAAACGTTTATGGGAAACGCCATCGACCGCCTTGCCGCCATTGAGGACGTTCTCGGCAACGAGTACGACCTCGACCGCCTCCGCGAACTGGCCCAGGCGGACAGGGAGGGCATTTCACCGTGTACATTTTGCAGGTTCAATCCTCCGTCAAGTGGTGATGGAAAACCGTGTTGTATGTGTCCGGCTGTGGCCGCACTACGGAGGAAGCAGGATGGATAACTATTTCAGCGCCAGAGATATTCTCGACAAGGCCATCGGAACAGATGCCTATTTCCAAATCAAATCTATTCTTTTTAGCCTGAAAGCCGCCGACGTTGCGGAGGTGAGGCACGGGAGATGGATAGCTGTTCGCGGGGAAAGCAGCGGCTTGAACTGGAAGTGCTCGCTGTGTGCAAAACGAGTATTGCAAAAATCTCCATACTGCCCCAATTGTGGCGCTTTGATGAAGGAGGAAGAGCATGATAAACACCCATCCGACCAAGTGTAATATTTGCGGCGGGCGTGTGACCTATGGCTCTAATGCCCGTGTCTATGGACGGGAGTACGGAAGCGGATATTGTTATCTCTGTGAACAGTGCGGGGCCTATGTGGGGACGCATAAACCACGCCCACGGGAAGCCCTTGGTCTGCTGGCTGATGAACCTATGAGGACAGGGAAAAAGATGTGCCACGCTATCTTTGATAGCTTTTGGAAAGGAAAACCGAAAGCGGGAAAGAAGCGGCGTGACCTTTACTGCTGGCTGGCCCATGAGATGGAAATACTAGTAGAGGATTGCCACTTCGGCTACTTCGATATCGCCCAACTCCGGCGGGCGTACGTTATCCTGAAAGGTTTGCGGGGGAAACAGATGCGGTATGACAACTGCGGGAGAATATATTTTGAGGAGGCCGCCCATGAAGTTTCGGAGTAAGACGGGGGAAGTGTTTGATGACGTAGCGCAGGTAGTGAGGGATCATTGTTCATTTCATTGCAACAGAACATGCCCGTATTGGGAAAGTACTGGATGCGTCAGGCTGATGGAAAGATACGCAGCAGATAATCACCACGAAGCCGCCCGGCTGATGGGCTATGAGGTGGTGGAGGATGAAGAAAAAACAACGATAGAGCAAGTGCTGGAAAGAGCAAAAAGGAACGGCGCAAGATTTTACCCGGTCATTCGACATGATAGGGAGGAGGCCAACATGGAGAAGCCAACAAGCGAGCCGCAAGAACCGTTTTCGGCATTCCTGTACCTTTTCAAACGTGAACTTGAGAATACATTCGGCGACGTGGAGACTGATGAAAAATGGTACGATCTCAGCGATACATCTGGGTGGGTCGATGCGTTGGAAACGGCATCGAAAGTATACATTCCGGAACTATGGTCCTTGTGGGACAAGCTGGATTGGTGGGCATCCGATCTGCTGGACTGCTGGCTCGTTGACTGCGCTAAGTATATGGATTTGTGTAAGGAGGAAGACATGGACAAGCAGAAGCCATACATATGCCAGCGGTTAGGTGTCGAAGTTGGGGAGCGCTTCAAAATTAAGCACTACTCAGACAAGATTGAGTTTTGGATATTGGAGAATGGTACATATCAGACGGAACCGCCCAACAAAGCAAATTCCAGCGTTGCGCTGTTGACCTCGCTGGAACATCCCGGCCGCATCATACGCAAGCCCCGCTGGACGAAGCAGGAGGTGGAGAGGGCGAAGGCTATCAAGGTAATTTTCCCGGATGCTCATAAACTCGCAAGGAACTGTGCAGAGACACCGACTTTATCAGTCGTTACGATTTATGGTGTGGAAGATAATGCCCCGTTTTACATTTCCACCATTAAAGCTGACCGTTTCCCCTCCCTCCGCCCCGGCCAGTCCGTCACCCTTGACGAGATTATTGGAGGTGCGGAATGACCAACACAGAGCTATACCGCCTCGCCCTCTCTACATACGGCGCGGAAGCACAGACCCTCATGGTGATGGAGGAGATGGCGGAGCTCCAAAAGGAGCTGTGCAAGCATGCCAGAGGCACGGACAACCGGGCGGGCATTGCTGAGGAGATTGCGGACGTACTCATTATGCTGGATCAGATGATGGTGCTGCACGACTGCGCATCACTCGTTACTGGCTACAAGCAATATAAACTGTATCGGCTGAAAGAGAGGTTGCAGGGATGAGAGATATCCTTTTCAAAGCCAAGCGGCTGGATAATGGAGAGTGGATTTCCGGAAGTCTGGTGTGCTTTGCAGGCGGTGAACGCGCAATCTTGCCAAGTGATAGCAAGGCGTTTTTCTCAAAAAACAAAGGATTCATTTGCTGCGATACCTGCCAGGATGTAGACCCATCCACAGTTTGTCAGTACGCCGGCCTGACCGACAAGAACGGGAAGAAGATTTTTGAGGGGGATATCATCCGCTGGACGAACTGGAAGGGCGAACAAAAAGAAGCCCCTGTATGCTATGACCCAGAATGGAATAGATTTTGCGTTTGGCTGAATGGCGCTGAAAGTATGGGCGTAAACAAGCACCTTTCAACGAGCGGAATTGAGCTGATCGGTTCCATCCACGACGGGGAGGGCGGCAATGATTAAACTGAAAAACTGCCCGCATTGCGGCGGAGAAGTAATGCTCTGTAGACTGAATACTATGGTTTCTGTTGCGGAGTTTTCTATTGTCTGCACAGACTGCGGCCTAGAAACACGAATTTACGTAAATCCCATGGCGAACTGCTGCTTCGATATGGGAGAGGCAGTCAGAAACATCACCGAAAAATGGAACAGGCGAGACGGGGAGGGCGGACAGTGACAAAAGAAGAATCATTGGCATGGGTGAAATTGTTAAAACCGGGAGATATCGTGATATACAGCGAGCTTGGGGCTACGGGAAGGATTCAAACTGCTAAAGTAGAAAAAGTCACTCCATCTGGTATTGTCAGGACCAATCGGGGCAGTTTTAAAGAATCTCCATGGAGCTGGTCTGGAAGAGTAGGCGGCTATGGGAAAACACCTGGAGAGATTAGCCCGCCAACGGCAGAATTGCTTATCGAGGCAGAGCTTCAAGAAGCGGAAGATGCTGCTGAGAAGAAGCGGCGAGACACCATCTACAAGGCGCGGAACCTGATTTCCGAACTATATTATAATAGATTCCGTATCGACTATGACACGGCAGTTGAGATAATCAATGTGTTAGAGAGGTGGCGGACAGCATGAGCGATTGGATTAGCGTCAGGGAGCGGTTGCCGGAAGTGAGGCAAGAAGTGTTGGTATACTGGCGGAATACATCTCAAAAAGCGGAACATTTTGAATTGACACATTACACAGGGGACCATTGGTATTTACTTGACAATACAGGCCGACCTTGGATTGAGGTTGTTGCATGGATGCCCCTCCCCGAACCACCAAAGGAGAATCAGCAGCATGAGTAAAAAAGTCAACCCCCGCAGACAGCCGGCGTCAAAGGCAGATGTAAAACGGGCTGAGCTTCGTGGGCGGGATGATGGCATCAAATTCGCAAGCGCTCTATTTTTGATGGCCCTGCGCGATAAGGAGGGCTTTGATCTGGAAGCTCTGCAAAAGGTCTGGAAAGAGGTTGGAGACTTGGCGGACAGCATTGCGGAAGGCTATTGCAGCATCGAGGATTTACATACCGTCCTGGAGTCTGAAGTAGGCGCCAGAATTGTGGGAGGGATAGCCCTTGAATGAGTTCCCGGATAGGCTGAGGAGGCTGAGGGAGAGTATGCGGCCAGTTCGGAGTATGACAGTTACATCACAGCTGATGGGGCTGCACCCTGATATGTTAAGACGATATGAGCGGGGAGAAGTAGAGCCCTCAATGGATGCGCTTTACAAGATCGCGGATTACTATGGAGTCAGCACTGACTATCTGCTGGGGCGGACAAATTTCCCGTTTGTACACAGGCTATAACTTTTCATCATCTCAAAAATATAAGGCGGTAATTCCCACAAAAGTGGGAGCAGAAAAGTCAATGTATGGGAAAATGGGAGTGTGGGGGCGTATCTCTGCACTCCCACTCCTTTTCCCCTCTGCCCGGGGGTTCGCCTCCGCCTCCGGGCCTCCTATGCCCTTGTAGCTCAGTAGGTAGAGCGCATCCTTGGTAAGGATGAGGTCGTGCGTTCGAATCGCATTAACAGCTCCAGCAGAAAACCCTGAAATTTGGCTTTGAAACGCCATTTTTCAGGGTTTTTTGTTGTTTGGGAGCATTTGAAAATCATGGACGGATGCTGCGCGCTTTTGCGGCTCGGAGCGGTTAAAAGCTCATAAACTACCACATAAACTACCGCTTTTCATCTTTAAATGCTGGTTTTTTCTATTTCCTCTTTCAGAAAACCGCTGTCCAAAGCGTCGGCATATTTATCTGCGGTAACGGAGAATTTTGCGTGTCCATACGCCTTGGAAACGGCAACGGGGCCGACTTCTGACCGGACGGCGTCCGCGGCCAGGGTGTGCCGGGTGCGATGCGGCGTGGGGACGTTTTTTTCAGCCGCATTTTATTGTGCGGCTCCAATGCTTTTACGGCTTCCCCGGAAGAGATGCGGCCCCCAACATGCGCTGCCGTATGGAAGGATTTTCCGTCTTTCGCAGAACACAAAGGCGCTCTTTACACAAAAAGCCCGCCCCCGTCCGTGGATGGCGGACGGGGGACGGGAGAATATGCAACGCCGGCCGCATCCCTTTGTGGGAGAAATGGCGGATTGGGCCGGCAGAGCACGCGGCAGGCGTTTTCTTTTATGGTTGGGTAACTGTGATATACCCATATTTGGGGCGGAGCTCTTTCCAACGGGGAGAGATGATTTCTATTCTGAATTGGCCCGAGAAACTGATGCATATCTTTTTTGAAAAACCTGTGACGTGTTCGCCATATTCTGTCAGTTTGACAGATGCATGGACTTTTTGACAGGTTTCTATGATGGAAGCGATCCCGTATCCGCTGCCGCCGGTGGTGTTTCCAACCGCGCCCAGGTTTTCAAGCGTACGGATCGTGAAAGGGATGCCGCTGTCGGCAATCGTAATTTGATAGATCCGGCCGGCGGCTTGCCCGAAATGGAGCACGATCATCTTTTCTTTTACGCAGGGGTGGCTCACGGCGCGGATGGCGTTGTCCACCAGGTTGGCGATGACCGCCAGCAGGGGCTGCAGGCCTATAGGATGGCCGAGCAGAAAGCGCGGAGACTCCAACACGCAGCCGGAGAACAGAATCTGCTTCTCCCGGCATTCCCGGACCTTCTCTTCCAGCAGGATATCCAGAAGAATAAGCCCCGTGGGGGGATAGGCCTGAGCCTCAAGGGCGGCGCGGGCGGTATTGCGGTGCGCTTCTTCCAGCAGGAGCGAAAGCTCGTACCGTAAGGCGCCGCTGTTTTCGGCGGGCAGATTTTCTTCGTTGTTGAAAGCCGCTTTGAGCGCGGGAATGTATTTTTTGTAATCGTGGTTTTCCCTGGCGAGGCGGCGGGTCTCCTGCTCCGCTAGATGATTGGTTTTCACAATCAGGAGCAAGCCGGGTGCGATCAATATAAAAGCCAGAAAGAAAAGCGGGACCGCGGTGTAAACACCTTTTATTCCCAGCGCTCTTATTCCAAAATAGCAACATAAAAGAGAGCTGCTCAAAAGCAAAATAATACATTTATTGTATTTATTGGCGAATGAGTTGATCAATTTTTTAAAAGGGATAAATTTATAGGCTGCCCAAATTTCTGAAAGCAAGAACGGAAGTGACAGAAAAAACGGCACTGTATCTTTTGCACTTTTTAGTAAAAATTGAATACATGCCCCAACACACGTCCACATAAGCAGCATGATAAGCCAAATACATAAAATGACCACTGAAAAGCAGATGGATTGGAGCCACTTGATGCAGCAAGTTTTCATTGTGGCAAAAACCAGTAGAGTCAAAGTGAAAATAAATATAATATTATAAGTAAACCAACATCGTGCAATTACCCCCAATGCACCGTAAGCACAGCATAAAATTGCGCTTTTTTTAACTTTGCTTTTGGTGAATAATGTGGATGCTGCTTTTTGAATAAATAGTAGCAGTGTCCAGGCAGAGAGCACGTTACGGATGAATACTTCGATTTTGTCCATGGTTTTTTCCTCCTATTGTTTAAGTGCAGCATGCATTATGCACCATTTATTAAACCATAGGAAAGAAAAGAACGCCCCAAAAAGGCGTTCTTTTGTGTGGATTAAAGTTGTCCATGTTTCATCATCCACTCATAGAGAATTTCCCAGAAGCTCATTCCGCACACCCCCTTTGTTTTAAGCTGCACGCTTAATTTACCAAGGAGATGGGGTCGGGTTCAGGTAGGAAGCCGGGTCGAAAATGGTCGAAGTGGGTCGCGTTTTCGAACGAACTCAAAAAAGGCCGCCGGAAACGGAACCCGGCGGCGGACATTGCATATTCTTAGGGCAACACCGCACAATTCTAAGAGTCGAATCGCGCCGGCCGGTTTTTTGGCAGGTTAAACAAAAATGCTCGCGAATACTTTGTGTATTCGCGAGCATTTTTGTGACAGTTGCCGGAAAATCTGCA
>OLQF01000794.1_pt1 | contig 19299 bp, 24 predicted proteins | sample 1643171 | NCBI WGS metagenome assembly OLQF01 (sample SAMEA3136702, study PRJEB25190) | human gut metagenome | reverse complement strand
GCCGGAGCCCGGGGGTACAGGGGGCGGCGGCGACTGGCCGCCCCCTGTGCGCTCCAGGCGCCATAAGTGACATAGCGCAGAAGACATATCGGGAGCGCAATCTGCCCGGAAATAGCCCTGGATGGTAGCCCTGCTAAGCGCAGCGCGGGCAGGGACATTTCCGGTTGCGCCGATATTTCGCCGGGTGGCGGCTGGCGCCTTACCCGGCCTACCGGGGCCTCTCACAGGCTCACACCTCGTAGGCCCGGTAAGCGCAGCACCACCGGGCGATGCCATCCGGCACGGAGCCGCTTTATTGCCGGGTGGCGGCTACGCCTTACCCGGCCTACAGGGCTTATCCGGACTGGGACGACTGAACCCACAGGCCTGTAGAAAAATTTATCCGCTCCGCTATTCCAGCCGCCAGCTCAGCACCGGCCAGCCGTATCCGGCACCGGCCGCCTGCAGCTGCGGACAGGGATTGACCAGCCGCACGCGATCCGCATGCAGGCACAGCGGCAGATCGTTAATGGAATCGGTATAGAACGTCACCTCGCCGTCATACTGCGGATGCGCCTCGCGCCACTGCGCCAGACGCGCCACCTTCCCCTGCTGATAGCTGGGGATCCCGGTGATTTCACCGCTGTAGCCGCCGTCGACCATCGCCACGTCAATACCCAGCGCCTGATCGATCTCCAGCGCGGCGGCCACCGCCTGCACCAGCAGGCTAACCGAGGCGGAGATAATCAGCATCTGCTCTCCCTCGGCCCGCAGACGACGAATGAGCTCCCACGCCTGCGGATAGACCCGGGGCAGGATCGCCTCGCGCACGCAGCGGGCCACCAGTGCGTCAACGTCCGACTTCGGTATTCCGGCCAGCGGCGCCTGGATCAGGGCCACATAATCGGCGATATTCATCTCTCCCCGGTCATAATCCGCCATTAGCCGCGCCTCGCGGGCAAGATACCTCTTCTGCGTCGCCAGCCCTTCGCGAACCATAAACTGGCTCCAGACCGTACTGCTATCGCCCTGTATCAGGGTGTTATCGAGATCAAAAATCGTCAGCGTGTTGCCCATGGTACTTTCCCTTACTGGTCAAAATAAGCTGCCGGGAGCATGCGTAAAAAAGATGACAGGAAAATGAACCGGACGCCGCAGCGCCCGGCTCGCCATCAGCCGGCGCGGACCTTCGCGGTGCGGAACACCAGCACGATCCCGCCGACGATCGCCATCATACCGATCATCGCCGCCGCCGGCAGCCGGTTGCCCAGCAGCAGATAATCCAGCAGCGCCGTGATCGCTGGCACCAGATAAAAGAGGCTGGTGACATTGACGATATTTCCCGCGCTCAGCAGACGGTACAGCAGTAGCTGGGCGACCACCGAAATCAGCAGCCCGAGAAACAGCACCGGAATAATCAACCCGGCGTTAACGGTAAACTGGAAGCCGCTGACCGGGGCAATCAGCAGGCACAGCCCCAGACTAACGGCATACTGCAGCAGCAGGACATCCGCCGGCGCCTGACGGCTGCGCTTTTGCCACAGCGCGCCAAAGGTCATCAGCAGCAGCGCCGCCAGCGCAAACAGGATCCCCGCCGTCGCCATCGGTGAGGCCGCCAGGCTGCGCCACACCAGCAGCACCAGCCCCGCCAGGGCAAGCAGCAGCCCTGACAGCCGCCGCCCATGCAGGCGGCGCTCCACCACGCAAAGCGTAAGGATGGGCTGGATCCCCATGATGGTGGCGATAAGTCCCGGCGTCACGCCGTTGGCCATCGCCTCGAAGTAACAGACCGAATAGCCGCCAATCAGCATCAGACCGGTGGCCGCTGTTTGCAGGCGGGTGCCCGGCGCGGGCAGCCAGCGCCGACGGACGATAGCCAGCGGCGCCAGCGCGACCAGGGCAACCAGAAAACGAAAGACCAGCAGCGCCATCGGCGAGGCGTTATCCAGTCCCCAGCGGGTGAAGATGGCCGCGCTGCCCCACAGCAGCACAAAAAGGGCCGTTGTCGCCTGCGAGGCGAGCAGAGAATAGCGAACGTGCATAGCATGCTCCAGAACGTCAAACACAAGGTATCAAGCGTCATACCGGCAGGTAAGCGCCTGCTAAAGACGGCGTTAAGCGCCGAAAACTACCCGGTCTGGAGGGGGAGGCGGTGGGCAGAGCGTGGCGAAGCGATGATGAGGCGCAGACGTCATCCACCCCGCGTCGAAAGCGGCGCCGGGCAAAGTCTCACCAGAGATGGCGTAATGCGTCATGGAATGCCTCGTGAAATGTTCCTGTCAGCATCCTGGCACAGACCGTTGCGAAGTGACAACTGCCCTTTATGGCTGATCCATCCCGAGGTTGTTTATTTTTAATCGTAAATAAACGTAAAGGCGGCCTCGGCTTATTCAGCCGTGGTTTTTAATCGGCTATAAAACAAAGCAGTCTGCTTGCTACTTCGAAAATAACGATATGAAGCCAAAACTGACGCATGCTCTCTTTTTAATTCCTTTTTTGTTGTTGGCAGGATGCTCCTCCTCACCGAAACAGGCAAAGAACACAAAATCTCATGCGGATATGACCATTGACGGCGGATCGGACGATCTGATCCCGGTGGTGGCGGCCCTGCATGATCAGATGCACACCTGGCAGGGAACCCCCTATGAATGGGGCGGTACTGAACAAAGCGGCGTCGACTGCTCGGGTTTCGTCTGGCGCACGCTGAAGGATCGCTTTAACCTGCCGATGGAGCGGATCACCACCCGCGAGCTGCTGCACATGGGCGTGCGGGTCAATAAGCGGGATTTACGTCCCGGCGATCTGGTGTTCTTCCGCACCCGGGCCGGGATGCACGTTGGCTTTTACGATACCGATCATAATTTCCTTCACGCCTCGAGCAGCCAGGGCGTGATGCGCTCTTCGTTGGACAACCCTTACTGGGAATCGGCGTTCTATCAGGCGCGTCGTCTGCCGAAGGAGTATAACGCGCAGATCACCATGAACAGCGACACCCTGCATCTGGCGAAGAATCGCCGCTAAAAAAAAGCCGCAGCCAGGGCTGCGGCGGGTGGTTCTGCGGTTAATCAGAACTGGTAGGTCATACCCAGCGCGACGATGTCGTCATCGTTGATGCCGAGTTTGTTATCGCTTTTCAGCTGGTTGATTTTGTAATCCACGAAGGCGTTCATGTTTTTGTTGAAGTAGTAGGTCAGGCCCACGTCGATGTAGTTAACCAGATCTTCACTCCCCACCCCTTCGATATCCTTCCCTTTCGACAGCACATAGCCGAGGGACGGACGCAGACCGAAGTCGAACTGATACTGCGCCACCGCTTCAAAGTTCTGCGCTTTGTTGGCAAAGCCGCCGCTGATCGGGGTCATCTTGCGGGTTTCAGAGTACATGGTCGCCAGGTAGATATTGTTGGCGTCATATTTCAGGCCGGTCGCCCAGGCTTCCGCTTTCGAACCCTGGCCGCGGGCCAGCAGGTTCTGATCGTTGGTACGGTCGGAGCTGGTGTAGGCTGCGCTGACGGCGAAGTCGCTGCCGCCGAAATCATAGCTTAACGAGGTGCCGACGCCGTCGCCGTTCTGTTTCTTCGCTTCACGGCCTTCGTTTTTACCCTGGTACTGCAGGGTCAGATCCAGGCCATCCACCAGACCGAAGAAGTCGGTGTTGCGGTAGGTCGCCAGGCCGCTGGCGCGCTTGGTCATAAAGTTATCGGTCTGGGCAGAGGAATCGCCGCCGAATTCCGGGAACATATCGGTCCAGGCTTCCACGTCGTACAGGGCGCCAAGGTTACGACCGTAATCGAAGGAGCCGTAATTCTTCAGCTTCACGCCGGCGAACGCCAGACGGGTTTTCTGGCTGGAGTCGCTCTCGGTTTTGTTACCGGAGAATTCAGATTCCCAACGGCCATAGCCGGTCAGGTCGTCGTTAATCTGCGTTTCGCCTTTAATACCGAAACGCACGTAGGTCTGATCGCCATCCTTGCTGTCATAGTCGCTGAAATAGTGCATGGCTTTGATCTTGCCGTACACATCCAGCTTGTTCGCGTTCTTATTATAAACTTCCGCTGCCTGCGTCGCTGTTGAAGCCACAAAGCCCATCATCATTAATGCCAGAGTACTCTTTTTCATTATTCAGTCCTGGTGATTTATTTATACGCGCTATTCAATTGCGGGCGCTCGCCCATCAAAAACTGGAGGTTTTTTAACGCCGGGATATTAAATATTTATGACAAGATGGAACTTTTTATAAAAAAGGGTATTTAAATGTATCTGACATATTTTTGTCACATTCCCTCTCCAGAATGCCCGATCCCGCGCAATAAAATGGCGCGCCCGCCGCCCCGGGTGTTGGCAAGCGGGCCGACTCCTGCTACAACATCAGCTCGATATCGATATTCCTTTTGAACGGCAGAGAATCATGAGTGAAAGCCAGACGCTGGTGGTAAAACTGGGCACCAGTGTTTTAACAGGCGGGTCCCGTCGCCTGAACCGCGCCCATATCGTCGAGCTTGTGCGCCAGTGCGCACAGTTGCACGCCATGGGACACCGTATTGTCATCGTGACCTCCGGGGCCATTGCCGCCGGGCGCGAGCACCTTGGTTACCCGGAACTGCCCGCCACCATCGCCTCCAAGCAGCTGCTGGCGGCGGTGGGACAAAGCCGTCTGATCCAGCTGTGGGAACAGCTGTTTTCTATCTATGGCATTCACGTTGGCCAGATGCTGCTGACCCGCGCCGACATGGAAGACAGAGAACGGTTCCTCAACGCCCGCGACACTCTGCGCGCGCTGCTGGATAACAGCATCGTCCCGGTCATTAACGAAAACGACGCCGTCGCAACCGCGGAAATCAAAGTGGGCGATAACGACAATCTCTCCGCGCTGGCCGCGATCCTCGCCGGGGCGGATAAGCTGCTACTGTTAACCGACCAGCCAGGCCTGTTCACCGCCGACCCGCGCAGCAACCCGCAGGCGGAGCTGATTAAAGACGTCTACGGCATCGACGACGCGCTGCGCGCCATCGCCGGCGATAGCGTCTCCGGACTCGGCACCGGCGGCATGGGCACCAAGCTGCAGGCCGCGGACGTCGCCTGCCGGGCGGGGATTGATACCATCATCGCCGCCGGGAACCGTCCGGACGTCATCGGCCATGCCATGGCAGGCCTGCCGGTAGGTACCTGCTTCCACGCCCAGGAGTCTCCGCTGGAGAACCGTAAGCGCTGGATCTTCGGCGCGCCGCCGGCGGGGGAAATCACCGTCGATGCGGGCGCGACCCAGGCGATCCTCGAAAGAGGCAGCTCGCTATTGCCAAAAGGGATCAAAATCGTCAGCGGCAACTTCTCCCGCGGCGAAGTGATCCGCATCCGCAATAGCGAAGGACGCGACATCGCTCACGGCGTCAGCCGCTACAACAGCGATGCGCTGCGCCTTATCGCCGGCCAGCACTCGCAGCAAATCGATGCCATTCTGGGCTATGAATACGGCCCGGTGGCCGTCCACCGCGATGATATGATCATCCGTTAAGGAGCTGAAAATGCTGGAACAAATGGGCATTGCCGCCAAAGCGGCCTCCTGGCAGCTGGCGTTACTCTCCAGCCGGGAAAAGAATCAGGTACTGGAAAAGATCGCCGATTATCTGGAAGCGCAGACCGACGTTATTCTGCGCGCCAACGCGGAAGATTTAGCCGAAGCTCGCGCCAATGGCCTGAGTGAAGCGATGCTCGATCGCCTCGCGCTGACCCCGGCGCGTCTGAGCGGCATCGCCAGCGATGTGCGCCAGGTGTGCAATCTGGCCGATCCGGTCGGCCAGGTGATCGACGGCGGGCTGCTGGACAGCGGTCTGCGTATTGAACGTCGCCGCGTCCCGCTGGGGGTGATTGGCGTGATTTATGAAGCGCGTCCTAACGTGACGGTCGACGTCGCCTCCCTGTGTCTGAAAACCGGCAACGCGGCGATCCTGCGCGGCGGGAAAGAGACCTGGCGCACCAACGCCGCCACGGTGAAGGTGATCCAGCAGGCGCTGCAGGAGTGCGGTCTGCCGGCCGCCGCGGTACAGGCTATCGAGAGCCCGGATCGCGCGCTGGTGGGCGAAATGCTGAAGATGGATAAATACATCGATATGCTGATCCCTCGCGGCGGCGCGGGCCTGCACAAGCTGTGCCGTGAGCAGTCAACGATCCCGGTGATCACCGGTGGGATTGGCGTGTGCCATATCTTCGTGGATGAAACCGCCGAGATCGCCCCCGCGCTGAAGATCATCGTCAACGCCAAGACCCAGCGGCCGAGCACCTGCAATACCGTGGAAACGCTGCTGGTGCACCGCAACATCGCCGATACCTTCCTGCCGGCGTTGAGCAAGCAGATGGCCGAGAGCGGCGTCACCCTGCACGCCGCCCCTTCCGCCCTCCCCGCGCTGCAAAACGGCCCAGCGAAGGTCGAGCCGGTGAAAGCGGAGCAGTATGACGACGAGTATCTGTCGCTGGATCTGAACGTCAAAGTGGTGGCTGATATGGACGAGGCTATCGCCCATATCCGCGAACATGGCACCCAGCACTCCGACGCCATCCTGACCCGCACCCTGCGTAACGCCAACCGCTTTATCAATGAAGTGCACTCTTCCGCGGTATATGTGAACGCCTCCACGCGCTTCACCGACGGCGGCCAGTTCGGCCTCGGCGCGGAAGTGGCGGTCAGCACCCAGAAGCTGCACGCCCGCGGCCCGATGGGGCTGGAAGCGTTAACCACCTATAAGTGGATTGGTTTCGGCGACGATACCATTCGTGCGTAAATGAGAACGGGCGATGCAAAAATAGGCAGTTGATTCCACTGGCTATTGACGCATCGCCCGCTAAGTTCTAACCTTTTGCCTCGTGATTCACGCTCGTGAACACCTCTTGCAGGGCCGATATAGCTCAGTTGGTAGAGCAGCGCATTCGTAATGCGAAGGTCGTAGGTTCGACTCCTATTATCGGCACTCTCTAAGAAAATCAATAACTTAGGTTAAAATACCCAAGAGATTGTATCTTCTAAAATCACATCCAAACGCCTGTGTGTTGTACTGGCTTTGGTATCGTACAACATATGGGCAGGTAGTTACCAGGCTCAACCCTGTACAGATTTTCCTTTGAAGCCAGAAGACGTCGCCAGCGTCTCTAATCCTCATACCAAAACCCTTAGCAAAGTTCCGCGCTTCGTGCGGCGCTCAATGATGCAACACGTCGAGATGACGTTGCAGAGAATAAACAGGCGTAATGTTGGGAAGACTAACCAGCTCGGGAAAGAGGCTGGCTCTGCCACGGTTTCGATCACCGGAGTATAACGATCACCTGATAAGAGAACGTGCTAAGGCTTTAACGTCCCTGTGAAGGGATCACATTACCTGCGGGAGTCGCTTTGCTCCGCCCTTTCTTATGTGCCCAACACGGCACGTAATGGTCACTTATTGCCTTTTGATGTCGAACCCGTTGTATCTTTACTTGTAACTTGAATGTTTCTTAATCTGCCTTTGTAGACCACAGGAAGCCACTCAGGAGGCACAATCATGAACAAATCAGCAGCAACTAAACGCAACAATCGCAAAATCCATGCGAGGAAGTTTCTGTCAACGCCAGAGGGCAAGGCCTGGCTCGAGCGGAAGCAGGCCGAAGAGGCTGAGTTGAAACTTGTTTCTGAGCTAAAGAAGTTTGTCTGAAAACTTAGCTTTTTATAGACGTTTGGTTATAGCACCTGCCATTCCCGCTATTGCATTAGCTATTTCTGCAACTGTTTCAATGGATGCATCAGGAGCAAAAAAGATAAGATAGATAATGCTTAGGAGGCTAATAGTGTTTATTACTATGCCAAAAAGGTATCGGTATGGTGAAAGGAAACGCATAAGTCCTCCTAAGGGATAATTTCATAGGAGGATTCTACCCAACCACTTACAACAAATGCAATAGTGGCATTATTGCATATTAGTTTACTCATATGCTCAATCTACGTCAACAAAAAAATGATGTAGATTGTAGGTGTCTGTTAAACAGGGAATTATTTGATCGTGTAATTTGCAATCATTAAAAAAATGGTTCAAAACACGCTAATAAAAAATTTTTTAAATGGCAAGATGGAAATTACTCCCGGCCATTGCTGGCACTTTAACCGCTTGACCTTGCTCTACGTTGCAAAGCGCGAGCGGTAACGCCATAATGTTGCTGTTCTTCATTCCTGACTCTCCGTCGGTTTTGTTGAACATGGCGCGGGCTGTCTACCGCCAAGCACTCAGCCTGCGCCGCCTTCTCTACTGCTTGATTAACTGCCTGTTGTACTGCTCTTCTGAGGTTTGTTGGTAACAGGTGACGCTGTATCGTCGTCCCTGCAAACTTCACTACCTGCGTATAAACGCACACCGTAGCCCCACACCAGATAAAGCTGGTGATTAGCTCTTCTTCCTTTTTCACTCTTCTGAATCCTCTGTATCAAAGGTTTTTGCATAGGGACAAGCGCCTTTAGTGATGTAGGTGAATGTGTAATTGCTGTTCTCATAGATGCATAGCGTTTTTCCGTTCTCTGTCTGCTCTTCCTGGGGATTGGTCATCGTAATCTGTGTGGCATTCGCCTGACCACTGAGAACCAATAGACCCAACAAAATTAGTTTTTTCATATCAACCCCCTCCCGCCTGTTCCAGTTCATTTTATCACGGCCCTAAGTCCTCTCTACTGAGCAGATAAATATCACTATTGCTCAAAATTTCAGCAAAATTGAAATATCAGACTGGTATCAACAAACGAACGTTTGATGATTCTATTCAAGCACATCTAATTTTAGCATCAACAATATAGGGTATTGACTTTATGATACCAAAGATCAATGATGATACCGTTAATTGATACTAGATGAGGGTTAGATATGAGTCGTACTTTTGCATATTGCCGTGTCTCGACGAACGAGCAGACAACAGAAAACCAAATCATGAGGATTCGTCAGGCTGGTTATGACATCCTTGATAGCCGAGTAGTGTCTGAGACCGTCTCTGGTGGTGTACAGGCCATGCAGCGTAGGGCTTTTGCTAACATGGTTGATCACAAACTTGAGGAAGGTGACACGCTGGTTGTTTTAAAACTTGACCGCTTAGGACGCGATAACATCGACGTACAGCAGACCATCACCATGTTAATCGAGAGAGGAATAAAAGTTGTCTCTCTTGATTTGCCTGTGAGAGACCTTTCAAGCGCTGAGGGGAAACTCATGCTACAAATGTTTTCATCGTTTGCTGAGTTCGAAAAGTCGCGCATTATAGAGCGAACTAAAGAGGGTTTAGAGCGTGCCAAACAGGAAGGTAAGATATTAGGCCGCCCTGTTGCTACAGAGACACGCAGACGTGTACAGGAAGCCAGGGAGCAGGGATTGAGTCAGTCAAAGGCGGCTCAATCTCTGGGGTTGGGAATCGCTACTATTAAACGCTACTGGAACATCTAGTAAAATACAGTACTTCAATCTGACCTCATCAATTGACCTCGCTACGGCGGGGTTTTTTATTGTCCAAAATTTGTATGTAAATAATTATCACTCTCATCAATATACTGATCATTCATACAGGTTTCAAAGTCACAATTTTGACTTTTTCTAAAATTCACTTACCACGAAATAGCGAAAAGAAGAGTTTGTTTAGCAATTTACTGAATTTTTATTTAGAAGTCTGGATGTTTAGACGTCTATCTGAGATTCTTAATTTTCAATGTAAGTATAACTCACTGATTTATATTGTTATTTTATTTTGTGTTATTTATAGGATGATTTATCAGTTTAAACTATCAACCGTCATATAGAGCCTAATTAGCCTTTAATTACCCCCTATTAATAGTAGATAAATCACATTTCAATAAAGTTTCATTTTACTTTTAACAATGAAAAGTTAACTTTTCATTGTGAACTACACACACAACAAATGAGGCCATAATGGATACAAATAAATTTACACGACATGATTTTTCTGAAACTGCCTTTACTCTGATGCAAATTATTGGAGATAACAGCCAAGGTGAGGCTAAGAATAGAGAAGATTATTACCAATCAGCTACGTTCTCTCTGAGTCAACTTAATTCTTTAATGGTAATTGATAAAGCAAAGACTATAGCGAATAAGAGAATAGTATTCACTCTTGCAGATAGTTTATCTTTTAACCTTGAACTTAAAAATCATTTTAACAAAACAGTTATAACGTTAAGTTACATTGATCAAGATGAATATGGCAAAGAGTTTTTAAGCAAAGATAAGAGTTATACATTTACTATAGATGAAGATGAACGGCTAAGTGATGTTGAGGGACATTTGAACCGTAAACATTACCATGAACACTTTACACACATTTTTACTTTGCTTGTAGAGAAAATCATCAAGTAACTACTTCCTAGGGGTAATAGATTTTTATTACCCTGTTAGGTACACCATAGGGAATAACTCCCTATAGCACAGGGTGTATTAACACTGATACAGGTACCTGTATCACCATCGATACAGGGGGTGTATTAACAGTAATACAGGGGGTGTATTAACGCTGATACACAATAAGAATAATTATAAGATTAACTATAAGAATATTTATAAGATCATATCTTTTTATATTTAGTTATAGTTAATAAGTTAGTATCTTCCCGCTATCGCGTGGATAGTATTAGTCCCGAAAGATGATTTCTGGCTGATGTCGCGGGGACTATGATTTGAGTCTTCACAGTATTCCATTACATTCCATACCGTGATGCAGCCTCAGGTGTAAGATGCTTAACCACATTAACGATAAACCTGTTAACATGGTAAACCATCTAACACTCATTAACCCATATCTAATAGTAAACTATTATCTCTGGGATTCGTGTTAACCCTGTGTAACAGGCTATCATCGTTTCACTACGTTCAACTCTATACCCTTAACACTCATATACAGAAACTAATCAATTAAAAATGATGAACCTATTTTTAATCTCTTACTTTCTGATTCGTGGTAAACCTCCCGCAGGGAGAAGATCAGATCACAAATTCCAAAACTCAGAATTCATAACGTGATCTAAATCATATTTAATAAATCATAAAAGTAATAAATAATCTTTTTATTAAATAATATATAACTAGATCATAAGTTAGTTTTGTGTCCCATTTTGGGGACAATTGATGAGATGCAAAGTTTCGTTTCCCGCGACATCAATCTGCATCTCAAATTTACCCCACAGGTTTACACAGCCTACAGACCCTGTAGAAAAGCCCTACAGGCGATTTAAATGATAAAAATGATAAATGGTATGTCTAAAGTAAGAAAACCTCTCAGAACGCGATACAGAGCGTTTTAGAAGGTATCTAACTGCGTACGCAGGTTAGGCATCATAAAGTGAATCTTTATTCTTACAGGGATTGACACCAGCACAGGGAGTTTGATATTATTCGATACGTAAAAAGATATCTTAAAAATGAATTGACAGAGTTCTATCATTAGTATAGAATAGTAGTAGGAAACAGAAAAACCTAAAAGCAAAGCACTTTGAGCCATTCCTTGGCTGCAAGGTGTAATTTTATTTATCCCTACCCAACGGAGGCCTATGAAATATTTTACAGTAGAGCAAGTTGTAGAGGCACTGAAAACTGGCGCAGCACGCCGCCATCAAATTTATGATAATTTTGCCCAAGCGCGATATCGCGGATTTACTGAACGCGCAGCACTTTTTAAAACCGCGCTTGATATTTTCGACCAGTGGAAAAAGGAGAATAAAGAATCATGAACATTCGTTTTAGCCCTGACACTCACAAACTTTTAATAGCTCGTGCCAATCGTGAGGATAAGCCCGCAGCCGCACTGGTTAACGAATTAATTACAGCAATCCTAAAGCAAGAGGAAAAGAATGAACAAAAACGAACCACCATTTCTGGCAATTGATTACCGCATTCTGGCATTAGATATTAAAACAGACGTCAACGAAAAAACCATCGATAGCAGCACCATTCTCAAACTCAAATTAGTCTATTGTTACCTACTCGGGTTATCCAAAAAATGCAGTGAAGTTTATCCAGAACAAACAAAAATGGGTAAAACATTGGGTATTGGTTCCCGACAAGTTGTTGGGAGATGTATCTCGCTACTTGAGTCGCTGGGATGGATTTCAAAAACATCGAGAAACGGAACATCAAATCTATACGAGGTGAAAACCGTCGAGCAAATTTTAGAAGGTATTCCGCGAGAGGTTAAAGAAGAGGAAAAGGAATTTCATGATTTTAATACAGGAATAGTATTAATTGAAGATAATGATGATTTACCATGGTAAACAACAGGAGGAACATTGGCATATGCACGACAAAATGTAGTATTTGAAGAATCGATTGAAATCGGATTTAACAACAGAAATAAAAAGGTTCGAGTTTCTAAAAAACTAAAACCATTAGCAATCATTAAACTCAGCGAACCATCCCCACCACTAACACCAGACGAACAATCAATAATTAACTCTATGAATGGTGTGACGTGGAAGCCTCGCCAAAAATATGCAGGTTTTAAATTCAATCGTGAGCCACTCCAGTGGGAGGCACTAGGGTTTATATCTGAACATCACTATAGTCACTGGCTATATTTTCAACAACTGTCTAACGAACAGTACCAGGGATATGATGTCGATTTTATGGACGTTGGGAACAACGGCATCTCTGATTAACAATAATAATAAGAGGTAAACAACAATGATTAATTTTGAACAGCACAAGAATATTGTAGAAGATTTTGTAGAACAGCATTACCCACTGGCGCATAGTTTGATGATTGATAGTTACAAAGATGCAGAGGTGTACTATTCAAATTTTCAAATTCTCATGCGGGAAATGAATACACTTCCAGAAAATCCAGAGTACTTTTTAGAGTGGCTACTGGAAGATGACCCCGCGTTGTATATAAACCTGATGGAACTGATTGTCATCGCCAGAACTATTCATAACGTGTTTGAACAAGTTTCGCCTTAACTTTACCACCTAAATATAAAAACCTCTCAGAATGCGTTACAGGCGCCCTGAGAGGCATATTTGAACACGCTGGAGGATAGATTGAAATATGATGAAAACTGTATAAGAGTTTTAACAGATGAGGAACTGGAATCCCATTCCGCAGATAGCATTTTAGAAATTCTTCTGGATGAATATCCGAATACATCACCTGACCATCTGGCAAAAATGGCTGAGTGCCTGGTTACCTTGGGATATGGTGTCAATGAATACAGAGAATATCGAAGAGGCACTCTTGATAATATTAAACTCCAGACTATGCAGGAATGGTTTAGAGAAAGAAATAACATTAAAAAATATTAAAAATATCTCTAAATAGAGTCTCTATTTATTGACAAAATAATGTTTTACTGTTATTATAAATATGTAGACAATAATCAACGGATGCTATACCTAGGACATTGTTTACAGAGACATAGGCGTTATTGGCATTTCGCTTACTTTCGGGAATCCTCATTATTGCTCCGGGCTCATTCACCCACCACAATAGATAATGGGGCAATTCCCCATGTACATTTAAATAGTGTGCATCGAGAATTGTCCTCCAAAAGTCAGTTCAAGTTAATCAATTATTCTTCTTATGTTTTAAGGCCACTATTTTCTGTGGCCTTTCTCTTATTCTTTGCAAAGAAAAAGGATTTAAAAATTATGGTTACAATCACAAAAGGCGTCCAAACGTTTGACGGGAAAATCCCCGTTACTCTGTTAGTCGACGACGTAGAAACAGCTAATACTTTAGTGAAAATGGCAAAAGATGCCAACGTCACTGTTATCGAACAGGACGAAGACTTAAATAAATCTAAAAATAAAACTACTCAAGACAAACTAAAACAGATTATTAAAAACAAAGGGGTTCCTAATGGCACTAATTAAATTCCCACAACCTAACCTCAGCGTCTGCGACGTTCTAAGCCGTGAATTAAATGGCTATAGCCGAAAAGTAAAAGTTTTTCCCAAAATTCCTGATTGCGTCCCTGGCACTGTGATTGATGATAGTGGCGAAATTGTCGGTTCGGCCTCTACCTCTGCAAACGTAGTCCTTGAGTATAAGGATGCTGACACTACGCCTGTCGCTGTTCTGGTAGCAAATACGAATATCCATATCAAGGATTTCAGTTTGGTTTGTGATGATGTAGCAAAAGCTAAAGAACTTCTTTCTGCTGATCCCGCTGTTTATTTCAGCACTGGCAATGATCTGCCGACTACCTGATTAAAATAATCCACAAACTAAAATAATAAAGGAAAATAATATGTTTTCATATGATGCCTATAAAATGGTTGACCTCGCCCCGATTTTTGAAGTTGCACCGAGTGAAGGTTACTTATTACAGAATTTAAACATCTTTGATAAATCTTCGAGTGACGGCATTTATGTCATGCTCGATCGCCTTATTGAGGATAATAAAACCCTCCTGAACCAACCGAAAAAACGGTACAGTTTTGAACACGATTCAACGGCTCGGACTCCTGCAAACAGCTTCCCTGTAGAACTTCTGCACCTGCACCGCGAGGATACTGTGAGCGCTGTTGATTTTCAGAAAGCTGGACGCAAACCGGGGACAGATGTTCAGGAAACCATGCTCGATATCGTCGCAGATTACACCCTCAAACACGCCAAATCCTATAAGCGCTATATCGAGGCTGCGTACGGTGATGCTCTGTTTCGTGGGCTGGTTCAGACCCCATACACCCAGGAAGCGCCAGTAATTGATTATGCGGACAGTTTCGATGCTCCGATGATGACGGATACTATTACCCTGTCCAACGGCTCTACCGATGCGCTGGAGGTGTTTAACGGGTTCCTGGATAAAATTAGCAGTGCTACAGATGGTTTGTGGACTGATGTTCGCCGTGTTGTCTGTTTTGCATCTGCGAGCTTCTATAATAGTCTGCGTTTTCATGCTTCTATGAAAAGTGCTTACCAGTACGTTGATCCGTTTAGCGAAATGAATATTGTCTATCAGCGTAAAGAGGTTCTCCCAAATGTGCAGACCTTCACCTTGCCAGGACTGAGCATAGACGTGATCAAGGTGACTGACCCGCTTCTGACTCCGTTTATTGCTGATGGTACAGCGGTCATGCTGCCAGTATTCCAGAGCAACACGAACGTTTATCAACATCTGTACGGTCCTGCCTCAGTTGATACTAATCTAGCGGCGTCTGGCATTACTCAAGAATATTTCTCCTATCAGTACGAGAAAGAGCGTGGTGAGGTTGAAATTGTATCAGAGGCGTCGGTGTTGCCCGTAAATCACGGTACTAATTTCAGTCTGATTATCACTGCCAATTAATGATCTTCACGGCAGCGCTAATAATGCTGCTGTTTGAGTATTGGGCTGATAATCAAATACCAGCCCATATCCTATTAATATTTCTCTGGAGATTTTACAGCAAATGGCAAAAATAGAACTTACAGATTCCCAGGGAAATAAGTATTCCCTGGATGTTACAGATGGCGAAATGTTCCGAATCTTTAACATCACAAAGTTGGCGGAAAAGGTTGGTCTTAATAAATATACCCTGAGTGCAAGGGTATGCCGTCAATACCCCGATGGTGAATATCGAAGTTTGGTAACAGCATTAAACAAATAACAATAAATTACACAAAGCCTCTACCCGTCAAGGGCGGGGCTTTTTTATTATGGAGTAAATAAACATGGCAACTAAGGTAGAAGCCGCAACACTGGTTAACAGGATTGTTTATAAATCTGATTTAAATAGTTTGAAAAAAGTTAGAAACGATATGAAGAAGCTTCAGCAGGAGTTTTCTAAATCAAACAACCAGGTAGCAAAGGTCAAACAGCAGGCAGATAAACAAATTCATCAAGCACAGATTAAACAACAGCGTGATATTGATAAACAACAGAAACAGGCAGCTAAACAAGCGGCAGCAGACGCTAAAGCAAAAGCCAACGAACAGAAAAAATTAGCAGCAGCGCAAGCTCGTGCTTTGAAAGTTCAGCAACAGCAACAGACTAAAACCGCAAAAGTGAGCGAGAATGCGCGTTTGGCAGAGCGCAAGGCATTATTTGATATCGGCAGATTACAGGGGCTGCATGGTGCTGAACGATTCCAGGCCATCAAACATGCTCAATCGCTTGTCAGCCAGTATCAGCAAGGGGCTATTTCTTTAAAAGATATGAATCAACAGTTATCTCAACATCTGGTAACTCAGAGAGCTATCGCTCGAAATAATAATAAACAGGCCAAGCAGTCAGGTAAGGCGAAAAAATCTGGTTCATCTGGTTGGCTGAGTCGCCAGGCGAGCGCTTTCATTCCTGGGGAGATACTTGGACCAACAGCCGCCGCTTATGCCGCCCAACAGGCCTATCAGATTATGGCGGGGACGCTGGCTGGAGCGATTGAACGGAACCAAGGAAGGAAGATGATCCAAAGTTTTGGCGGAAACGACCTTGAATATATGAGTTTACGCCGTGCCTCTCTCGCCACCACAGGTTTTGACATCTCCCGTGAAAAATATGCTGATATCAGTAAAGATTGGTTAGATAAACAGGGTGATTTATCCTTTGGTAACACGGATAAAAATGGTAATTTTACCGGAGGTGGAGAACTATCAGACCTCGTTAACGTAATGCGTCAACGTCTTGGATATACCAATCAAGGGGCAGTCGCAAAATTAAACTCATTTAAAACGCCAGTTGAGTTTGCTGTATTTATGCGTGGTCTCAGAGATGCAGGTAAAGTAACTCAACAAGAATTTGTTAACTTTGGTGAACGAATTAATGATATGAGCTATGTATTGAACTCTGTTTCAAGTGGTGGTGAAAATCTTCTCAAGATTCAAAATGAATTGGTTGATTCTCATTTAGCACTAACGACCGCTCAACAGAAATCCATTAATAATCTGACTGAGATGTCAGCAGTATTTAACCAAGCTAAAGAATCGTTAGGCGATCAATTTGCGGCATCTTTTAGTAAAGGTTTAGAGGATTTAGGAATTAATACTCAGAATTTATCTTCTGAAATGGGTTCACTGGTTCCGTTGGTTAAAGATTTGGGGACGGGGACGGCTCAGACTGTGAAAGGTTTTAAAGATCTTCTTGATGTATTATCCATTATCACAGTATGGAAGAATAAACTTCTTGGAACTGATAAGCCAGAAGAGCAGAATGTTTTTCAACAAGGTGCTACTTTTGTTGGTGAGTCGTTATTGCCACCGGGCGTCCTCGATATGGCAAGTCGGATTAAAAATATAGTTAGTCCTGGTTCTGATTCCTCATATGCTAATCAAGTGCAAAATGGTGGTTGGTATAATCAAATGATGCCAGCAACGCCAGCTATGCAATATCAACCTGTTATTCCCGATTTAAAAGCGGATTTTAACCTGACAGTAAATCCTAGTCCTGAATTTGGAATGATGGTGGAGGCGGTAGCAGATAAGCGCATAGAGTGGGCATTCGATGATCAGAACTTCCAAATAAATCAAAGTATTTTAGGGGGATAAATAAAAGGGGCATCAAGCCCCTTTTTCTATTTCTGGATAGCGTAATAGCTCGATATATTGCCGTAGCTCAACAGGAGAAGCGGCATTTTTGGAGTACGTTTTAAAACTCTCCGTGGAGCCTCGCTCATGACCAAGTAGTAAAGCAATGCGGTCCTCTGGTACGGGCTTTAACTTTCCGGTTCCCACCCCGCCCCTGTCGAAAATTTGAGCTACCCCATGACGCAACGAGTGGAAAACTTTTCTTTCGGTCCCCTTCTCCCCCAACGCCTTACGTTTAGCACGAGTAAATCGCTGTGTGTGCCACGTTGAGCGCTTCCCGTCTGCACGGTCAATCATTGACGCACGATAGAATAAAAAGCCGTTGTGGGGCTTCTCACGCAACGACAACACCAACGGAGTGATCAGGCTGTGGCATGGGATGATACGCGCGGCTGATTTGGTCTTCCCTTCCGTCACTTCGAAACACAAAACACCTTCTATTTCTCTAATATTTTCAACACGTAAAGAGCAAATCTCATTTAACCTCATGCCGCTATACATCCCTATCAGCGTTACGTTCTGCATCTCCTCGTCACCATCAAGCGCGGAAAAGACTTTCGCCAATTCTGCATGGGTGAAAACTTCGTAACTCTCCCTACTCTGCGTCACATCCAGTTTATGACCCCGCCAGGGGGATTGAGACCTCTCCGGGGCATCTTCATATCGTGATGATGCTAAATCCCAAATCTGAGCCAGAGCACTAATGTAGTTAGCGATTGTTTGTTGCGATCGCTTCTTCTGAAGAACATCAATCCAGGCTGTAACTGTGGTTCGGTTTACCTCGTTGAGTGCGATATCACGTTTACGAAGATGATCGAGAAATACCTCTACCGCCTTTTTAGTTTTAGACAACGTTGTGACTTTCTTTTTGTTGCTATTTTGTAAAAGATAAATATCCAACATCCCACGTAAACCAGGACATTTATTAATAACCTGCACCTTTGTTGCTGCCTTCGCGTATTTTGCCTTGCTTCGAAATAACTCGATCACGTCTGCCACACTATCTGGCCTGTCTGGAAGGATGGCATCTCGCAAACGGTGAAACTCATCCGCTATCTGATCACGCTTCATTCTGGCTATTTTTAGTTCATTGGTTGATAGGGTTCGAACTAACGTTTTCCTTCCACTAAACAGCGATTGCATATAGTCAGGTAGTGCAATTCTCACATGGTAAAAACCATACGGATCACAAATGAGATATTGGTTAGGTCTGTAACGACCATGCTTGAATTTCATCTTTTACCCCGCTAAAGTTAACGGGCGTTTGTAATGTGTTTTTGTACGTATAAATTGTATTGTGAGCGCATTCGGTTCGTAGAATCAATAACTTATGAAGTAAGTTATTGGAATCGAAGGTCGTAGGTTCGACTCCTATTATCGGCACCATTTCAACTTCCCCAAACGTCCGTATTCATCCATAACTACCCTGATTTATAACGATTTTACTGCTCTTCAGTCCATCTCCGCCCATAATTTTCAAGTAAATCATATACTTAATGTATTTAGGATTGTGTATATGTCCTTGTTCAGTCCTGGATTCCTATACACACGCCTTACAATGATATGCAGATTCACTGCACTAAGCCCGAAGATAAACCCTATACGCTTGGGGATGGGCAAAGCTTGTCATTGCTTATAGAACCTAATAGAAGCAAAAGCTGGCGGTTCCTCTATCGCTATGTCGGTAAGCCCAAAATGATCTCGCCTGGTGTGTATCCGACAATCAACCTTGCCGATGCTCGCTCTCGTCGCGATGATGCCCGAAATGAAGTGGTTTACTGAATTTGGCCACCTGAACAGAGGTGATATGCTCACCTCA
>OLQF01000789.1_pt1 | contig 19353 bp, 24 predicted proteins | sample 1643171 | NCBI WGS metagenome assembly OLQF01 (sample SAMEA3136702, study PRJEB25190) | human gut metagenome | reverse complement strand
GTATTATACCATTTCAGGATAATAATGTAAACTTATTAAAATAGAGTCATACTAGTATACTTTATTTTATATGAGGTAATCCTCCGCAAAAATTACCACGTCGATATTTTCTGTCTATAATTCAGAATCCATATCCTACGTTGGCAAAACCTCGTCAATGAATGGCCATGACGGCAATCTCATCTTCCGGAATCAGCTGCTTCCCCAATTTCTGATAGTTTAACGAATGGGAAGTTTCCTTACCGCGGCTCTCGCCGGTGTTATAGGTGTCAATGGTTTCCTTACCTAAAGCGTTGGCCAGTTCCTTTAAGGTGGTCGGCTCCTTACCGCCCAGGAAGATGGAACAGTCCATGTTCCCGATAATGGTGTGGGCGTTATCTTTGTATATTGCTTTTAACTGGCTTTGGGCCTGCAATATCAGGCAGGCGGAAATCTCCCTGGAACGGATGGTCGCCACCAGCTTCTCCAGCTTTGGGATCTGGCCGATGTTGGCACACTCGTCAATGAGGCAGCGCACATGGACGGGGAGCCTGCCGCTGTACACATCGTCGGCCTTCTCGCACAGCAGGTTAAACCTGGGTGTAGCACATGGAGATCAGGAAGTTAAAGGAATCGTCCGTGTCGCTCATATGTTTTTTGTCAAGCACTTTTCCCTAAAAAAAGCGTCAGAATTCCCTTTTTTCAGCAAGGGAATTTCCCTGCTTTCGGCGGGCATTGATTATGCGTCCCGGCGCATGAGGGCATGTTCCATCCGGTAGCTCTTTCCTTCAAATATCAGGAGATGTCCATGATGGACAAGGCGGTCGATCATGGCTGCGGCCATCTGGTCATCCGTAAAGATACCGCCCCATTTCGAGAACTCCAGGTTTCCCGATTGGCGTATCTCCACGGTAAGCACCATTTACATACAGTATGTGCGAACCGTCCTCAAATCTTTCTCCGGTTCCTAAAAAGCACCGCTCAACCGGATAGAGCGGCAGCCCTTTTCCCATTACGTCATTCTCTGTGATAAAGATCACCCCATGTTTCCGGCAACCTGTCAAAATCCTCGCCTTTCTTCAAAAGGTTTGCGTCCATCATGCTGCTGTTGTATCTCGCCCTTTTTCTCCCGGCCCCTTTATCTAAACGCTGTACTTCCACATTCAACTTTGCCCCTGTATCATCGGTTGCCAGAATATCCAGCCGCACGGAACGGTTCAGCAGGTTCTCCACAAATACCTGTGTGCGGACGTCCAGCACTTTCAAATCCGGCTTTTCTAACACAATCTGCAATACCAGTTCTATGCTTGCCGTATCTCCCTCAAAACAGTTTGTGAGAAAATCATCATCAAGCAGGCGAAAACCTCTTAGCCTCTGTAAATCTTCCTGATGTTTCTGCTCTATCTGTTCCGTCACTGTCAAATTTCCCATCTGCTTTCCCTTCTGTTTTCGTATCTCCATAGTACCATAAACCTCCTGAGCTTTCAAGCCGGGAACCGGCCTCTTTCCGATTCCCGGCTATGTATCATTTGGTGTTAGTATATAAGTGTAGACAAGAAAAGTTGAACAACCTATACTATCAAGTGAAAGAGCAAAGGAGATGTTCAACATGGCGAAAAAACAAAAATCTTACACTCCGGAATTCAAACAGCAGATTGTGGATCTGTATAATGCCGGAGGAACCTCGTATCCACAACTGGAACGTGAATATGGCGTAAATCGGATCACACTCAGTAACTGGGTTAAGCAGCTTTCTCCCATCAAGGTATCGGAGGAGGAAACAGTTACCCTCAAGGAGTATAAGGCCCTCCAGAAAGAAATCCAGCGCCTTAAGATCGAGAATGAAATATTAAAAAAGCGACCGCCATATTCGCAAAAGAACAATAACCGAGATTGTGACTTTTATCCAGAACCATCTAAACCATTACACGGTATCCCAGCGCCTCTCAATGACAACGGGACACCATGTAGTGTAAAGCGTGTCCAAAGGCATATGGCCAAACAGGGGCTAAGGTCTGTCGTGGTAAAAAATATAACCACCATGCAAACCACGGAGCCGTCCCAAATGATAAAGTAAATCTCCTGAAACGTGATTTTGAGGCAAAAACCATCCATCAGAAATGGTGTACTGATATTACCTACATCCATGTGCAGAAAGAGGGCTGGACTTATCTGGCTTCCGTGATGGACTTGTGCAGCCGCAAGATTATCGGGTATGCCTATGGCATATCCATGACGGCGGAGCTGGCAGTTGAGGCGGTAAAGAATGGCTGCCTGAATGTCAAAGATACACAGGGAATTATTCTTCACAGTGATCTGGGAAGCCAGTACACGAGCCAGACATTTGAAAGGTACCTGAGCCGCCATGGGATACTCCATTCATTCAGCCGTAAAGGGAATCCCTATGATAATGCCTGCATAGAATCCTTCCATTCCGTAATGAAAAAGGAAGATATCTATCTCCACACATATCAGGATTTCAGAGAAGCCCGGAGGGCAATCCTTGAGTACATAGAGGGCTGGTATAACCGTAAGAGAATCCATAGTGCCATCGGCTATATGACACCACAGCAGATTCAACAAATCAGCAGTTAATAATTTAGCCTTTTGACAGGATGAATTTCTCCCTCACTTTTGCAGCCAAGTTTGTGGCATTGAAAATCTATATCGTGTTACTTTGTGTTATCTGCAAACTTTATTTTTTATTCGCAGACTTGCTTCAATGTGCATAATCCAATGGCGTGAAAATGGCATTTGGATTAAACCTTTCAAATCCTTATTGCACCAGTAATCAATGAGCCAGACCGCTTTTTCATCTTCACTGACTACGCCCAATGTGCGGATAGCTTCTTTGTCATGTTCTGTATATTTTTTCTTCAAATCTTCATATGTGAATTGCTTTAACAATTCAGTCGTTGCTTTATCCACATCATACACATATTGGTAAAGTTCTGTTAAATCAAGCTCTTTAGAAAAATCGGCTATTTCCTGCTTTACCAATTCATTACCCGTTGTAATAATCGGGGAGTGCATACGTTTTTTGTAATTGCCTGCCAAAAATATCTGTTCGTCTTTTGCAATAACAGTATGCGCAACAATATCCTCAATCCGAAAAATATGATAGAGTGAATATGCTATTGTTTTGCTGTGGTAGCCCTCCGCATTGATAAACGGAATGGCGCACATCTGCTCTTTTGTCAAAGTATTTTCAAATTCGGCTATCTGCCCTATCAGTTTTTCACGCAGTAACAGCAATGTCATAATCCCGTAACGAAAACTGTTCCTGCTTTTAATCTGCATTTGCATAGTTTTATTAAGTTCTGACCATTCTTTATTCATAGACATTCTCCATAAACTGTAATTGAACAAAACCGTTACGCAATACTGTCAAGCTATAGCGCAACGATTTTGCTCAAAAATGTTGTTTACTCTTTGGATTTTACGGGCATCCATACTGCGCTCTGATAATCCGCACCCTGCATATTTCCAGAATTGGAATACCATTCGACATTAAATTTTCCGTCAAGTTCGTATTCGCTGTTTCCCGGAAGCCATTCATTCCAGATTTGCGTGTTTACCGTCTGCAGGGCTGTCGGTAAAGCACCGACACACTTAAACTTCGCCCACAAGGTAGCAGGAATTTCATATAACTCCATATCCTCTGGAACATTGCCGCCAACATATCTGCCCGCAATCATATAGCGGAACTTGCCGTCTTTTCCAATATCGTCAATACATACGCCAAATTCCCCAATGCGGTTATCATATACCGCCTGCTCCAATTCGTTAGCAGGGGCGTTTCCTGCCAACAAGTTCTTTCCGCATTTTTCGGTCACTTCGTCCCAAAATTTCGGAATTTCCGCATAGGAAGTGTCAAACAGAAATTCCCTCGAAAATCCAATGACCTTAAACGCCGCCATTTTCTCAACAACAAAATCCATATCATACCCTCCTTGAACAATAATGTGTACCCGCAATGGAAGAAAAGTTTTTATGCGTGTTCTGTCCTTTCGTATTTCGGACGGGGTTGCACCATGAAAACGGGTAAAGGCTTTGGTAAAACTCTCTGGGGTTTCATATCCGTATGTAAGAGCCACGTCTATTATTTTTTCCCCGCTGTCTGCCAACTGAACCGCCGCAAGATAAAGCCGTCGGTTGCGGATATACTCCCCGATATTATAACCAGTGATAATCTGAAACCCTTTCTGTAAATACAAAGTTGATACATTCAGATACCCTGCTACATCTTCTGGACTTTCAACTGTCAGCAGATTGTTTTCCATGTAGTCTATTGCGCCTTTGATACAAGTCAGCCACTCCATAATATCTTTCCTTTCCGTTGCTGATATATGGATTTATGAAAATATTTTACTACATACTACTGCGTAATTCCATTAAAAATTGGCTAATCATTTTTTGCCTCGTTCCGTTCAATCATCATCTGCCTTGCCTTTTCCCTCTGCTCGGTATTTACCGCTCTCGGCTTACGGTAGTTGATGAATGATTTTGGAAAAGAGTATATTTTAGATACTTCGTCCTGCCTTATCAGCTTATATGTGTCGGGATAGTCGGCAACAAGCGTGTCAAATTTCCTCATAACCGCCTTATCCCTTGTATAGACCATTGGGGCGGTGCTGTACGTTTGGACTTCGGTAGGTCAGTTTTGAACCGCAATCCGCACAATAGAGCAATCCCGTCAGACGGTTCTTGTATGTTCCGTTCTTCACTTCTCTGCGGACGGTCTTTTTAAGCCTTTGTGCATTGTTCCATGTTTCCTCGTCAATGATTGCGTCATGGGTATTTTTGAATATCATCAGTTCTTCGGGTTTGGCTTTCCCGCGCTTTTTGGTCTTGAAATTCTCCGTTACCGTCTTTCCCAAAACGGTATGCCCCATGTATTCCTGCTTTTCAAGAATGTAGCTTATGGCAGTGCAAGACCACTCATAAGGATTTGCGTAACCATGACTGTGGTTGTTTTCGGGACAATGCTCTGCGGCGTAAGCGGCGGGAATGAGTACCTTGTCTGCTGTCAATGCCCTTGCTATGTCACGCTTTCCATACCCCTCAACCGTCATTCGGCAAGTCCAAAGATATTCTTAAACATATTTATTTAAGTTTTGTATCTTTTTTGCCATTATTTTATTTCAGTTGCGTATATTATTTTGGCTCGCTGATTTTCTGTTGCCAATTTGTTGCCACTTCATTATAACAAATTCATGTAATTTAGCAATCCTCTTTTGCCTCTTTTTGCTCCAATAATTTTCTATTCGAGGCTGTTATAAGATTTTGAATTATTTTTTGCATGGTCTTACTATTAAATACACTAACCAACAGTTCTTCAAATTCAGTTTTAGAATCTATTGTATAAATATATCCTGAATCCTCCTTATTATTTAATTCATCAGCAATGTCTTGTTCCAATACAACTTTTACTGGATATCCCGCTATTCCATAACCAACAAACATAACTCTATATTTATAATTTTCTATTTGATTTGCAGTCAAATACATCTCATACTTAAAACTAGTTTCCTCAATTACACCTAGTTTGTCTTGAATATCTACACGCATAGATGTCTGCAACGATGCGGCTAATGCTGCCATTGCTCCCATTGTATCATACGATTCTATTTTTCCATCATATTTACGAACATTTGCAACAACAAAACCTTTCGTAATTTTTTCCAACTCATTACATATGTCACTCATAACTATATCTGGCATAACTGAGTCAACTGCACTAAAATTGTAATCTGTTTTCAAATTGTACCCCATTTTAGTCCTCCATAATTTCAAATACTATTGGCAAATGATCACTAATCTTTTTATCTGGATGATTGTTTGCATCAATCAATTTTCTCTTTTTGGTTTCACATAATATTTTCAATTCATCATCTACAAATTGTCCTCTTAAACAAGGACGAATCATTACCTGATCATACACATTCCAAAAAGAATTTTCCACCTCATTGCCTGAATAATAATATGTTCCTGGTGGAAACGAGAAATCACCAAGTAAATTCCACATAGGATTATAGAACATTTTAAAACTCTCATCCATTATTACACGATATTTTTTCATTGTATCTTTATATACCGGTATTCCATGAAAACCACTTGCTCCTAAACACCCCGTTTCATATGGATTCTCATTAATATCACCAACTATAATCGTCTTCTCAATGCCCAATTTTTCTTCCTGTATTTGTATTTCCTCAACAATACGGGCAATTGCGATTCCTCTCTTAAGCACATCCGCATACAATTTACTAGGCAAATGTAAGCATGCTAAAAGGTACATATTATCGATAATCTGCATAGAGCAATATTTATTTTGAAATGCCGGTTGTATATTTGCTTTTCTTTTTAGGATAGTAATTCTGTCGCATCCAATTGTTATAGCCTGTTCTATAACAATATTATATAATGCCAGCATTTTCTTAAGCTCTTCAATATCTGATTCATATTCAGCTAACGCCAAAATATCTATTTCTTGTTCTACTATTATATCAGAAATATACTCATTTATATTTTCATTTTTATTGGTATTCCAAAAACATACTCGCAATTTTTTCACTCATTTATCACTTTTTTAACTCTACTTATTGTTCTCTTCTTTTTGCCTCTTTGCGTAATTCTTCACAAAATTCTTTGCAATTAATTCTTCCATAAAGTCCTGGTCTTCCCGCCGTCATCAAACGTTTTAAACAATCTGGTACACCATCTTCACTTTTGAAATGAATTCTTTCTTCTGGTCCCCAAGCCCCTTGCTCTTGATTATCCTCATGGACATCGAAATCAACATTATCAGATGTTAACAGATATTCTATCGCTTCTTGTTTTTCATTTTCGTTATTAAAATGAACCTGTCCGTTTTTTCCAAAAACCAATTTCCCCATTATATCCCTCTTTCCTTGCAAAGCAATAATCATTTATTATCATCTACAATATACTTCAATTCTTCTACTGTAACAATATAATTTTTAAATCTATGCAACATTCTATGACAATTTGCACATACGCATATTAAATCTGTCTCCGGATTTATAACTACTTCTTGCTCTAATGTTGCTAAAGGTTTTATATGATGGACTTCAATATAACCTTTTCCCAACTCACCATATTTTTGTCCAAAATCAAATCCACAAATCATGCATTTCGTTCCATGAATTCGTATTGCTGCCTCTCTATTCTTAGAGCTACGCTCATATTTTGTAGTATAATAGACAGTTCTCTTTCCCTCAGTAGTTCCTGCTGTCTCTTCTTGAACGGTTTCTTCATCCCAATTGATTTCATGTTTAGATGCATTTCTAATTCTTTCTATAACCTCGCAATTCCAGTGATATCCCCGATAAAAATCATTTTCATATTCTTCTGGAACCGTTTCTAAAACTTTCTCCAAAGATTCTTTGTACAATCTTTTCGTAAAATCACTGCCTGTCGGATCTATTTCTCTCGAAAAATTATGATTCTCTTTAAGATTTTTCACATAATGTGTCACACTGATTCTTCCATCAACGCTCGTTTCAAACGCATTCTTTAACGCCTCCGGCAAAGAATCTATGCTCACATTACGTAGCGACATTCTTCCTTGACCGGACCATGCTCCTGCTTTATCATTATTTTCAGTATATACTCTTATAAGTTCCTCTTCTTTTGATAAAAATCCTAATACTTCATAATAGTCTTTTTCACTGTTAAAATGTAAAATATTCCCCCAGTTTAATTCCATGAAATTCCCCTTATCCTCTAAGTCCAAGTTCTTTTGCTACCTTTTTAATCTGACAAATAAAACTATCCTCTTTACGTTCATCTGACATTTCTATCGGAGAAGTTGTTGACCATCTATATATCTGTTCGATACTTCCATATCCTCTTTTAAATAATCTTGCATACTTTATACAGTTAGCTTTAGACGGTGCATCTGATAATATTATTTTTAATTCTTCATCTTTCCATTTCTGCCCCTTATTTGACGTGTCCCGCAAATATTCGTTCTCTTTTTCAAAATCAATCAACAAATTATTCACTAGAATCATTTTCTCATCATACGACATATTGTCGACATCACTTTTTAACGCATCAAATAATTTTTCTTTAAATTCTTTTCTCTTCAACTAACTTTCTCCTTATTTAAACATAATACTTCTCAATACAATTTAACAACCCATCAAAATCCAGTTCTTGAATTTCATAAAATTCCTCTGTTCCTAACCCCGTATTCAGTACTGTCTGATACAAATAAAAATCATATATAATAGGAGCTTTATTTTTCCCTAGCAAATTATCTCTAATAGTACCTGTCTTAGAGATCAAACACACATATTGATACGCTCTATCAATATATTGGGTATTATTGTTCGGATGAGCATATGTATAATGTTGTGTAGGTGTCAAGGCAATCAAGTTCTCCAAATAGTCTGCAATTGCAGGATAATCACTTGCCGGAAATATATGATGCATCTGTGTAGCTGGATCCTTGATATGCCTTTCATCATAAACTTCCGTCTTTCCATTTCGATACTGATCATTAAATCTACGCAAATTCTTTTTAGCTCGATTAATACGATACGTTGTCATGCAGTCTTCACTAGGCTTCGGCAATGTTATCTCATACTCAATTCTCGTCATATCTTTCGGTTTCTCAGATAAAATATCTCTCCAATTTCTCTGATTATACATAATCATATCTTGAGTAATAATATCTTTTGATATGTGACCTCTTTCCGTTCCGCATTTCCGATATTTACAAGCTAATGGATTCAACACTTTAGTAAAAATTCTACCACATTCTGTTGCTCCATTTATCGGCGTATAATTGATTGTAAATTGCGTATATGCATCTTTTAATTCTCTAAAACTGTTTTTATCTTGTAACCTGAAAAAGTATTCAAATATTCTATAAAGTCCACTATCCTTAAGAACTTTTTCAATATATAAACACAAGAAGTTAAAACTATTTCTTTCTCTGAAGCTTATATACTCTAACAATTCTTGATTCACGATAGAATACGTGTATCCTCTTCCACTTTTTTCACCGTGAATTACGCCTGCCGCATCCAGTAACTTTATTGGCTGTCCAAAATACTTATCATATTCATTTGATGCTTTCTGAGTAGGATTTGGTTTGCTAAAAATTTGTTGAACATTTTCCACCGTATAATCACTATACCAGATATCATTTACTGTAAATCTTTTATCCTCTCTATTACTGGTATATTCCACAATACAATCAGATACCAGGCATACTACATCCATTGTACATTTTTGATCTATCCAACGCCCATTATGTGTTTTCCTGATATCATAATCATGTTCATCTAAAAATTTTTGTATTGTTGTATTATCCATTACAACACTCCTTTAGTACCCCATAAAAAAATACACTTGTTGCATCCACGTTTAATGAACGTGTTTGATAGTTTCTTGCGATTTGATAAAACTTTCTATATTCTGCAGAAGAGAAATATTCCATTTGTCTTTCTGATAATGCCATCTTTTCTTTAGGAATCAATACTGCAACCGAACCATTTACTACTACATTTCCAGTATTACGCATTACCCTTGGTTTATATGTCATATTCGGAGTTAAATAAACATTCTGATTTCCCACAAATTTATAAGCACTCAAATTTTCTACAGTGTCTTTCTTTATATAAGAGTCATATCCCGGAATATCAATTATTTCCTTTCCATCATCACTTATATTTCTTGATTTAATAACTCTTAAACAATCTTTGCCTTTATCCTGAGTTGTATTGGAATTGGTAATCTGTCTATCTCTGAATACCGTAAACTTATCAAAATCAAGTCTTTGAGAAATACCATCAAAAAAATCATTTCTATAAATAATCCAGTATGGATATTCCTTATCTGTAATATACTTCTGCTTTTGAACCACGGTTTTCTTCAAAGTCAATGATTCCACTTTAGTTTCATTTGGCTTTTCGTTTGTACCAACAAATAGGCAAATTGTTTCTACCAGCACTCCCTTGAAACCATTTTCCCCATAGTCCTGTATACAATCAATTTTTTTAGTTGCAAGCAGGTCACGAGTTTTTCTGAATTCCGGGGTATTTAATACCGCTTTTGGCGTTATCATAACAACATAATCTGATAGTGTCATTGCCTTTTCTAGAAAGAACTCAAATGTATTAGTTGTTTCTTTATTGATGTTGTTTTTCAGATACTTTGCGGCATCTTTTGATTTCAGCTTTGAAAATGGAGGGTTTCCAATAACTAAATCATAATGCTTGTTAAAATCATACAACAATGTGTCTGCTTGAATAAAATTCAATTTCATATTAGATGGTATCTTTTGCTTAGCTAACAATAGTCTTAATATTTCCAAGTTACGACCATCAATATCTACCACATCAATATTTACTTCTTTGGTTTCCTCATATTTTTTGAAAATAAAAGGCAAGAAATTCCCTATTCCTACGGATGGTTCCAAAATAGTTATCACATCTTTCTCTATAGATGGCAACTCCTTAAATATTTCATTCAAAATAAACTTGTTCGTATAATATGCAGCATTATTTTCCCTTTTTGAATTTGTTAATTCAGCAATCCTTGCTAATGATGCATTTCCTAAATTGAGCGGATTATTCTGAATAAATTTAATCAAATTCTCTGCATCTTCCAACTTATAATTCTCTATCGTTTTATTTATAATTGCAGTTGTAAAATGCTCTTGTTCCATAAAATTTTTTATATTCTCCGCTATTTGGAAAAATACATTTGTCGGAACTGCTTCTCCAATACTTTGTCTTATCTTTATTTCTTCTTTTTTTAACAAAGCTTTTTTATTTTTTTCTGGAAGTGCATTTAATTCTTCCAGAGAAAAATTTACCCATTTAAATTCATCTGGAATAGTCATAATTTTCATAAGTTCACGAACAGAAAATACTCTATCTTCTTTCGGATGAACTGTATTTTGACTTGCCAGCTGATCATTTCTTGTATGAATACATGGTGCAACTTTATCCCAGTATTGACGTGTATACTTATCGCCGTTTTTCTGAATATTAGGTACAATTTTACCATCCACTATTTTATGTGGACGTTTCAGTTCATCTTGATTATCAAAAGCGCACTCGCCTTCTTTCAAATCATGTATCCAACATCTCATTCTCTCTGGATATGTTCTAAATGCATGGTAAAAATCGCTTGAACAAATCTCTCCCCATTCAAGTTCCGGCATATTACCGATAATACTTCTAAGACTTTTTTCTTCTACATACGCTGGATACAACTCTATTGGAGATACATATTCTGCCATCTCTCTATTTACACCTATAACAACAGTACGTGTTCTAGATGAATTGGAACCATAATTTTTAAAATTCAATATTCTGCTAGCAATAATATACTTTTCTCCTAATTCTTCATATATAACATCGCCTATTGCCTTTACCGAACCATCTGGTGCTGTACATCCAGTTTTCATAAAAGCAGCCACATTTTCAAAAATAAAAAATCTAGGATTTATTTTTTGAACCAAATGTACCGATTCTACCACTAAGCTATTTCTAATAATCTCATTTTCGGCTTTCTTATGGTTAGCAACTGACATACCCTGACAAGGCGGAGTTGCAATTAGAACGTCCACTTTATCGTTGCCCATCTTTTCCCATTTTTTTATTTCTGCAAAAATCTTATTTTTTGTTTCTTCTGTCGTTATATCGTCACAGATATATCCAGAATCGAATTTACATTTATCATTAAACTTTTGAACATTTATTCTTCTTTCAATCAATTCATTTGTTGCTATACATTCGAATCCTGCTTTTTTAAATCCAAAGCAACCAACACCTGCACAACTAAACAAGCTTATATATGTCAATGTTTTATTTTTTAACATTTTGATACACCTCGCTGACCATGATTATTTTTTCTAGCATCTGCAGGCTTTATAGAATCTTGCGGAATAAGCCATGTTTTTCCTTTTTTTATAACTCCATTTATACGATTTTGTTCGCAAAGAACAGCAATTCTCCTTGAAGAAATCCCCCACTCTTTTGACATCTCCATTGTTGTTAAGTAATCCATATTCATCCTCCGTTAGTTCTCCTCATCATTATATTCATTTATCTGAATAATTGCAAGCCTTTTTATCGAACTCATGTTCTTTTCTCGATATTTTTACATTCCTGTGTTTTTATGATAAAGGGCAGCTAAAAAGCCGCCCTACACTCTACGCATAGACAATCTTTTTTACTACAATCTCCTCCGCACAAGCCCGGATATTATTCATTTTCCCAACCCATGCCATCTGATTCTGCATCTTCAATTCTTCTGTCACTCCCTGCTTTTCTTTCATCTGCTCCATCAGTCTGTCCATCATCTGATTACACTCCTCGTCAACCTGATGTAGATGCTCATTTAACTTTCCAGAAAGTACCAACTCCAGATATAATCCTTTCCGATGCTCTTTCAAGTATGATTTTCTCAACATTCCATACTTTCCAATCGGATACTCTGTCTCTTCCGGGAGGTACAGGTCTGGATAATACAGACCGTCCTCTCCTAAAGTATAACTGATTCCATTTTCTCCCATAATGTGTTTCTCCATGATTGTCCTCCTATCTTACTCCCCGATCTTTGTTCTGACTACGGGTATGCTGTTTATTTTTCTGTTCGTTCTGTATTTCCTGTTTCTTTTCTGCCAGCTTCGCCCTAATACCATGTGCTACTGGATCTTTGCCCGTTTCTTTCTTCCATTTTTCTATTGCAGTTCGATACTGGCTATACTCAATTTGAGAAGCCTTAAAATCTTTTAAAAATTCCTGTACACTTCTATATCCGATTTTCTGCACAATCCTTGGAAGATAATCTTTCATATCTCTAATCTGACTTTTCAATTCATCAATTTCATTCTGCAATTCTTTTTTCTTTCTTCCTTTAAACCATCCCTTTACCTCTGACAGTTCTTTCTTTTTTGCAGAAAGCTGTTTTTGTTTCTTCTGAATTGCACTATTTTGTTCTTCTAGTTCTTTATTCACCTTAAAAAGTTTTGAATATTTTGATGCAAGCCTTGTCATTTTGGGTTGTTCCGGTTCTGACTTTTCATCTTTTGTTACTTTAACTGCTGCCATACTATTTTCAGCAATATGCTCTTGGTGTTCGGCTTCCGTTCGCTCTGTCTGTGCCACACTTGTCTGCTCCGGCACTTCCCTGGGCTTCTTAAACAGCACACTTGCTATCAAAAACTCCAATGCCTCGACCGCCACTGTTACAACTCTGGAAAATAATCGTGGTCTGTTTCCACGCCGAGCAATGGATTCCCTGATTGGCTCCGTGATTTCTTTCCGCTTCACTTCCATTATCTTCGGTTCCGGCACTCCACTAATCAATGCCATATCAACAGCTCTGTTCCATTCCCGGCGTTTTTGGTTATCCGCTTCTATTTCCTGTGCTTTCGGATTATTTTTTCCAATTTTCTTTGTTGCAAGATAAACACTGCCACGCTCAAATACCTGCAACTTCTGACTTTCGTCCTGCACATAAATATTGATTAAATCTGTATAGGAATGCTTTACCTCATCCAGAAACGAATTGCTCTTGAAGCGTTCTTCTTTCGCTGTAAACAGCTTCTTCTCATAGACTTCTCCTTTCTTCACAATACTGCAGCCTTCTCGGATCTCGCCATCTTCTCCTAATATCTCTTTCTTGGTTCGGACATGTTTTCCATTTTCATCATAAAACATATTTCTGCTGGCAATCTTAATGATTGGTTCATCCAGTAGTTTCCGTTCTGCAAATATCAAATGAATGTGATAATTGGTCTTTCTTTTATTGTGGTGCAAAGCAGCAATACACTCTGTTCCATAATTCTGTTTAAAATGATTTGTAAAAAGTTGTAGCAATCTATCCGGCTGATATCCCGTAAAACTCTCTGGTAAAGCAATAATCAATTCTCTTGCCTCAATACATTTTCCTTCTGTCCCACTTTTTACAAATTCTTCCTGATTACATTTTGCAAGTTCCTTCCAAAATTTCCGTTCTGTGGTTTCATAAACTGCATAAAGATTTTCCTGTTTTGCGTGACTGGATATATAAGTGATCCTGCCTTTTACATTGCTTAATTTTGTCATTTGAATAAATGAATTTCTTCCGATAGGCACTCCCTCCTTGTCTTCGGCAAAATAAATTCTGCCATATCATTTGTGAGTGGATGCATCGGCATCCGTTTACGAACTAACTGCCGTTTCCGGCTACAATAGCTCCCGGCAGGGCGAAATATCCTGAGTACAAATCTTTGATTTGTGCGATGGGTGTATTTCGCTCTCAAACGCCGAGGGCTTTGTGAGATGCTTCTTACATCTACCACAACTTGGCTTTTTCCTTTCATTTTGGGCGTATCCGCCCTCTTTTTTCTGCCCGTATCCGGGCTTATTTTTTATCACTAACAACCAAGCGGCTATTTCTCTTTCTGTCTGCTTTATTCCTGTATCCTTGCCCGTACATACTCCAGATCTCCACAATATGGTGTTCCAACCAAATACCATTCTCTCGCCAGATTCATTTCCATTCGTGTCTTTACCCACTGATTATCAACTAGAACTTCCAGACATTCTCCGCAGTGAAATCCTGGATCAATCCATAAGTCTGAGGACAATAATCCATATCTTTTGTTATAACTGTTGTAACCTAATCTTCCTTCTCTCATGGTGTCATTCTCCCTTCATTTATCATTTCCGCAGGGACGCCCTGAATCAGGGCCCCCTTTTGAAAAGTTTTTTCTTCGCCAATCAACTACCGGCTACACCTTACAAACCTTCTCTTTGTCTGCTATTTACAGGTGCGTGGCACGCTCCTGTCATAAGGTCATCAAGCAGAATCTTTACCAACGAAAGTTCTCATGCATTCCACACTTATCCAAATACTCTTGTCTTGCCTTTTCCCGTTCTTCCTCGGTTGGTGCTGTTTTGAATGTTGTATATAACTGACGTCTTACCATACTGTCTAATTTTTCCATCAATGCTTTTTCTATCTCCGGTTGATATTCCTCATTCCCGGCAAGATGATACTGGAACAATGCCAGTAATAAATCTTTTGGTATCTGCACCTGTAATTTTCTTTCCATGTTTCTCCTTTCCGTGACGGTCGTGACGATAGTGACGATATTTTCACTACTGACACGCTATATAAAATACCGTCACAACCGTCACATATCGTCACACTTGTTTTCCAACAAAGGCTAATCTGATCTTTCTTCCATCATGTCCTCGTTCCGCTTTATACTGGATTCCATATTCCAGAATCAATCGTTCAAGGCTGACATTTAATTTTCGTGATAATGCGTTCGGCTGCATTTCCACCTGCAATACTTCCACAAGCTCTGTTGCTGTTCCTGCCCACTCTGGCGTAGTTTCTGTTACAAGCTCTTTGATTTTTTCCAACACTGGATCTTCTGGTTCTTTCCAAAGTTCTGTCTCTGTCTTGATAAGTTCCCAGACACATCTCTCCCGGTTAAAGTTCAACCATAGTTTCTGATCCTGCTGGTCACGTCCTGCCACTTCCAGAACTGCCTTATTATCTGTCCGTTTTTCTTTCTGCATGACGAACGCTCCATCCGCAGCTCCAAGCAATCCATTTGTGCCAGAAATCATATCAAAACTATCTGAAGATTCCATTTTCCTTGTATGATGCACAACCAGAAAACAGATACCATATTTATCGCTGAATGCTTTCAGCTTCGTTACAATTTCGTAATCGCTGGCATAACTGAATTTATCTCCACCGACCTCTCGAACCTTCTGAAGAGTATCAATGATAATCAATCTTGCGTCTTTATGCTCTGTTACAAACGTTACAAGCTGTTTTTCCAGTCCGTCATTGAGCGATTTTGATTTTGTAGCGAAATAAAAATTCTCACTGCCTTCCATTCCAAACATCTGTGATAACCGCTTTTGCAACCTTGCATAATCATCTTCCAATGCCAGATACAGAACCGTTCCCTGTCTGACTGAAAAGCCCCACAATGGAAGTCCTTTACTGATGTGATACCCGATCTGTGCCATAAAGAATGATTTTCCAATTTTCGGCGAACCAACAAACAGATAAGTTCCGTTATACAGAAGTCCATCTACAATCGGCAATTTTGGTGGATATGCAGTATCGTATAATTCCATCATAGAAACTGTTTCCAGATCATCTAGATTCTTTTTATTTGCTGATTTTGCTGTATTTTCCGCATTATTTGTGGCTTGCAGATTGCCCTTACCGGGCAAATCTGCTATACTTTGGTTGGTTAATTTATTACTTGATGACTGTTCCACATCTGCGCCAACAGATGCAATCGGAGCAGTCATTTTTTCTTTTGCTGTCATTCATTTTCCCCTTTCAATCCATACAATGTCTCTGCGACCAATCTCAGGGTACTCAGCAACTCTTCGTTTTCCTCACTGCATTTTTCCAGATGTTTCAATTCTTCATAAATCTCTGCCATCTGATTTCGCAATGCTTTATACACTCTTGGATTTCCCTGTACCACAATTTCCCGATCAGTTAATCGTTTTGTGATATAGTCCTGCTTGCTAAGTCCTGACAATCGGACACATGCATCAATCTGCTCTGCTTCTTCCGGTGATACCCGGAATGCTACGATTTTGTTTCTCCATCTTCCTTTACTGTCCAGATTTTTCTCCATTTAATTTTTCCATCCTTTCAATATCCAACTGTTCTGCCATCTGTGTCTGCTCACTTGGAAACAGATGCGCATATCGGTAAGTGATATCAATGCTCTCATGTCCCATTCGGTCTGCGATTGCCAATACCGTAAATCCCATATTGATCAATAACGATACATGGGAATGTCTCAAATCATGCACACGGATTCGCTTCACCCCAGACACTTTTGATCCTCTGTTCATTTCATGATGCAGATAAGATTTGGAAATTGTGAAAATTCTTTCATCTTCCTTCAGACCGTAAAGCATTTCCATATAATCCTGCATCTCATCACATATAAATTGTGGCATCTTGATAAATCTGTTACTTTTAAATGTCTTTGGTGGGGTAATCACATCTTCCCGGTTTAATCTTTGATATGATTTGTTAATTCGCAGTGTATGCGTTGTAAAGTCAAAATCCGCTGATGTCAGGGCAAGCAACTCTCCTTCACGGATACCACACCAGTAAAGCATTTCAAAAGCGTAGTAAGAAACTGGTTTATCCATCATCACATCTGCAAATTTCAAATATTCTTCTTTCGTCCAGAACAACATTTCCTTATATTCCTCTATTGCTATATTTCCAGCTTTCTGTGCCGGATTAGAAGGCAAATGATAAAAATCAACTGCATGATTGAAAATGGCACTTAACTGGCTGTGGATTTTCCGCAGATATGAAGCAGAATACCCTTTTCCATTCGCTCTCTTAAATGCAAGCAAATGATTCTGCCATGCAATCACATCTTTTGGTTCAATTTCTGCAATCTTTCTCTCCCCAAAGTATGGAAGAATTTTTGTTCTGGCAATATTATTCTTAGTTCCCCATGTGTTATCCCGGATTCGTTCCTTTTTATCTTCTACATAGATTTCATAAAAACTTGCGAAAGTCATATCCAGTTTTGCATCATGCTTTAACATTTGTTCGTGTTCCCACATCTGCGCTTCTCGCTTCGTAGGAAATCCTCGTTTTGAAGTCTGTTTCGTTTTCCCTGTCCAGTCGGTATACCGATAAACCACTCGCCACTTCCCAGTGACATTATCTTTGTAAATACTCATACAAATTCTCCTCTCTCTTACACTTCGCTGTAACATACTTTTTTGCGGAAATAATTGGTGTTTACTCTGCCAGCTACCGTAAGATAACCCAGCTTCTGTAATTCATCATTTAATTGTTTGACAATCTTATAAGCATAAGACTTGGAAACTCCCAGTTCCGCTGCAACTTCTTCTACTGTCATAAAAGTTCTGTTCGTCACATCGCATCTCCCCTCTCTATCTTAACGCAATTTGTTTAATTCATTACATTTGCATGATACTAAACATTTTAATTTAAGTCAAGCAGTTTTATAAGAATATTAAATTTTTTTGTTTAAGTTCTTCTTGCTATCTAAAATTGCTCATGCTATACTGAACCTAAACAGAATTGTTTTATTTTCTTCACAATTAATTATGGCAACACGAATGACCACTATAAGGAGGCAAACAAAAATGGCAATCGGACAACGTATCAAATTTTTTCGCAACCGCAAAGGCATGACACAAAAGCAACTCGGAGAGCAACTGGGATTCAAAGGAAAAACCTCAGATGTCCGCATGGCTCAGTATGAATCTGAAGCCAGAGTTCCTAAAATCGATCTTGTAAAACAAATGTCTCAGATCTTCGATGTCAATACTCATGCTTTAACAGTTCCAGATATTGATACTCACATAGGTCTGATGCATACACTATTTGCACTGGAAGATATGTATGGTCTGAAAGTAAGAAATGTAGATGGGCAGCCTCATATCTGCCTTGACTCTTCCATATCTGCTCCCGGCTCATCTGTTGATGAAATGCTTCGTTCATGGATGGAACAGGCTGACAAATTGGAAAACGGTGAAATCAGCAAGGAAGAATATGATGAATGGAGATATAAGTACCCGGAACTGGATACTTACCAGAAACGTGCCAAGGTACCATCTCAGGAACTAAGTGATTACCTCGTAAAAGAATTGACTAAAAAAGAAAAATAAGAGAAAAGAAAAACCTTACCGATATTCAGTTTTTTACTTCTGAAAATCAGTAAGGTTTCTTTATATACGTTATGAAATAAAATTTTTATCTCTTGAATAATCACAAAATGTTGCCATTTTGTTGCCAATCACTAAACAAATTTGTTTGTAACCCGCATAAATACTGGTATCTTATGATTGTATGGATTATTCAAATTCGGTAAATCCGTCTGACAACCTCTGCGGGTTCTTCATCAATGATTAAGTGCTGTTTGTCTTGGGGGCACGCATGTAACCGTATGGGACGCTTGGGGAAACACGCTTGCCCTCCTGCATTTTCGCTTTGAACATGGTGCGGATTTTCTTTGACGTGTCCTTTGCATACCATTCATTCATAATGTTGCGAAAAGGGGGAAAATCATCGTCCCCATTGATACTGTCCACGCCATCATTGATAGCGATAAGAAGTTATAAGACGATTTTCATCTATCAAATCAATAAAATAATATTATAAAAGCAGAGCGCAAAATAGGTGCTCTGCTCAGACTGTATCAGTTGATTTTAAAAATAGTAATTCTATCAATTTATATTGCCATCAGATGAAGAATATATTGCAGAAAAGGAATACCAGCAAATTCCTTTATTTTTTGAGAGTATGAAAGTTTTTCTGTAAATAGCTATTAAGCATTAGGTCTTCTATGAT
>OLQF01000783.1_pt1 | contig 19560 bp, 16 predicted proteins | sample 1643171 | NCBI WGS metagenome assembly OLQF01 (sample SAMEA3136702, study PRJEB25190) | human gut metagenome | reverse complement strand
ACGGACTGATGCTGGGCATCTGCAACGGCTTCCAGGCCCTGATTAAGCTGGGCCTTCTGCCGGAGGGTGAAATCAAGGAGCAGGGGCCGGAATCCCCCACCCTTGCCATGAACACCATTGGCCGCCATGTCTCCAAGATGGTATATACCAAGGTGGTATCGGATAAATCCCCATGGCTGGCCGGCGCCGGACTGGGCAGTGTATACTGCAATCCTGCATCCCACGGCGAGGGTCGTTTTGTGGCCAATGAATCATGGCTGCACAGACTTTTTGCCAACGGACAGGTGGCAACCCAGTATGTGGATGACCAGGGCAGATGCACCATGGATGAGTACTGGAATCCCAATGGATCCTATATGGCCATAGAGGGCATCACCAGCCCGGACGGACGGATTCTGGGCAAGATGGCCCATTCCGAGCGCCGGGGCGAGGCGGTAGCCATGAATATTTATGGGGAGCAGGATATGAAGATATTTGAGTCGGGTGTGAGGTATTTTGAGGTGTAGATGTAACGCGGACGCGCGTGGGGAGCCGCGTCCGTGAGAGTCGGGGACGCAGTCCGGGAGGTGGCAGTTTCCGCAGCGGGAAATCATCAAATTAGTTGATTGAGCGATGCCCTCGCTTTATCTACACAAAAATCCGGAGGGAATCTCTTGGCTATAAGATTCTTTCCGGATTTTTGGCATACTCATCTTCAAGCTTTTCCGGGTCGTCCATTTCAATCTTCCGCAAGGCTGGGAGCGCCGCGAGGAACCGACTGCGCCAGGTGGCAACATTATTATAATGAAGCCCGACCTGTGGTGCAATATTCTGGTTGAGTTCCCCCTGTGACGCAAGCAGGACAATGCTGGCTCTTTTGACCAGTCCTGACGGAAGGGAGCGGCTTTTTGAAAAAGCAGATAATATGTTTTTCATGGCATCAGATAAAACCGGGATAGTATCAATTGTTTTCCTTCGCATAATAACCCATCCATTCTTTAGTGATAGAATTATTATGCACCGACTACTACTATAATACATTGAAAAATGGTCTAATAGCACTGGACACACTTTTCCGAAAAGGGAGTTGTTTTTCTGTGGCTGATGGAGCCGTATACTGGTTCCTTTAATATGATCATAACAAAACTGGGATTTGGAAAATACCCATTCCTCTCCAGCCTGACCACAGCCATGATCTCTCTTGTTCTGGTTCTGGTATGGAAAAGCGATGGGTATTATGTACTTCTTGTAATGGCGGATCTTCAGACTGTACCGGTCAGCATTTATGAAGCTAAAGAGCCGATTCTTCAAAATTCAGAAAGTATTCCAAATTACCGGACATGACAATCTCCAGTTTGGAGTAATATTTTTTCTGAGAGATTGGTTTACCATAGCACATATATTCAAACAGCAGACTGCAGGCCAGATAAGATTGCGCCTGCAGGTCCTGAAAGATGACGGCATTGATCGTGCGGTCTTTCAAATAGGGTACAATTGCCGGGAAAAGATCCATGCCCACCAATGTTATATCGGTTCGGTTTTCACGATGAAGGACACGGGAAATCGTGTCCAGACGGTAGGTAAGATCATAAATGGCAGTAGGCTGCTCTTCTATGAGAATCCGCGTCAAATGTTCATCGACCATGCAGGAATCTTTCAGATGTCTGACGATCGGAAGAATCCGGACAGATGGGAAAAAATGATTCATCTGATCCAGAAATCCACATAGGTTATTCTGAGTAACCGTCATATTGGAACTGGATTCTTCTGCAACAAGGATCTGGACACTTCCATTTACAGGCTGCATCTTTCCCAGAACTTCAGCAGCTAACTGGCCAGCCTTATAGGCGTCGACACCGATGAATGGATAAAAGGGAATATCAGGAACATCTTTGCTGAGCAGAATCACGGTGCAACCTGCCTCTGCCAGTTTTATCAGAGCAGTATGCATCTGTGCAGGATCTGCTGCAGAAATGACAAAATGCCGGATGCCGGATTGAAATGCTTTTTTCAGATCCAGAAGCTGCTGTTTGGGCTGATGGATTGGAGCTGTATAATGATGGACTTCCAGTCCGTGATCTCCGTATTCCTGAATGGCCTGCCGGATCCCCTGCTCGATCACGGGGGCAAAATAGGCAGCATCCGGAGATTCAAAGTCAATAAAACCTATAATGTAGTTTTTATTCAATGCAAGATTTCTTGCATTGTTATTCGGTACATAATCATAACGCTTCAGTGCATCCAGAACAGTCTGTCTGGTTTGTTCACTGACGGTTCCTTTCTGATTCAGAACCTTGTAAATTGTAGTTCTTGATATGTGGATCTCTTTTGCGATATCTTCTAGAGTCAGTCTGGAATGTGTTTTTTTCATGGTAGTTCTTCCTCTAAATTTCTCGTAATTTCAATTTATTATAACACAGATGTTGTGAAAAATTTATAAGCAATTGACAGATTGATAAAAAGTTGATATTTTATAGTTAACACGTGTTAAATAAAAGAAGAAGGAGAGGTAATGGTCAATTGCTTTATCAGGAGGGAAAAAAACTTTTTCGTCGGTTTGACAAAGAGCTTTTGTGTATTGAGGCTTATGGAGCAGATGGATTCCGGATCAGAGCAACACAGTTAAGAAGTTTTCGGAGCAAAATCCCGCGGTTTGATGGCATTCATTTTCCTGCTGTCCCGCGGTCTGCAGACGGCAGTTGTTCTGTATGCGCCGGCACTTGCCCTGTCCCTGATCACAGGTACAGATCCTAAGGCGGCAATTTTGATTATGGGTGTGTTCTCTATTGTTTATACCGTGTTTGGCGGAATTGCAGCAGTTATCTGGACCGATGTAGCACAGATGTTTGTGATCTGGCTGGGTGTGATACTGGCAATACTGATTCCGATATTTACCGTGGATGGTGGCCTTGGAAGCATTATTTCATATGCAGTTTCCAATAATATGATCGTTGGACTGGACTTTACGCCTGGTATCAGTAATCCATATTCGTTCTGGGGCGGTCTTCTGGGTTCTGGTTTCCTGTATCTGACGTATCTGGGAACCGATCAGAGTCAGGTGCAGAGAGTTCTGACCGCAAAATCTCTGAGGGAAACAAAACTTTCTTTGTCGCTGGCCGGTTTTGTAGTACCGATTCAGACGCTGCTGTTCCTGATCTCAGGTATCTGTCTGTTTACTGCATTTGGCGGTCAGGCATTTGAAAATTCTGATTATGTCATGCTGACTTTCATTACCCAGTATCTTCCGGTTGGAATGGGAGGTCTGGTAACCGCCGGTGTGTTTGCTGCAGGTATGTCCAGTGTGGATTCTGCTTTGAATGCTCTGGCAACGGCCAGTGATGATCAGTGTTTAAAGGTATCAAAGCTTATGACCCTGTTCTGGGGCGTATTCGCTACGGTGTTTGCATTGTTTCTCGGCGGACTTGGTACGGTTCTGGATCTGATTAATGTAATCGGACCGATGTTCTATCCATGTATGCTCAGTGCATTTGCCCTGGCTGTTTTTTGTAAAAAAGGTAATGAAAAAGGCTGTATTGCAGCTATTATTACCGGCCTGGCAGTTGATCTGTATATGTGGAAATGTACTTCCATCGGTTCTCTGTGGTGGAGCTTTTTCGGGTTCCTTGTGGCTTTTGCAGTTGGATATGTGGTCAGTGTGTTGACAAACAAAGAAAAAGATCGGGAAATCAACGAAGATTTCTGCTATGAAACTGCCACAGGCAGTGATCTGACAATCAGCAATGTAGTGAAGCTGGCAGTTGCAGGCAAGATTGCAGAGAAAGATGAGGATGGCTATTATGTAGTTCCGGGTAAAATTGATAAGATCGGATATGCATTGCTCATATTCTTTGTGGTTCAGTGTGTGATCTTGGCATTTATTTAGAGAAAGGCGGATTCTTATGAACATGGAATGTCTGATTCAGACCAATGGAATTGCTCCGATGGAAATTCTGGCAAATTTTCTGAAAACTTTTGGGGCAGTGATGAAATACGGGCATACGACTCTCTATGAAGGAGACTGTTATTACATTCCCTATTATATGATGACTTATCAGGTAGAGGAAACTGGAGAAAGCTATGCTTTCCTGAACAGTCAGCTGAGTGAAGATATTTCCATGTTTCCCATGGGAGGAAGCGTGTCATTGAAGTTGGAACAGAAAGAGGTAGATGCATGTTTTCTGCTGAATGGGGAGAAAGAAGAATCCGAAGCCAGACAGCAGATCCGAAAGAAGCTGCAGATGAACAGGCAGCTTCGGAAGCTGTATTCCAGATATCACCTGATGGAGCAGTCCTGGAAGAAGGTTTATATCCAGGAACAGAGTTTCTACGCGAAAGGAAAGAGTGAATATCTGTTTCTGGTAGATGGATTTCTAGGAAAAGTGGATTTTAAACATCTGGGGGCAGTAGAACGAAGATTTGCTGAAAATTATATAAAAAATAAATGATGGAAAAACGAGAGGGGCTGTTGCAAAATAAATGAGTAATCTATGGAGTAGCAGCTTCTTTTTTGCCTAAAAACAGAAAAGCAGGCTCCGAAGAACCTGCCATTCATGGTATAATTTCTAAGGAAAGTATCACTTTCTAAGCAGTGAAAAAGAGCAGTTCTCGAATAAGCCAGAGCTGCTTTGAAAGTGATTCTTTCCAATTGTACCAAGTTGCGGAAGTTTAGCCAGTGTTTATATGGAGATAGTACTGTTTCGGTATTGCCGAAAATCGTATATTCATTCTAAAATCAGGTGAAAACCATGGAGATTTTGTTTACTTAAATGTTTTCGGGCATACTTCTAAGACCTCCCACTGACAGGTCTTGAAAAAACAATATAAAAATCAACAGAATTAGATTGGTGCATAACACCTTCCAAGCTGTCTCATGGAACTGCGTCCGCATTCCAGTTTTCCTTCCTCGTATAGAGAATTCAGGAGAGAATGATATATTCCTTTGAACTTATCGCGCAAGACATACCCAGGGATAAAAAAGTTTTTGGACGATTTTCTTATCTTTTGTACCTTTGTTAGACCGCCGCCAGATACGATGCAGTGGATGCACATGGTAGTCCAGTTCCTGATTCCAGGTATGAAGAACCTGAATAATCCCCGGTGTTGCTCCGAGATACTTCTTATCCGAAGATAACTTTTAATACAGCCTGTCCATGTTTGCTTTGCTCCGGGCGCCCTGCGCCCTGCGCAACCCCGGCTTTTCCCGCCCCCATCCCACTCACGGACGGAACCACCTATGCCCCTCACCATATTCAAATCACCTTTTGATACCCCACCCTCAAATCGCCTGCTTCGCTTCCCTCTGTGAGGACAAGCGTGCCGCAGCAGATGTAGCCGCTTTTTGCCAGGGCGCGCTGCATGGCCTGATTGTCAGGATGGGTGTCGATGCGGATATTGCGGACGCCTGTTTTCAGGACATACTGTTCTGCTTCCGAGAACAGCCTGGCAGCCAGTCCGCGGCCTTTCATGGATTCTTCCACACATATCCGGTGGAATGCAAAGTAAGGCTCCTGGTTCAGCCAGGCTCCGTCTATGGAGGCATAGCTGGCTTCCGGTCCGGGGACAATGGTAATCATCCCAACGACCTGTCCCGTGTCCTCAAGCACATGAAGCTGGGACCGGAGGATGGAAGCCTCCATTACCTGGCGGTTGGGCTCCCCCTTCTGCCACTGGTCAATGTTCTTTGCTTTAAATGATTCCTTGGCCTGGTCCGACATGGCCACGAGCCTGTCCAGGTCTTCTGCGGTTGCTAAACCAGGGGCCGGGCCGCTATTGCATTTTAAATTCCGGCTGTTTATAATTGTGATATCATATGATTTCATACAGAGGAAAGGAGATTAAGCAAGATGAAAACAGCAATGACAAGGGAGACGGCCTTAGAGGCCCTGAAAAAATATAATAAGGAACCGTTCCACATCCTTCACGCCCTTACCGTGGAAGGCGTGATGCGTTGGTTTGCCCAGGACCAGGGATATGGGGAGGAGACGGATTTCTGGGGAATCGCCGGCCTGCTGCACGACATTGACTTTGAGATGTACCCGGAGCAGCACTGCGTTAAGGCGCCGGAGCTTCTGAAGGAAGCAGGGGTGGAGGATGAGCTCATCCATGCCGTGTGCAGCCATGGATATGGTCTTGTCTCGGATGTGAAGCCGGAGCACCAGATGGAAAAGATACTGTTTGCTTCGGACGAGCTTACGGGCCTGATTGGGGCCGCGGCCAGGATGCGTCCGTCTGGGAGCGTAATGGACATGGAGGTGTCCAGCCTTAAGAAGAAGTTTAAGGACAAGCGCTTTGCTGCCGGATGTTCCAGGGATGTAATCAGAGAAGGGGCCGAGGGACTGGGCTGGAACCTGGAGGAGCTTATGGACAAGACCATCCAGGCCATGCGCTCCTGTGAGGCCGCTGTCAGCGAGGAGATGAAATCATACGAGGCATAACGCCTTCTTCACTGGCCGTTGCTTTGCGATGCCTGTACCTGTCTGTTTATCATTCCGAACCCTTCTTTTGATTTGTAAAGAAAATTTCTATATATATTGAAAAAAGACATGCAGAGATATATACTTGAGGGGAAATGTTGCGTGAATTTTCTGAAATAAGGGGTAAGTGCCTGACTATAGGCGCTTATCTGCTTATGAGAAGGAGGGAATGTAATGGTTGCTATGTATTTTGTAGGAGCAGGTTCGCTTATGGCGCTGGCGTTTGCAGCCTGCATGTTTGTGCGGGTCAGGAGAGAACCTGGAGGGAACCCGGAGATGCTCCGTATATCCGGAGCCGTACAAAAGGGTGCCAATGCGTATCTGAGACGTCAATACAAAGGTGTGGGAATATTCTTTGCAGCCGTGTTTGTCATTCTGCTAGTGATGGCATTCTGCGGCTTTTTGAGTTTTTTTACGCCCTTTGCATTTCTGACAGGCGGTTTTTTCTCGGGTCTGTCCGGATTTATCGGCATGCGTACAGCCACCATGGCCAACTGCCGGACTGCCCAGGGAGCGTCCCGGAACCTGAACAAGGGACTGAGGGTGGCATTCTCGGCAGGCTCTGTTATGGGGTTTACCGTGGTGGGCTTGGGCCTTCTGGATTTGACTGTGTGGTATTTCATATTGAACATGGCTTTTGGCGCGCTTCCTGAAAGCCAGCGGATTGCCCAGATTACGGCCAACATGCTGACCTTTGGCATGGGCGCTTCCAGCATGGCCCTGTTTGCCAGGGTGGGCGGCGGCATCTTTACCAAGGCGGCTGATGTGGGCGCCGATCTGGTGGGTAAGGTGGAGGCCGGAATCCCTGAGGATGACCCGAGAAATCCGGCTGTTATCGCTGACAATGTGGGTGATAATGTGGGCGATGTGGCTGGTATGGGCGCTGATCTGTACGAGTCCTATGTGGGGTCCATCGTATCCACTGCCGCGCTGGCCGTGGCCGCCGGATACGGGGTAAAGGGCGTGGCTGTTCCTATGATGCTGGCTGCCCTGGGAGTGCTGGCGTCTATCCTGGGAACCTTTTTTGTAAAGACAGAGGAGGACGCGTCACAGAAGAATCTTTTAAAGGCTCTGAGGACGGGAACTTACATCAGCGCGGCGCTGGTGGTGGCAGCGGCTTATGCAGCCATCCGTATTCTGCTTCCGGACCACATGGGTATCTACGCGGCCATACTATCGGGGCTGGCCGCCGGTGTGCTGATTGGAGCTGTCACGGAATACTATACGTCTGATACGTATAATCCCACCAGAAAGCTGGCAGCGTCCAGCCGGACAGGAGGGGCCACAGTCATCATCAGCGGTCTTTCCCTGGGCATGCTGTCCACGGTGGCTCCTGTGGTTATCGTGGGCGTATCGGTCCTGATTAGCTATTACTGCTCAGGCGGCAGTGCTGATTTCAATGCAGGGCTTTACGGCGTGGGCGTGTCCGCAGTGGGCATGCTGTCCACCCTGGGCATTACCCTGGCAACCGACGCTTACGGACCGGTTGCCGATAATGCGGGCGGTATTGCAGAGATGACGCACATGCCGGAGGAGGTGCGTCAGAGAACCGATGCACTGGATTCCCTGGGCAACACCACGGCTGCCACAGGCAAGGGATTTGCCATTGGTTCCGCCGCGCTTACGGCCCTGGCCCTGATAGCGTCCTATATTGATAAGGTGAAGCAGATTGACCCGTCCCTGAGCATGGACCTGTCCATCACCAATCCCACGGTGCTCATTGGCCTTTTTATCGGAGGCATGCTGCCGTTCCTGTTTGCGGCCCTTACCATGGAGGCGGTGGGCGAGGCGGCCCAGTCCATAGTGGTGGAGGTGCGCAGGCAGTTCAGGGAAATAAAGGGACTGATGGAGGGAAAGGCAGAGCCGGACTACGGGGCCTGCGTGGATATGTGTACCATTTCGGCCCAGAGGCTGATGGTTGCCCCGGCCATGGTGGCGGTCATCATACCTGTGGCGGTGGGGCTTCTTCTGGGGCCGGAGGGTGTATCCGGACTGCTGGCAGGCAATACGGTTACTGGGTTTGTGCTGGCTGTTATGATGGCAAATGCCGGAGGAGCCTGGGATAACGCAAAAAAATACATAGTGAGCGGGCAGCGGGGAGGAAAGGGCAGTGAGGAACACAAGGCGGCTGTCATAGGCGATACCGTGGGAGATCCGTTTAAGGATACCTCGGGTCCGTCCATCAACATCCTCATAAAGCTGACCAGTATGGTATCCATTGTGTTTGCCGGGCTTATTGTGGCAGTGCATCTACTGTAAAACCGTGAGACGGCGCATGGACATTCCATAAGGAAAAGTCCGCCATAGAAAAACAAATGTCTCCTGTACGCAAATTTTTTCCTTTAAAAGTATTGACATACATAACAAAGTAGGGTATTATTTGCACTTGTAACGCCATACATATAAAGTGGCATTTATTTTATGAAATACGCTCCATATCCGGCGCATAGAAAGAAACAAGGGAGACAGACAAGATGAAAAAAGTGGTGAAGTTCGGCGGAAGTTCATTGGCCAGTGCAAGACAGTTCAAGAAAGTAGCGGATATCATTAAATCTGATAAGTCCAGAAGGTATGTGGTCCCTTCCGCACCAGGCAAGCGAAGCGATAAGGATGAGAAGGTGACGGACCTGCTCTATGCCTGTTACGACGCAGTGGCAGAAGGAAGGTCCTATAAGAAAATCCTGGAAAAGATTAAGAGCAGATATATGGATATCATCGACGGCCTGGATTTAAACCTGAACCTGGACCACGAGTTTGACAGGATAGAGGAGAATTTTCTGGCAAAGGCGGGACGGGATTACGCAGCTTCCCGCGGGGAATACTTAAACGGCATCGTGGCAGCCAACTTCCTGGGATTTGAATTTGTGGATGCGGCGGAAGTCATCTTCTTTGACGAAAACGGAAATTTTGAGTCAGAGCACACCAACCGGGAGCTGTCTGAGCGCCTGGAGCATGTGGAGAAGGCTGTCATCCCTGGTTTTTATGGTTCAAGGCCGGACGGGACCATCAAAACATTTTCCAGAGGCGGTTCAGATGTCACCGGTTCCATCGTGGCCAAGGCCATCCACGCAGATATGTACGAGAACTGGACGGATGTGTCTGGTGTTCTGGTGACAGACCCCAGAATCGTGGAGAATCCGGAAGTCATTGAGACCATTACATACAAGGAACTGAGGGAACTTTCCTACATGGGAGCCAGCGTTCTTCACGAGGACGCCATTTTCCCGGTGCGCAAGGAAGGTATCCCCATCAATATCAGGAATACCAACCGGCCTGAGGACAAGGGAACTCTCATTGTGGAGAGTACCTGCCGCAAGCCGCGTTACACCATCACCGGAATTGCGGGCAAAAAGGGATTCTGCTCCATTAACATAGAGAAGGCCATGATGAATGCCGAGGTTGGGTTTGGGAGAAAGGTGCTCAGTGTGTTTGAGCAGTACGGCATCTCCTTTGAGCACATGCCCTCCGGCATCGACACCATGACCGTCTATGTGCACCAGTCGGAATTCGAGGAGTTTGAACAGTCCGTCATAGCCGGCATCCACAGGGCTGTGGAGCCGGACACCGTGGAACTGGAGTCAGATCTGGCTCTGATTGCAGTGGTGGGACGGGGCATGCGCTCCACCAGAGGAACAGCCGGCCGCATCTTTTCCGCCCTGGCCCATGCAAGGGTCAATGTGAAGATGATCGACCAGGGCTCCAGTGAGTGGAACATCATTATCGGAGTGGAGAACGATGATTTTGAGACGGCAATCAGGGCCATCTATGATATATTTGTAACCACGGAACTGTAGGCAGTCTGGCTATTATACCGTTTGCAGGAAGCTTCGCGGGGGGATGATTCCCCGCGGGGCTTTTTCTGAGGTGAGGCAGAGCGGGCCGTCTGTGTCCCGGCCGTCTGTGCCCGGGCTTTCAGTGTTCAGGCTTCTCCGCCCAGCCTTCCCCGGCCTAATTTTTCATTTTATTATAGTTGAAAGTGTGATATACTGGATAAAATAGTAAACAGGAAGAGAAGGAGGGGAACATATGCTTGAAAAGATTGATTTAAGTAAAAAAGTTGACAAGAAAACTTACCGCAGGGTCATGGACGAGGCGGAGGAGAAGCTGGGGCTTTTGCAGAGGGAGTGTAAGGATGCGGGAATTCCGGTCATTCTGGTGTTCGAGGGAATGGGAGCTGCCGGCAAGGGAGTGCAGATTAACCGGCTCATACAGGCACTGGATCCCAGGGGCTTTGATGTCTATGCCTGCGACCGCCCCACGGAGGACGAGCAGATGCGGCCCTTCCTGTGGCGCTACTGGACAAAGACGCCTGCAAAGGGCAGGATCGCTGTCTTTGACCGTTCCTGGTACCGCAGTGTCCAGGTGGACCGTTTTGACGGCCTTACCCCGGAGGATAAGCTTGGGGATGCGTACCAGGATATCCTGTCCTTCGAGAAACAGCTGTGTGATGACGGCACTGTCATCATGAAGTTTTTCCTGTATATAGACAAGGATGAGCAGAAGAAGCGCTTTAAGAAGCTGGAGGGGTCCAAGGAGACCTCCTGGCGGGTGACAGACGAGGACTGGAACAGGAATAAGGATTTCGGCCGGTATCTGAAGATGAATGAGGAGATGCTGGAGAAAACAGATACAGACTATGCGCCCTGGGTCATCATAGAAGCAGTGGACAAGGATTATGCAGCCCTTAAAATTGCCAGCACGGTTATGGACCGCCTGGAATATGAGCTGGAGCATAGCAGGCCGGAAGAAGAAAAAACGGCGCAGGGGCAGGAAGCCAAGATCCGGGAGCGGTTTAAGAACGGCGTGCTCTCCGGCATCGACCTCTCAAAGAGCCTTACGGAGGAGGAGTATAAGACCCGTCTGAAAAAGCTTCAGAAGCGTCTGGCAGAGCTTCACAGCGAACTTTACCGCCTCAGGATTCCGGTTGTCATCGGTTTTGAGGGCTGGGATGCCGGAGGCAAGGGTGGAGCCATCAAACGTCTGACCAGCAATCTGGACCCAAGAGGATACAGGGTAAATCCGACGGCGGCCCCCAATGACATTGAAAAGGTACACCACTATCTGTGGCGGTTTTGGAACAATGTGCCAAAGGCAGGCCATATCGCCGTCTTTGACCGCACCTGGTATGGAAGGGTCATGGTGGAGCGGATTGAAGGATTCTGTTCGGAAGCCCAGTGGAGGCGGGCCTACCAGGAAATCAACGAGATGGAATCCCATATGGCCAATGCCGGAGCAGTGGTTCTTAAATTCTGGCTCCACATTGACAAGGATGAGCAGGAGCGCAGGTTCAGGGAGCGCCAGGCCAATCCTGCCAAGCAGTGGAAGATTACGGACGAGGACTGGCGCAACCGTGAGAAATGGGACCAGTATGAGGAAGCGGTCAACGAGATGCTCATACGCACTTCCACCACCTACGCACCATGGATTGTGGTGGAGGGAAATGACAAACGATATGCCAGGGTAAAGGTCCTCCAGACTGTGGTGGATGCCCTGGAAAAGAAAGTAAAGGAAGTAAAGACAGACAAATGAGTGAGACGAACCATGTAATTGTAATTGGCGCAGGGGCGGCCGGCATGCTGGCCGCCATAGCTGCAGCCGGTGAAGGCGCTGAGGTGGAGCTGTGGGAGCAGAACGAAAAGCCGGGCAAAAAGCTGTTTATCACAGGCAAGGGCCGGTGTAATGTGACCAATGCCTGCGATATGGAGGAGCTGCTCGGCTCCGTGGTAAGCAATTCCAAATTCCTGTACAGCAGTTTTTACGGTTTTACAAACCAGGACATGATGGATTTGCTGGAACAGGCAGGGCTTCGCCTGAAGGTGGAGCGGGGCAACCGGGTATTTCCTCAGTCCGACAAGTCGTCAGACGTCATCAGCACCCTGTCCGGCCTTATGAGACAGGCGGGAGTCAAGGTGCGCCTGAATCAGAAGGCGGACGGACTGGCGGTGGAGGACGGCGTGTGTAAAGGCGTACGGTACGGCGGCAGGATACAGGCAGCCGACCGCGTCATCGTGGCTACCGGCGGCCTGTCCTATCCCACCACCGGATCCACCGGGGACGGCCTAAAATGGGCCCTGGACAGCGGCCACAGACTTACGGAGCTGTCGCCCGCTCTGGTTCCCTTTGAGGTGAAGGAGACAGAGACCGTTAAGGAGCTGCAGGGCCTCTCGCTTAAAAATGTGGAGGCTGCTGTATATGACGGAAAAAGAGAGCTGTACCGGGAGTTTGGAGAAATGCTGTTCACCCATTTCGGGGTAAGCGGACCCGTACTCTTAAGCGCCAGCTCCTTCTGCGCCAGGGCCATAAGGAAGAAGCACCTGCGCCTGGTGATTGATTTGAAGCCGGCCTTGTCATGGGAACAGCTGGACGAGCGCATCCTCAGGGACTTTTCAGACAGCAGGAACAGGCAGTTTAAGAATGCCCTGAACCACCTCTATCCGGCAAAGCTGATTCCGGTTATCATTGCCCGCAGCGGCGTGGACCCGGATAAGAAGGTGAATGAGGTCACCAGGGAGGAACGGCGCGGACTGGCAGAGGCAACCAAGTCCCTGGAGTTTACCCTAACCGGACTCCGAGGCTATAAGGAAGCCATCATAACCCAGGGCGGTATATCCGTAAAGGATGTAAATCCCTCCACCATGGAGTCAAAGAAAGTTCGGGGCCTGTATTTTGCGGGGGAGATATTGGATCTGGACGCGGTGACAGGCGGCTTTAATCTTCAGATTGCATGGTCCACGGGCTGGGCGGCCGGAAAGGCTGCGGCGTCATAGCGCCGGAAACACAAGGGCTTCCTGGCACGGCAGAATACATGAGTACAATAAAATTACATGAACACAGGACAGGAGAGAATGCAACACATGGAGTATTTCAATATTGCCATTGATGGTCCGGCAGGCGCCGGTAAAAGCACCATCGCGAAGCTGGCTGCTGAAAAGCTGGGATTTGTATATGTGGATACGGGAGCCATGTACCGTTCCATGGCCCTGTATTTTATCAGGCAGGGCATATCGCCGGAGGATGAGGAGGCTATAGCCAGGGCCTGCTCTCAGGTGGAGGTCGCCATCCGCTATGCGGACGGAGCCCAGCAGGTCATTTTAAACGGGGAGGATGTATCAGGACTGATTCGTTCAGAGGAAGTGGGACGCATGGCGTCCGCCACGTCTGTGTACGGGCCTGTCAGGCAGAAACTGGTTCAGCTCCAGAAGCAGCTGGCCAGGGAAGCAGATGTAATCATGGACGGACGGGATATCGGCACCTGCGTGCTGCCGGACGCTCCGGCTAAGATTTACCTGACCGCCTCTGTGGAAACCCGCGCCAGACGTCGCTTCAGGGAACTGGAGGAAAGGGGGGAGGTCTGCGATATCAGGGAAATCGAGAAGGATATAGAGGAAAGGGACTACCGGGACATGCACCGGGAGAACTCGCCTTTAAGGCAGGCGGAAGACGCGGTGCTCCTGGATTCCTCCCACATGACCATCGGCCAGGTAGTGGATTCCATCATACGCATAGCCAGGGAGCGGGGGTATGAGAGATAGCCATGGACAGGAAAGTCACAGTAGCAAAGAGCGCCGGCTTCTGCTTTGGCGTGGAACGGGCAGTGGACCAGGTCTATGAACAGATCGAGGCCCTGAAGAGCAAAAAGACATCCGGTCCCATCTACACCTACGGCCCCATTATCCACAATGAGGAAGTGGTAAAGGATTTGTCGGATAAGGGTGTCATGGTTCTGGAGACAGAGGATGAGCTGAGGGCGCTTCCCAAAAACCAGGGAACGGTCATCATCCGGTCCCACGGCGTCAGCAGGCATGTGTATGAGATCCTGAAGGAGCGGAACGTGGCCGTGGTGGATGCCACCTGCCCCTTTGTGAAGAAAATACACCGAATTGTGGCGGAGCACTCCGCGGCCGGGGAGGCAGTGGTAATCATCGGAAGCCCGGACCATCCTGAGGTGGAAGGAATTAAGGGATGGGGGAATGAACATACTACGGTTATAAAGGATGGGGAGGGGGCGGATAACTACCGTCTGCCCGAGGGCCGAAAGTTATGTATCGTGTCCCAAACGACATTTAATCACAACAAATTTAAAGAATTAGTTGAAAAAATTTTAAAAAAGGGTTATGATAGTAGTGTTTTAAATACGATTTGCAATGCAACACAGGAAAGACAAGTGGAGGCAGCAAGAATTGCTTCGCAGGTGGACGCTATGATTGTGATTGGCGGCAGGCATTCTTCCAACACCCAGAAGCTTTACGAGATATGCCTCAAGGAGTGTAAAGACACCTTTTACATTCAGACACTCGGCGATTTAGATCCTGACAGTGTATCTTCTGTGCGCAGCGTAGGTATTACAGCTGGGGCATCCACCCCAAGAAAAATTATTGAGGAGGTTCATACCAGAATGGCAGAGCAGAGTTTTGCAGAGTTATTAAAGGAAGAGGAAGAATCAACCAAACCAATACGTACAGGAGAGATAGTCACCGGTCAGGTCATCGAAGTCAGCAAAGATGAGATAATACTGAGTATTGCAGGTAATAAGTCCGAGGGAGTTATCACCCGTGACGAATACAGCAACGACAGCAACGTGGATTTGACCACAAAAGTACAGATTGGCGAAGAGATGGAGGCCAAGGTCATTAAGCTTAATGACGGCGTAGGCATGGTTTCCTTATCCTATAAGCGTATGGCAGCTGACAGAGGCAATAAGCGTCTGGAAGAGGCATTTGAGAACCAGGAGGTTCTGACAGCAAAGGTAGCACAGGTATTAGACGGCGGCTTAAGCGTTGAGGTTGAGGGCGCAAGGGTATTTATCCCGGCCAGCCTTGTATCTGACAGCTACGAGAAGGATCTGTCCAGGTATGCGGGACAGGATATTGATTTTGTTATCACAGAATTCAATCCTAAGAGAAGAAGAATCATCGGCGACAGGAAACAGCTTCTGGTTGCACAGAAGGCGAAGCTGAAAGAAGAACTGTTCGCAAGAATCCAGCCAGGCGATACGGTTGACGGAACAGTTAAGAACGTAACTGACTTTGGCGCGTTTATTGATTTGGGCGGCGCAGACGGACTTCTTCATATTTCCGAGATGAGCTGGGGCCGTGTTGAGAATCCTAAGAAGGTATTCAGGGCAGGGGATCAGGTAAGGGTACTGATTAAGGATATCCAGGGAGAGAAGATTGCCCTGAGCCTTAAGTTCCCTGAGGCTAATCCATGGGTTAACGCAGCTGACAAGTATGCGGTTGGCAACGTGGTATACGGCCGTGTGGCACGCATGACTGATTTCGGCGCGTTTGTTGAGCTGGAGCCAGGTGTGGACGCACTGCTTCACGTATCCCAGATTTCCAGGGAGCATGTTGAAAAGCCTGCTGATGTTTTAAGGATTGGCCAGGAGATCGAGGCTAAGGTAGTGGACTTTAACGAGGCTGACCACAAAATCAGCTTAAGCATCAAGGCTATGCTGGCGCCTGCAGCACAGGACGCTGACGTGGCTGACGTGGACATCGATGCCATGTCACAGTACACAGAAGAATAATAAGAATTGGATTCATGAGGACTGGTTATGGGCTTTGGCCCATAGCCAGTTTTTAGGTTTGCCGGGAGAAGCTACTTCATGGCAGGGTTCAGAAGCAGGGATGCCTCGAAAATCCCGTTACTGTAATCGAATTTCAATATGCCGTGATACCGTTCCACCAGATACCGCACAGAGGTGGTGCCGGTTCCCATATCCTCCCGTTTGGATGAGAGGAAACGTCCGTCCTTCATCCGTATGTGATGGGAATAGGTGTTCTGTATGGAAAGGGCGATCATGGATTCGCCGGCCTGACCGATGTTGATGGTGATGGAGGGCGTTCCCTGAGTCTGCCTTTGACATGCCTCCACCGCGTTGGAGAGAAGGTTGCCCAGGATGGTGCAGAAGTCTATCTCCGGGACAGGAAGGCTCTGAGGCAGGGAGATGGAGGAGTTCACCGCGATTCCCTGGGTCTGGGCAGTCTGTATGTAGTAATTGAGCAGCGCATTGGAGGAAGGGTTCTGACAGTACCGGGTGGTTTTCAGAGTCGCGTAGGAGCCCAGATAGTCATTGATATACTCCAGGGCAAAGTCTGTCTCCTCCTGCTCCAACAGTCCCTTGATTGTGATGAGATGATGGCGGTAATCATGGCGGGCCTTCTTGAATTGTTCCAGATTATACTGGAGCGTGGCCATCTGGGATTTCTGTACGCTGGCCAGCAGCCGGATGGTCCGGTACTGCTCCTTGACCGCGTAGCTTTCAGCCAGCCGGGACAGAATCCTCAGACTCACATAGTGGACCGTGTAGATACAGGCAAACCAGCAGACAGCAAAAAAAGCCATGTCAGGATGGTGCTGGAGCATGCGGGAAGGGGACAGGGAGCGGATTGCCAGCCGGAACATGATGAAAAAGAGCACCGGAATGGCAGCCAGATAGTTCCAGACCGGAAGAAGCCTTGTGTATTCCACTGCCTTGTTCAGATATTTGTGCAGAATATAATAGGCTGCCCAGACCATGAGAAACAGAAAAATAAGATTGCCCAGCAATTCATCCCTGGTTATAAGGAAACTGCTCTCATAAAGGGAGACCGAAGCATTGGACAGGTCCGCGCAGTACGCGGCGGTATCCGTGAAGTTCTTAAAAAGGAAAAGGGAATAGATGTTCACAGGCCAGTCCGTCCGCACCATCCATTTACAGACCAATATGTTGGTCGTCATGGTGGTACAGGCCCACGCCATCTCCAGCCAGGGCCGGTTCAGGAAATGCCGGAAGCATGTCAAGCCCAATAGGCATACAAAAAACAGGTATCCCATAAGAATACCTGTGGTTTTTGACATAGAATACCGCCACTCCCTTCGGAATACCGCCAAAAAGGGAACGATAATGAAGATGATTTCGGCCAAAATCACACTTATCAGCTGTATCTGTGCAAAGTTCATCAGATGCCTCCATTTAGTTTGGAGAACTGGTAATCTGCATACTGCTGATGAATCTGCGACCGCATGGTCCTGGTAATAGGCAGATGTTCTCCGGTTGTCAAAATGAACTCTGATTTCTCCATGGAGAATACCTTGTCCATGTTGATGATGCAATTCCGGTAGCAGCATATAAACTGGGAGTAGATAAGGAGCATGCCGGAAAACTCTTCAAACCGCATATAAGTGCGGACCGTCTTGTCCGGAAGATGGATTTGTATGTAGTGGTTTGAATAATCTGTGTAAAGGATGGAGTCAATGGGAATCTTAAGCATAATGCGGCTTTCCTTTACCTCTATATAATGACTCTGCTTCCTGCGGGACACAGACATAAAATACTCCATGGTCTGACAGAGCTTCTCATAGCGGATGGGCTTTATCATGTAATCCAGGGCCCGGACCTCATAACCCTTCAGGGCAAAATCCGTACTGCTGGTGGTGAACACGATGGTACAGAAATCATCATCCTTACGGACCCTTTCAGCGATTCGGATGCCGGAAGTCTCATTGCGGAGAAAAATATCTATGAATATAAGGTCAAAGCTGCCTCTTTGCCAGCAGCGAAGGAAGTCGGCGGCGGTATTGAAGATGGTCGTCTGCTGGCAGGTATGTGTGTCGGAGCAATAGGTGGATATAAAGCCGGCTAACTGACGAGCCTCATCTATCGAGTCGTCGATGACTGCAATGTTCACGGTGCCCTTCCTTTCTTTCGTATATCAACAGGGTAACAAAAGCCATACAAATTATCCTGTGACGGTACGCTATGAAACAATCCATATAGGTTCAGTATAATATACAACAAATTAAATTGCAAGGGCAATTGGAATAAGTTGTAAGTGCGGTATAGGCAGGCCCCTGCCTGGGTATAATCCATTTGTACTTATTTTGTATCAGCAAGAAAGGAGCAAGAACCTGCATGGGAAAGTCTAAAAAGAATGAGGCATTTGATCCCCATAACCTGAGTGCCCAGGACCAGCTTAAGTTTGAGATTGCCCAGGAACTGGGGCTGGACGCAAAGGTCATGGAGGGCGGATGGAGAAGCCTGACAGCCAAGGAAAGCGGCAAGATAGGGGGGCTTATCACAAAGCGCAAACGGGAACTTAAGAAAGAGGCATTGCAGCAGGAATGATTTTCCGATATACTGTTTTATATCTGTAATCAGGAATGATACAAAGGAGACGGGAATGAAGATAGGAATGATCTGTTTTACGGCGAGAGGCGCCGGAATATGCCGCCTGCTGTGCGGCCGGTTCAGGGATACGGGAACTGAGTGCCGGGGATATGTGCCGCGGCGCTTCTGGAAGCCGGAATGGGAGGCGGAGGGAATCCTGCCTCAGGACAGGTCCCTTTCGGAATGGACCGGATCCATGTTTGGACAGAAGAGGGCGCTGGTATTCATCGGTGCAGCCGGTATTGCGGTCAGGGCCATTGCGCCCTATGTCCGGGATAAGATGACAGACCCTCCTGTGGTGGCGGCTGATGAGGCGGGACATTTCTGCATTCCCCTGTTGTCAGGCCATGTGGGGGGAGCCAATGAGCTGGCTGAAAGAATGGCGGGCTGGCTTAATGGCATACCGGTCATAACCACGGCAACAGATGTCAACGGTGTGTTTGCAGTGGATGTCTTCGCGGCCCGAAACGGTCTTTGCATCACAGACAGAAAAGAGGCCAAAGAGATTTCCGCCTGGCTGCTGGATGGCGGGGAGGTGGGCTTTTTCTGCGATTCGGAGTGCCATGGGGCGGAGGGCGCCAGGGACATATGCAGGCATAATATATGCATGAATAGGGTGTGCGGGCATAACATATGGATTACATTCCGAAACAGTGAAAGACCCTCCTTCCTCCGCCTGGTTCCAAAGATGGTTGTGGTGGGCGTGGGCTGCAGGAAGGGAACACAGCCGGATGTCCTGGAACGCCGCGTTCTGGAAGCGCTGGAGGACAGCGGTATTGACCCGGCGGCGGTAAAGGCACTGTCCACCATTGATATTAAGGCCGGGGAGGCAGCTGTGTCGCAATTGGCCGGCAGGTACGGGTGGGAGCTCCGCACATTTACAGCCGGGGAACTGCTGGCTGTAAAAGGAGAGTTTGAGGAATCCGAGTTTGTAAGAACCGCGGTGGGCGTGGGCAATGT